>Ga0105239_10003284_pt1 | contig 19951 bp, 14 predicted proteins | sample KBSC44metaG_FD_92761 | JGI IMG/M metagenome (GOLD analysis project Ga0105239, IMG submission 92761) | Corn rhizosphere microbial communities from Kellogg Biological Station, Michigan, USA - KBS C4-4 metaG | ecosystem: Host-associated > Plants > Roots > Rhizosphere > Soil | place: Michigan, USA... | reverse complement strand
ACCACCTTTTCCGGAAACAAAGGATTTATCCCCACGGAAATCAATATCACCAAAATACAGCCTATAGCATTTAGCCATAAATAAGCCACTGTTCCCCGATAACCAAGTACGCAGATCGTAATTTCGGTAATCACGGCTGCAATAAACACCGCATTGCCGCGTATTTTTTTAAGATAGAAGGCCACTACAAACACTCCCAGGATGGTACCGTAAATATACGACCCCAGCTGGTTTACAAACTCCAGCAGGTTGCCCACCTTGCTGGCGTAAAGTGCCATGCCCACGCATACGATCCCCCAAAAAATGGTTGCCAGGCGCGATGCATCCAGGTAGTTTTGATCGCTGGCGCCGGGGTTGATGATACGCTTATAAATATCAACCACGCTGGTAGATGCAAGTGAGTTTAAGGCACTGGCTGTTGAGCCCATCGAAGCCAGAAAGATAATGGCTACCAGCAGCCCAATCAACCCGCGGGGCAAGTAGTGGGTAACAAAATTGAGGAACACGTAATTGGTATCGTCGCCATTGGCCTTGGCATTGTTTTTTTTCATTACACCGATGGCTTCCTTGCGGATATCGGTAGTTTGTTTGTCTGCAACTTTTAATTCCGATTGTGCCTGCGCTATCTGCGCCGGGTCCTTGCTGTCGAAAGCTTTTATCAGTGCTTCTGATTTGGTTTTACGCTGCTCAAATGCCGTTGCGTATTGTGTTTCCAGCTTATTGTATTGTGCCGAGTAGCTGCTGCTTTTTACCTGCTCCACCTCGTAGCGGTTAAAAAACATGGGCGGGCGGTTAAACTGGTAAAAGGCAAACACCAGTATCCCTATCAGCAAAATCAAAAACTGCATAGGTATTTTCAGCAGGCCATTCATGATCAATCCCATGCGGCTTTGCCCAACTGAACTGCCGGTTAAATAACGGCCCACCTGGCTTTGGTCGGTACCGAAATAGGAGAGTTGTAAAAAGAAGCCGCCTATTAAGCCGCTCCAGATGTTGTAACGATTGTTGGGGTCGAATTTCCAGTCGATAACATTCATGCGGCCCAGTTTGCCGGCCAACTTAACGGCCTTGCCAAAACCCACATTACCGGGCAGCAGGTGCACCACCAGCACACCAGCAAAAAACATCCCTAAAAAAATAATGCTCATTTGCAGCAACTGCGTGTACGATACTGCCTTGGTGCCACCATAAACGGTATAAAATATCACCAGGCTGCCAATAAACAACGTGGTATAAACGGTGTTGATATTGAGGATGGTCGACAGGATGATGGATGGCGCGTAAATAGTAATACCCGTTGATAGCCCCCGTTGTATCAAAAATAAGAAGGAAGTAAGCGCCCGTGTTTTAAGGTCGAAACGGTTTTCCAAAAACTCGTACGCAGTATAAACTTTCAGCCGGTGAAATATGGGCACAAAGGTTACGCAAAGCACAATCATGGCTAACGGCAGCCCAAGGTAAAATTGAACGAAGCGCATCCCGTCGGAGTAGGCCTGGCCGGGTGCAGAAAGGAAAGTGATAGCGCTGGCCTGCGTGGCCATCACGGATAATCCAACATGGTACCACCGCATGGAGCGGCCGCCCATTAAAAACTGGTCGATGTTTTTGTTGACGCCGCTTTTCCAAACGCCATAAATAACGATGGTTAGCAGCGTTGCGGCAAGAACTATCCAGTCGGTTAAGCTCATTCAAAAAGGATGGTAATGAGCCAGAAAATGAAGATCAACAGGACCAGCCATCCGGCTACAATGCCGTAAAACTGGTTCCAGCTACGAATAAATGAAGGCAGTTCCGGATCAGGCGTTGCCACGTCCCCTAACAAATACATTAAGGAAGAAGCCGGCAAACAGCAAGCCCACAACGCCCAGGATTGGGATCAATACAAATGTGGTATCTATTACCACACCGATAATCAGGCCGGTAAGCAAGCCAACAAGGTAATATAGCGAATCGTAATTTTTAACTTCTTCGTGGTGTTTCATAATTGCGGGTATCTTATCGCACAAAAATAAATATTAAATGGTGTATAACAATAGCGGGTGTGTTAATTGTTTTATTGTGACAATAAATTTAACATATTCCGTTAATGGACTCAATATGTGCAAATGAAATATATTCAACGGTTGTAAAAAAGTATAATTTATTATACCTTTACTTCCGTTAATATAGCATGAAATCAAGCGAGTTATACAAAAAACTTCTAAAGGCAGGATGGTATGAAGTGAGACAATCCGGCAGTCATAAAATATTAGCACACGACCATCATATCAACACCATAGTATTTCCTTATCACGGTAGTAAAGAAGTTGCAAAAGGCATTGAAAACGCTTTGCTTAAACAAGCAGGGTTAAAGTAAAAGAAAATGAAAAAGATTAAGTTTATTGTTGAAAAAACAAATACAGGGTATTCAGCATATCACGAAAATGCAAGCGGTATCGTTGCCACAACCGGGGATACTATCCCGCAACTGAAAGCAAATATGCTGGAAGCATATAACCTGCAGTTAGAACACTATAATAAAAAACCTACTACAGCCGACCATCTTTCGATAGCATTTGACCTGGGCCAGTTTTTTGAATATTATAATGTAATAAATGTAAAAGCATTGGCCGCCCGCATGGGTATGAATTATACCTTGCTATCGCAGTATATTACAGGAGCTAAAACGCCATCTGAAAAACAAACTATGAAGGTGCTGCAAGGTGTTAAATTATTGGGACGGGAGCTTTCAGAAGCGGACTTTGCATAAAGGCACGTATTCACACATTGTGCACACGCCAGCACAAAAAAAGCCCCCGGTTAACCGGGGGCCTTGCTATAAAATCGTTCTGTAGCTTATAAATACTTTGTAATATCAGCAGATAACGGTGTCGTTGCCGAGCGGAAACGGTGGATCAATTTACCGTTTTCGTCGATCAGGAATTTCTCGAAGTTCCATTTAATTTCGCCGGTAAAATCAGGATTTGGGGCCTCAGTCAAATATTTGAATAAAGGGTCAATATCGTCGCCTTTTACGCTAACTTTTTCACTAAGCGGGAAGGTAACGCCAAAACGTTTTTCACAAAAAGTTTTGATCTCGCCATTGGTACCAGGGTCCTGCTGACCAAAGTTGTTTGCCGGGAAACCAACAACAACAACTTTATCCTTGTACTGTTCGGCTAATTTTTGCAGTTCGGCATACTGGGGCGTGTAGCCGCATTTTGAAGCAGTGTTTACTATCAACACTTTTTTGCCCTTGTATTTCGCGAGCGAAAAAGCTTTCCCCTCAATTGATTTCAGCTTAAAATCATAAACTGACGATGGCGCAGCTGTAACAAACATAAAAGCGCAGATTAATGCAAGTAATTTCATAATATTTAAAATTGGATTTTTAGTGTCAATTACCAGTACGGAGGTTTTTAATTGCCCGTTGCCTCCGGTATCAATCTAATGGCAAATAAGAATCTTATACTATAAAATAGCTATGCGTATTGCCGTCCCGCGTTCGTGTCCGCCGTATAAGATTCTTCGCTCGCGCTCAGAATGACAAAAAGTAAAATTAGCTAATAAAGGTTCGCTTATTCAAATAGAAATCTTCTTTTAATGTCATTTTTTTCTTGTCGGCCGGGCTTTTGTCTTTATAACCAAGCAAATGCAGGGCGCCATGAATAATTACACGGTGCAGTTCATCTGCTTCGGTATGGCTGAATTTGATGGCGTTTTCGCGGATGCGGTCGATAGAAATAAAAATATCGCCAACTATGGTTTTGGCGATATCCGAATTATCAAAGGTTATTATATCTGTGTAAGTATCGTGGTTAAGATACTGTTGATTTATCTGTAGCAGGTAACTGTCTGAACAAAAAATATAGGTTAGCTCTTTCAGTTTATAGCCCTCGGCAGTTATGGTTTCAGTAACCCATTGCCTGATGGCTGTTTTTTGTTTTAACGTATAGGTGATGTCTTCTTCAAAAAACTGGATAGCCGGCATTATATCTTAAAGTGAAGTTCTATTTCGTTGCCTTTGGTATTATAAATGTATTGGTCGGCCAGATGTTTAATAATAAACACACCGCGACCGGTTAAGTTCTCCAGGTTTTCCGGAGCGGTTGGGTCGGGCAGGTTGTTATAGTCAAAGCCATCGCCTTCGTCGGTAACGGTCCAAACAATACGTTTGCCCTCCACATCGGCGTTTACGATTACCTTTTTAGATTCGTCGAATTTGTTGCCATGTGCAATAGCATTATTTACAGCTTCACTAAGGCACGTCATCATATTGGCGAAGGTATCTTCACTTACCTGGTGCCTGTCGGAAATTTCTTCTATCAAATTTTCCAGCAATGTTATGCTCTCTTGTTTTGAAGGCAACTGTAAGGTGTACATTTCACCTGCTTGAACATTTGATTGGTCCATGTCATTTAGCGTTGAGTAGATCAAAGTATGATTTAATTTTTGTTTTATAGTAAAAATTCAGCGCAGGCGGCACTGTCCGTACCTGTTCTGTTTGTTTTTGTTTGCTCTGTTGGTATTCCTGCAGGGCTTTTATATATCCGGGCGGCACATCTTTTCCCGCTTTACTTTCGCGTTGCTCATCCTGTTCACGTTCCTGTTCAGCCTTCGCGGCCTCTAATAAACGGGTCTGGATTTGCTGTTGCCGTTTAATTGCTTCTTCGGTTATTCTCCTGTTTACGAGATCGCGCTCGGTTTGTTCCATTTCTTTCGAAATTTTATCAAGATTACCTAACCCACCAGTGCCGTCTTTGTTTTCTTCGCGATCAATTTGCTGTAAAGCCTGCCGAATCTCCTGTTGTTGGCGCGCTAATTTAGCTAATTGTTCGCTCATATTTCCATTATTGCCCGAAGAACTTTTTCCCTGGTTACCCTGCTGTCCCTGCTGCTGCATCTGGTCGCGGGCCTTCTGCATATTCTGGTTTAGCTGCTGCTGCATTTTGGCCAACTGCGATACCGATTGCTTGCTGCCTTTGCCCTTGCCGCTGCTGCCTCTCTTCTGCATATTTTGCAATTGGGCCAGCGCCTCGCTTAATAACAATGCCAGGTTATTCATTGATGTCATGGCATATTGCTGGTTGCTGGTGGCCTTGGCTGTGTTACGGTCGCCCAGGTTTTCAAGCGATTCATCAATATGATTATTAATGCTGGTTATCTCGGTATTTACCGTCGACTGTATTTGCGGTATACGGCGACTTAGTGCATACAAGCTGTCTTCGGCAGTTTTAAGGTTGTCCTTTATGTTTTTCTGGTTTTGGGCCAATTTTACATAATTGGGGTCGCTCGGGGCGGTGGTTTTCAATGTTTGCATCACCTTCTCCTGCTCAAACGAGCTGTTCACCAAATTTTTTAACAGTTCACGCAGTTGTTGTGCATCAATCTCGGCCTCTTTTTGTTCGCCCTCCTGTTGATTTTGCTTCATTTTCTGGGCCAGCTGCTTCATCTTGTCTGCTGCCTTTTTTTGCGATTGGGATGCTTTTTTACTATCCTTTTTATCCAGGTCGTCGCTGCTTTTATCCATGTCCTGCTGGATGCTGTCTTCGTCTTTTTTCGGATCTTCAAAATCCTGCTTGTGCTCGGCCTGCTCGTTTTCTTTCTTCAAATCATCCAGCGACTTTTTGATGTCCTGGAAATCTTTATTCGCCTTTTGCTGGTCCTTTTGCAGTTGCTGCGGATCGGCGTTGGGTTGTTTGGCCTGATCTGACAGTTGCTGTTGCTGCTCGGCCAGTTTGTTCAGCTGGTCGGCATTTTGGTTTAGCTTTTGTTCAAATTCCAGCTTTTTATAAAGCTCGAGCATACGGTCGAGTTCTTTCTTGAGCGATTTATTGTCGCCCTGCATTTTTTGCAGTTCGTTGCGGGCACCTTCTTTTTGCTCCTGCTCCAGCATTTCCTGTAAGCGTTGCAGCATTTCCTGCATTTTGGGGTCAAGCACTTCGTTCAGCAGTTTTTCCATCTGCTTTTGCTTTTCGGTGAGCTCCTGGCTTTGTTGCTGGTTTTCCTGGCGATTGTACTGGTTCTTTTTATTGTCGGCCTGTACCTCTTTTACCAGTTCCTCCAAATCCTTCCGCTTTTGCAGCAGATCCTGAATTTGTTTTTTCTCGTCGAACGACAGCGTGTTTTTGTTTAGCAACGTTTGGTTCAGCTTTTGCGAATCTTTTTCCAGCTGCCCCGCCAATTTAATGGCCGATTCCATTTTTTGTTTGATGGCCTGGGTGCCGGCATTCAACTGCTCGTTCAGTTCCTTTGCATCGGGGATATTTATCGTCCGCTCGGGCGACCGCACCTTTTTCGGCCCGGTAACGCCATCGTTATCTGCTACTTCAAAATAGTAGGTTACCTGGTCGCCGGGTTTTATACCCATATCCTTCAGGTTCCAAAAATAAAAGAAATCAGACTGCGGCTGCGCCAGGTCGGCCTTAACCGGTTTGGTGTAAGTTTTTACATTGTTTTTATCACCGGGAGCTCCAACAGTATAATGAAAGTTTAAAGAGGAAAAGCCATGGTCGTCCTGTATCCTGCCGTTAAAGTAAAGTGTTTTCAGGCTTACCGAGTCCTGCTTTTCCTGCACGGTGATGGATGGCATTTCATCGGCGATAACATTAACCCGGTAAGTCGCCGAATCGCTATGGCTGATATTGCTATTAAGCGGTGTTATTTTGTAAACGCTGTTTTTAATAACCCTTTCCTTGTGTTCAAAAACATCGGGGGAAGTGGGGTTAATATTGCCGCTGTTGCCGTTCATGCTAAATTGTAGCGACGACGCATTTTGTGTGTGCAGTTGCCAGGTAACCAGTGTACCTGCGGGGATGGTTAAGTCGCCTGCATTTTTTACGGTTTCATTTTTTTTATGCAGATAAGCGGGGTAGTTTAGTGCCGCATCAAAATGCAGTAGTGCCGGCCGCAGGTTAACCTTGATTTCGTAGGGTTGCGATGTAAAGCCATTAGCCGTGAGCTTAAATGTAGTATTTTGTTGCAGGTTGGTAAACAGGTAATGAAACTTGCTAATGTTCTCCTTATCCAGTTTAAAGGTATTGTTAGCTGTTTCCACATATACATCGGCAGGTAGTTTATCGCCGTCAAGTTTCAGGTCGAGTTTTAAATCATCGCCCTGAACAACCGAAAGGGTTTTGTTCTGAATGATAAAATTAAACGGGGCAACCGGCACAAAATATTCGTTATGGCGGATAAGCCTTTTGGTACTTTCGGTTAATATGGATGGCGCTGCAAAAGCCAGTATAATAATTACCCCAGCCGGGAACAGCACCCATTTTAAATACTTGCGGTTCTCTTTAATATTTACGGCCGATGGAAAACTTACAGGTTTTAAAGCCTCAATTTTTTGGTTGATGCTGGCTTCTATTAATGCACGATGCTGTGCGTCTTCACCGGCTTGTTTTTTTAGCTGCAGGGTGTTTAGCAGCTTATCGTGCACATCGTTAAAATGTTTGCCAATAATTTCGGCAGCCTCGTCATGCGTTAACGATTTACCCAGCTTTAACCAGGCTAACAGCGGCGGCATGATCAGCCATATAACCAGGCTAAGGTTAAGTGCAATAAAAAGGTAAAAAAGCAGCGTACGGAAAAGAATATTGAAGTTGCCAAAGTACTCGCTCAGGGTAATAACCACGTAGGCGGAAAAGAGTCCTGCGCCTAAAAATATCAGCCCCCGTAAAAAATTATTGAAATAGTATTTCCGGATAAAGATGTTGATCTTATCAATCAAAAGTTCATAATTATCGGCAGCGTTCATATTTCGATACAACAGGTGCAAGGTATAAACGAAAATACATTTATTATAATATAAAACTACCAATAAACTTAATTTACCGGCCTGTGATTAAATCACACGGTTTTCAGTAAAAATGCTTGTTATTGCTGCGGTTTATGCTTCCAGAAAGCTTTGGCGGTTTCGTAAATATCGTCGTCATTGCCGGTTATCCATTGCAGGGGGATGCGTACATAATCGCCATCGTCGGTTTCCTGTTTAAGGTAGATGTACAGTACATCGGCCATGCGGCCCCCGTTAACCTCTATGTTGTCAACATCGCGCCACGAAATGCTGATGTTATGCAGGTAGCTTGTTATTCCTTTGGTAGTTATTTCGAGCGCGATGTCGCCCCTGAGCGCTGGTATAAAGTATTTGTTAATAACAAAAACAAGCAGCAAGGCCGCTATGCCTGCCCCTGTCAAAATCGCCAGGGCGATCCCATTATCGCCCGCCTTCGCATTTGAGATAATATAAGGCACAGCAACACCAATAATGGCGACCAAACTAATAACTGCAAACCAGCCATTAAACTTGTTGTAACGATATTCTACCGGGTGAGTTGATAATAACATAACGTTGTGATAAGCCAAATATAAAATTATTATTTTAATGGGCATAAGGGAATAAGATGTGGCGGGGGTTAGAACAGCAATCACAAAAATTCCCTACTTTGCGTCCCACAACCTCAAACACATACATGAAACGTTTCATTATTTTCCTGCTTGCCGCTTGTACTTTCGCCGGCCATGTTTACGGGCAATCGTTAATCATATCTCCCGAAATAAACCTGCCTAAAGACTCGGCAACTAAAACTCAACTAATAACCGCGCTGAATGGCTTTCTCGCCCAAAAAGAAAAACCGCATGCGGAGAATAAATTTATTTTAAAAGAAGAGTTCCTGGCAACCTCCTTGTTGTTGGATGAGCTAAAAGGCCTGGAGAAAAATGCCAAGCTTAAGGACGATAATTATTATAAACCATACTTAGCCAATGTTAGTGCCCTGGGCGATGATGTTTTTTCAACCCGGATAAATTATATGGCGGATGTAATTGGCTCGCCTGTACTGCGGTCGTCATTTAGGTTGATGGCAAAAAAAGTTGAAGGCGCATTTTATATTTATTCGCCGTTAAAGCAATGTACGAAAGGCTGGAAAACAAAAAAATTTGGTAACATCACCTTTCATTATCAGGATACGCTGAACCTGGCCGGGGCAAAAAACTACTGCAATACGGTAAGCCTTTATGATAAAAAACTACACACGCCTACCCAGCCTGTCACTTTGTATTTGTGCGATAACGTTGCTGCAGCGCTGCAAGTTTTAGGGGTCGATTATAACCTGCAGTACAACGGCCTGGCGTGGGGCACCCTGTCGGTACATGAAAACGACTCGTTATTGCTGGTGAACGGATGGAATGCTTACAAAAGCCGCTTCGATCCGCACGACCTTTTTCACGAGCGGTTACGGCAAGTGGTTAACCCCGATATCATCAACCGACCGGTTGATGAGGGCTGCGCCTATTTATATGGTGGCAGCTGGGGCATTAGCTGGCCTGAAATATTAAGGCTGTTTAAAAAATATGCCGCCGCCAACCCCAATGCCGACTGGCTGACCCTGTACATCAATGAAAAGAACAAGAATTTTTCGGAAGGCTCCAAACCGTTAAAAATATCATATGCAATAAATGCCTTAGTTGTCCAAAAGTACGATAAGGAAAAAGGCGGTGCCCCAATGGAACTGCTCACGTGCGGCAAAGTTGAAAAGGGCGACGAAAACTATTTTAAAGCGCTGGAAAAGGTGAGCGGGGTTACAAAGGCGAATTTTAACAGCGAGGTTTGGAAACTGGTTAGGAACGCGCAATAATTTAATCGCGGCCAATTTGCCGAAACATTAAGCATTTGATAATCAGAATGTTTCACAGTGTTCCAGGTGTTCCACGCCGAAAAATGGAACGCTTAGGATTCGGAAGGCACTTCGCTGTCTCGCGCAAAAGTGTTAAAACTCAGCGTGCTTCGTGTCGCCCTCCTTGCCTCTGCGGTTAAAATATCCGATATAAACGGTAAAAAATCTTATTTTTGCATCCTCAAAATCAGCATAACTAATGTTTGAAAATCTTTCGGATAAACTCGACAGGGCCTTTAAGGTACTAAAAGGCCAGGGAACTATTACTGAAATAAACGTGGCCGAAACCATGAAGGAAATCCGCAAGGCCCTTCTCGACGCCGACGTTAACTATAAAACAGCCAAAGCCTTTACCGACGAAGTACGGCAAAAAGCAATCGGTCAGAATGTATTGACCTCTATCTCTCCGGGCCAGCTCCTCACCAAAATAATGAATGATGAGTTGACCGAACTGATGGGCGGCAGCACAGCCGACTTAAATTTAACTACCAACCCAACCATTATATTAATTGCAGGCCTAAACGGAGCAGGTAAAACAACTTTTACCGGCAAGCTGGCCCATTACTTAAAAACCAGCAAAAACAAAAAAGTGTTGCTGGTGGCCGACGACGTTTATCGCCCGGCGGCTATTGAGCAACTGCAGGTTTTAGGCAAGCAGATAGATGTGCCGGTTTATGCCAATTTGGAATCGACCGACCCGGTAGCTATTGCCCGCGAAGGCATCGCGTTAGCAAAACAAAACGGCAATAACGTAGTGATCATAGATACCGCCGGCCGCTTGTCGATAGACGAGGCTATGATGGTGGAGATTGAAAATGTAAAGGCTGCCACTAAACCTCACGAGATTTTGTTCGTGGTGGATTCAATGACCGGCCAGGATGCCGTGAACACTGCCAAGGTGTTTAACGACCGCCTCGACTTTACCGGTGTTGTATTAACCAAATTGGATGGCGATACCCGCGGTGGTGCGGCCTTGTCGATAAAATCGGTGGTAAACAAGCCGATAAAATTCATAGGTACCGGCGAAAAGATGGAAGCGCTCGACGTTTTCCACCCAGACCGTATGGCCTCCCGTATTTTGGGCATGGGCGATGTGATCTCGCTGGTTGAACGCGCACAGCAACAGTTTGACGAGAAGGAAGCTGCCGAACTGCAAAAGAAGATCCGCAAAAACAAGTTCGACTTTAACGACTTTTACAGCCAGATACAGCAAATCAAAAAAATGGGTAACATGAAGGATTTGATGGGCATGATACCTGGTGTTGGCAAAATGATGAAGGATGTGGAGGTTGATGATAACGCGTTTAAAGCAATCGAAGCCATCATCCAATCGATGACGCCATACGAGAAAAGCAACCCCGATACCATTAACCAAAGTCGCCGCAACCGTATAGCAAATGGCTCGGGCACCAACCTTACCGAGGTTAACCGCCTGATAAAGCAGTTTGAAGATATGCGTAAGGTGATGAAGCAAATGAGCAACCCGGCAGCCATGGCAAACATGATGCGGAGGATGCCGAAATAGCCCCCCGGCCCCCTAAAGGGGGGGGAAGAAAATTTTTGTAGAGACGCAATACTTTGCGTCTCTTTTGTTTCAAACACCTGCAATTCGTTCCCCCTTTAGGGGGCTAGGGGGCAATAAACTCCAGCCCCTTAAACCCTTTGCCCAATACCTGCCCGTTACTCACATCCAGCCATTTATCGAGCAGGGTGGCGTAAACATCTCTAAAATCTACGGTGTATTTTAAGTCGCCGTTATCCAGTTGTGCCAAATTGGGGGCATCGTTAAAAATGCCGGCTTTTTTGAGCTTGCCGCCAAACAGCAGGATATTGTTGGCTGTGCCGTGATCGGTACCGTTGCTGGCGTTTTGTTCAACGCGGCGGCCGAACTCGCTGAAGGTCATCACCAGGGTATCGTCCAGTTTGCCGGTTTGGTTGAGGTCTTTTATAAATGCAGCAACGGCATCGGCATAAATTTGCAACTGGCGGCCTTGTTGCCCCTGCTGGGCCACATGCGTGTCAAAGCCGCTGAGTGATACATAATAAACCCGCGTTTGCAAGCCTGAATTAATGAATTTGGATACCGTTTTCAGCTGGTTACCTAATGGCGTGGCGGGATAATCGCCTTTTACCGCATAGGTTTTAGAGGTTTGCTGGATATACCCGGCTGAGGAATATGTTTCGGCCATGGTTTTATACAGGTAGCCGAGATTGTCCTCACTTAAATTGGCGTTTTCGTGGTCGTGCACCAGTTCCTTAAAAAATGGCTCGCGGGTGGTCTGGAAAAGCTTGTTAGGGTCTTCAACAGCAATGCCTTTCATTTTTGCGCCTTTCATGGCCAGCGATAAAGTATCATCTACCTCTATTGCTGTATAGGGGTTTTTACAGGTAGCGCAATTAGAATCCAAATAACGCCCAATCCACCCGGTGGTTAAAAACTGGTTAGCCTCGCTGCCGGTTTGCCATATATCCATAGAGCGGAAGTGCGAGCGGTCGGGGTTGGGGTAGCCAACAGAATTGATAATGCTCATCCAGCCCTGGTCATATAATTCCTTTAACGAAGATAAACTTGGGTTGAGCCCCTGCATGTCGTTCAGGGCAATTATATCGGATTTATTTATAGCGATAGTGCTGCGCTTTTGGTAGTAAATATCGTTGCCATAGGGGATAATGGTGTTTAACCCATCGTTACCACCTGAAAGCTGAATAATCACCAGGTTTTTATAGCCCGATAGTTCATTCATCGCCAAAGCCTCAAAGGGCTTCAAAAAAGCGGGAACCATTAATGCCCCCGAAGCGAGCGCGGTGTTTTTTAAGAATCGTCTGCGGTCCATTTAATTAGTGATTGAAAAAGTATTTTGTGAATGAACGAATTGATGATTGCAGGACGCCTTTAAATCACTAATTCACTAACTCACTAATTAAAAAATTAACATAACTGATATTCAGGCGTTGATACGGTTTGAATTATTGCTGTTTTAATATCCGGTGCGTTGCCAAGCTCAGCGGCAAGCGTTTTACTTACCTGCGGCTGCAGCAAAAATGCGGCTATTTGCTGATTATTTATGCCGGCGGGAATAGTTTTCATCAACTTATCCCAATCAACCAGGGCCTGCACGCGTGCATTTACCTGCTGCTGCTGGTTACGGGTGGCGGCAATGTAAGCTTCCTCCTCGGGATCGGCTTTGCCGGTAAAATCAATTAGGCCACCATTTAATATGGTCGACGGTATTTTTAGGCGGTACATTAGCGATGAACTGTCGATCCAGTTCCGCCCGCCCGGCCAGCCGGCTACGTTAGGCGGGTAAAAGAGTACCTGCCCTAATACTTTCTGAAATTGCAGCAGTACTTCGGGCCGCTGATAACTGATGTAAAACTGGCGGTTAAGCCCTACCAAAAACTCAACCGGCGATTTTACCAGGTTGCCCGTATTTTGCGCATCGTAGAACCAGGGCGCGGTAAACACAAATTCAAGCAGTGGTTTTATTTCGTAATTACCCCGGTAAAAAACATCTGCCATGGCTGTGATGTGTGCCGGGTTGGGCACCTCGTTAACCAAATATTTGTAAAGCTTAGTGCTAATAAATACGGCGGTTTGCTTTTGTTCCAGTAAGCGGTTAATGATATCCTCTCCTGTTAGGTTACCCGTTTTGCCCAGGAAGGTCTTTTCGCCGTTGTCGTGCTGAAAGGGGCGTGTAATAAAGTTACCGTCCTTATCAAAACCCCAGCCGGTAAAGGCCCGTGCCGACTCTTTAACATCCTGTTCGGTATAATTTCCGCGACCGATGGTAAAAAGCTCCATTAGTTCGCGGGCGAAATTTTCGTTAGGGTGGCCTTTGCGGTTTTGCTGGTTATTTAAAAACTGGAGCATGGCCGGCGATTTGGAAACTTCCAGCACCAGCTCGCGGAAATTACCTAAGGCGTGCTGTCGCTGTATATTATTGAGTTGCTGTGCAAATTCTGATTGCCGGCTCCTGCAAGCAAAATGATTGTGCCAAAACAAGGTCATCTTCTCGCGCAGCACTGCATTTGTAGTGCTCATGTGGTTAAGCCAGGCCATGTTAAGGTCTTTTTCCTGCTTGCGCTGCACTTGCATAAACTGCTTTTTTTGCTCCTTATCGCCTTTCACCAACATGCTGTAATCGGCGTTGCCTTTAACAATAGTGATTGGCTGTGGATTTTCGGATGCTTTGAACAACCCGGCAATTGCATGTTTTATGCTAAAGCTGCCGGCGGTATTCTTTTCATCAAACCTAAGCCCGAAGCCTGCCCGCGCATATAAATGTTTTACCTGCAGTAAATTATCCATAATAAGGGTATTTGGTGGTGTGACTTTGGTTTGACAAAATAGTTTAAAATGCTTTATGGATTTTTAAAACTAATTGCATCTTTCCTTTAGTATTTATCTGATAAAATATTTTAATCAGAAATTAAATTAATAATTATATTTATCCGTTCAATCCCTGTTAATTGAAAAGACTATTTGTGCTCTTATTGCTGCTTTGTGCAGTGATGGTATCAAAAGGGCAAACCCAACCTTATGGACAGATCGACATTGCCGACCTGAGGCTAACTACATGCGATTTTGAAAAAGATGCAAGTGCAATGGTGTTATTTGACAAAACAGACGTAAGTACTGTTGATGATCAAACAGTAATTGTCAGACACAAACGCATAAAATTTTTAAATAACAAAGGGTTCGATGCCGCCGATGTGGTCCTTGCATATAGCGGCAAAAACCATCTTGAAAAAATAACCGATGTTGAGGCCCAAACCATAAACCTGGATGGCGATGTAATAAAATATCTGCCTGTTGATAATGCGCTTATATACAAACAAGCGGCAGATAAAAATACGAAAACCATAAAATTCAGTTTTCCCGGCGTAAAAGCGGGTTCCATAGTGGAGTTTGCCTATAAACTTAACATTGATTTTCCCGGGGCTATACCCGACTGGAATTTCCAGGGCCGGCTACCGGTTAGGTACAGCGAGTTTAATGCAGATATATCGCGGGGGTTTTCGTTTAAAATTGCTACGCGGGTTTCGGGCGAATTTAGCAGGCAGGTAAAAGAACGGATACGCGGCAGTGTGGAAGATTCTATAGGCACCCACTACGGTTGGGCAATAAAAAACGAGGAATCGTTTAAAGAAGAGCCGTACACTACCTGCGCTGCCGACAATCTTCAAAGCATCCGTTTTTACCTGTTTAAAACGCCTTTTGCCAACTATAGCCAGCATGTTAAAACCTGGGCGAGGCTGGCTTCAGTGCAATTGTCCGACGGCGACTTCAGGGAGCAATTGACACGCAACTTAAGCGATGCAGATAACTTGCTGGGCCAGGCAAAACAACTAAAAACCGATGAGGAAAAAATCGCCCTTATTTTTAATGGTATAAAAAACGTAATGAAGTGGGACGGATATCGTAATTGGGATACATATGACGGCGTGAAAAAGGCGTGGGAAAAAAAGCAGGGTAATAACACCGAAATAAATTTGATACTGTATAATTTTTTAAGAATGGCGGGTATCAAAAGCGCTCTTTTATATGTAAGCACCCGCGACAATGGCAAGGTTGATTTGGGAATGCCCGATATGGATGAATTTAACAACCTCGTACTAAGTGTTACCACCACCGCAAAAAAAACATATGTGCTTGACGCCAGCAGTAAGCTAAACACTTACAACATAATGCCATTCAGCCTGTTAAACAATAATGCACTAAAGCTTGACCTGGCGTCGGAAACCTTTGAACTAAGCGCACTAAAAAATGAAATGCCCTCGCGCCAGGCTGTGTTTGTAAATGCGCAGGTGAAACCGGATGGCAAACTGGAAGGCAATATCCACATAACCAGCTTTAGCTACAATCGTATTAAAAACACCGACAGCTATAAAACCTTAGGTGAAGAAAAATATAAAGACGCATTAAGGGACAAGGACAACAACCTGAAAATACTATCGCTGCAGCGGGAAAACGTTGAGTCGGACACCTTGCCACTTATAGAAAGTTTCGAATTTAAGCAAGATCTTACCAGCTCGGACGACAAGTATATTTTTATAAATCCCAATTTGTTTACGGGTTTTCGAACCAATCCTTTTTTAAGTGAAAAGCGCAAATCGACTATCGATTTTGGCAATCTTAACCTTTATTCAATAAAAGGGCTATACAAATGCCCGACCGGTTATAAAACCGAGTCGATACCCAAGCCTGTCTCATTGAGCATGCCCGACAACAGCATCAGCTTTAAGCGCATAGTATCCGAAGAGGATGGCTCTATACTGGTAAACTATTCCATATCATTTAAAAAAGCAATTTTCACGACGGATGAATACCCCGGCATCCGCGATTTTTATAAAAAAATGTTCGAGATGCTGAATGAACAAATCGTGCTGAAGAAAGAGTAAAAACCAATCCCAGAGACCTTGAATAAAGTTTTAGTAGTTTTTGTGTTTTGTTTGTTGGGCCTCACTACAAAAGCGCAAAAACCCGACACGGCTACGGTTAGCACAATCCAGCCGTTTGGTAAGGTTGATATCGCCGACCTGAAACTTACCGCTTGCGATTTTGAAAAAGATGCCAATGCTATGGTGTTGTTTGATAAAACCGATGTTAACACAGGGTTTGGATCTACAGCAGTAGAAAGGCATGTAAGAATAAAGATTCTGACAACTAAAGGCACCGACGAGGCAAACGTAAGCATTGGTTATGTAAGCAGACACGGCCTTGAAAGTGTAAGCGATATTGAGGCTGAAACAGCGAATCTTGAAAATGGCAAAATATCGTATACAAAAGTTGACAAAGCACAGTTTTTTAAACAAACCGCAGACAAAAACACAAAGAAAATAACTTTTACTTTTCCACAGGTTAAGGTTGGTTCGGTAATTGAATACGTGTATAAACTTACGTTTGATTTTGCCGGGGCGTTTCCGGACTGGGATATTCAGCAGGATATCCCCGTTAAATACTGCGAACTTAACGCATCTATCCGAACTGATTATTCTTATAAGATTATTCCCAAAATATCCGGGGAATATGTAAAAAACGTGCAGGAGCGATGGATTAACAGCAGCGGCGATACCATTGGGGCTAAATTTACCTGGGCGCTAAAAAATATAAACGCATTCAGAGATGAGCCTTATTCAACATCGCGCAAGGATAACCTGCAACGCATGCGGTTCATACTATCGGCAATAAAATACTCGCTTAAAAGCAACATGCGAACATTGGATATGAATTGGTGGCAGTTGCGGCATGCTGTCGTGACCGACGATGACTTTGGCCCCCAATTGAAGCAGACTTTGGTTGACCCGGATAAAATGCTTACCACTGCTAAGGCATTTGGCACTGATGAGGAAAAAATAAGCTATATTTTTAATAAAATAAAGAATGATATAAAATGGAATGGTGAGAACGAATGGTTTACCCGCGACGGTGTAAAAAAAGCATGGGATAAAAAACAAGGCAACAGTACCGAAATTAATTTAATACTATACAGTTTTCTTAAACAGGCCGGCATAAATTGTTTCCCTCTTTTTGTAAGCACTCGCGATAATGGAAAAATCAATTCCGGCTATCCGGATATGAATGCATTTAATAAAACAGTTGTTAGTGTAAATGCTGCCAGCAAAAAGGCCTATACCCTTGACGCCAGTAACAAATTTAATACCTGGACGGACGTTCCATTTGAGTTGTTGAACTCTACCGGGTTTTTTGTCGACCCAAGTAATTGGGGCATTCATATGCTGGTGCCGCTAAAAAATGATAACCCATCGCGGAAAATTGTTTTTGTAACTGCCGAAATTAAACCAGGCGGCAAACTGGACGGCACTGCTCAAATAAACAACTTTAGCTATTACCGAAGCAAATGTTTGCAGGTGTATGATAAACTTGGCGAGAAAACGTATATTGATAAGTTAAAAGACAATGATAATAGCCTGGCAATTACAGGGTATAAACGGGAAAATATTGACAAAGACACGCTGCCATTAACAGAGAGCTTCAATTTTCAACAGGAACTTACGGGTTCGGACGAGAGCTATATTTTCATCAATCCAAATTTATTTTCATCGTTTCATACCAACCCGTTTTTAAGCGAGAGCCGCAGTTCCGAAATTGATTTTGGAAGCTTAAATTATTATGCAATCAACGGTATTTATAAAATTCCAACAGGGTACAAAATTGAATCTATACCAAAGCCGACATCCTTAATGATGCCGGATACCAGCATAACATTTAAACGTGTGGTAGCCGAACAGGAAGGCTCGATAATGGTGCACTATACTATTAATTATAAACAAGCTGTTTTCCCTGCCGATGAGTACCCCAGCATCCGCGATTTCTATAAAAGATGTTCGATTTGCTTAACGAGCAAATTGTATTGAAGAAAAATTAAATATCGATATTAAATAATATCAGGATAAAAAAATAAGCTAATAATAAAACCAAGTAACTATATTTAAATACCAAATTGTATCACAATGAACAAACTTTTACCCACCTTACTTCTCGCTTTTTTTTACTTTGCTGTGAAGGCACAAACGCCGGAAGCTGCAATGCCAACCACACAACCTTTTGGAAAAATTGATATTGCCGACCTTGAAATGAAGGCCTGCGATTTTGAAAAAGACGCCAACGCCGAGGTGCTCTTTGACAAAGGAAACGTTTATTTCGGCGCCGATTTAATGTCGATAACCAACGAAATACATCGCCGGATAAAAGTATTTAACGACAATGGCAAAAAAGAAGCCGACATACACATTAAATTTTACAGCGGCAACCGACTGGAGTATATCACCGGGCTGCAGGCGCAAACAATCAACCTTGTTAATGGCAAACCTGAGATCATCAAGCTGGATAAAAAACTGATATACACCAAAGTCATCGACAAAAATAACAGCGAAATAACCTTTACGTTCCCCGATGTAAAGCCGGGAAGTATACTTGAATATAAGTACAACCTTAATACAAATTCGTTCGTAAATTTTCCGGACTGGGAATTCCAGGACCATATACCGGTACGTTACAGCGAGTTATACACAGCGATACCAGATATTTTTTATTTCAGGGCAAACACAAACCTGGCAATGGCATTTGCCAAATATAAAACCACATCCGATGGCCGAAGCTTGTTAGAGGGCAGCCAATCCTACCAATATACCCTCGAAAACACCCTGCGTGCATTGGTAAATGTGCCGTCGTTACCCGATGAGCCTTATATGTCGTCGTACAGGGATAACGTGCAGGCCGTCCGTTTCCAATTGGTTACCATCAAGCCAATCGGGGGCTTTGTCGTTAACCATTCAGACACCTGGGCAAAAGTTGGCGCGATTCTGGCCGATGATGACGATTTTGGCGGGCAGCTGAAAAGGAAAGTAAATGGCGAGGAAAACATAATAGCAAAAGCAAAGGCCATAAAATCGACCGATGAGCGTATAGCCTATCTTTTTAACGAGGTAAAAAACACCATGAAATGGAATGGCAGCGACCGCTGGTATACGATAGACGGAACCTACCGCGCCTGGGAAAACAAAACAGGAAATGCAACCGAAATAAACCTGATCCTGTATCATTTACTCAAACAATCAGGCATCGGGGCATACCCCATGGTAGTAAGCACACGCGAACATGGCCGGGTAAGGCCGTTTTACACGTCGTTAGCGCAATTTAACCGGGGGGTGGTTTATGTGCCAGTTGATTCTGCAAAAAGATATGTGCTCGATGCCAGTGGTAAATACAATATGTATAACGAAACGCCGGCAGAATTGCTGAACTCATCGGGCCTGTATATCGATAAATCGAAAGATTTGTACGATATTATAACATTAAAAAAAGCCGAGCCTGCCCGCGAGTCGGTTTTTGTAAATGCAGAGATAAAGGCGGGCGGCAAAGTTGAGGGCTCCGCGCAGATAAGCAGCAGCAGCTACAACAAAATAAATGCGGTGGACCGCTACAAAACTGATGGCGAAAAAAAATACATCGACTTTTTGCGGCACGACGACAATAACATAAAGGTTACCGGTTTGAAACTGGATAACATGGAAGTGGACTCGCTGCCACTGATGCAAAATTTTAACTTTAACCTGGATTTGACCGGATCGGACGAGAACTATATCTATCTTAACCCTAACCTTTTTTCGGGGCTTAAAACCAACCCTTTTTTAAGCGAAAACCGGCAAACTGACGTTGAGTTTGGCTATAACCGCAGCTACTCGATAAACGGTATTTACAAAATACCGGCAGGCTACAAAGCTGATGCGCTGCCGAAGAGCGCCAGCATGACTATGCCCGACAAAAGCTT
>Ga0105239_10003283_pt1 | contig 19951 bp, 20 predicted proteins | sample KBSC44metaG_FD_92761 | JGI IMG/M metagenome (GOLD analysis project Ga0105239, IMG submission 92761) | Corn rhizosphere microbial communities from Kellogg Biological Station, Michigan, USA - KBS C4-4 metaG | ecosystem: Host-associated > Plants > Roots > Rhizosphere > Soil | place: Michigan, USA... | reverse complement strand
CATCATCCTCAATCCAGCTGAGCCACCAATGATCATGCGCGATACAGTGTTTTGTCTGATCGGTGATGCTGATCAGGATGCGATTCGTCGGTCGGTGAACAGCATGGTCGAGCAAGTGTCCGGCTACGTACCCGGATACCGGCTCAAGCAACAGGTGCAATTCAGTGCGATTGATGCTGATGATCCGTTTCACACCTTGGTGCCTGCTAGTGCGGGCCCGTTGCGTACCAAGGTCTCGATCTTTCTGGAGGTCGAAGGTGCGGCACATTATCTGCCTGCTTACGCCGGCAATTTGGACATCATGACGTCGGCCGCCCTGCAGGTGGCCGAGGCGGTGGCCGTGCATGAGCGCGTCACCTCAAGCGGGGATGGGGTTTGGTAATCGTGGACCGCAGACTGTACATCCAGGACGTGACCTTGCGTGATGGTATGCATGCCATTCGCCATCGGATCAGCACTCAGGCGGTGGCTGCGATCGCTTCGGCTCTGGATGCGGCCGGCGTGGACGCCATCGAGGTTGCACACGGCGACGGTCTAGCTGGTGGTTCGGTCAACTATGGGCCGGGTAGTCATACCGACTGGCAATGGATTGAGGCTGCCGCACAAAGTATTTCGCGCGCACGGTTGACCACGCTCTTGCTTCCGGGTATTGGAACCATCGCTGATTTGCGGCGCGCTTATGAGTTAGGCGTGCGGTCGGTGCGGGTGGCAACTCACTGCACCGAGGCTGATGTGGCAGCCGAGCATATCGCGGCGGCGCGTGGGCTGGGTATGGATGTCTCGGGATTCTTGATGATGAGCCATATGGCAGGTCCGGACGCATTGGCCGCGCAGGCTAAATTGATGGAATCCTTTGGTGCGCAATGCGTCTACGTCACTGATTCTGGCGGCCGGTTGACGATGACCGACATGCGTGATCGGGTGCGGGCATATCGCGAGGTGTTGGATGGTGACACCGATATTGGCGTGCACGCGCACGAGAACCTGTCGCTGGCGGTCGCCAACAGCGTCGTTGCGGCCGAGGAAGGAGTAACCCGCGTGGATGCCTCGCTGGCCGGCCAGGGCGCAGGAGCGGGCAATTGCCCGCTGGAAGCGTTCGTGGCCGTGGCGGACCTGCAGGGCTGGCGGCATGGTTGTAACCTCTTCGCCCTGCAGGATGCTGCCGACGATCTTGTGCGCCCGCTCCGAGATCGGCCGGTCCAAGTGGATCGCGAGACATTGACTTTGGGTTACGCAGGGGTCTATTCGTCGTTCCTGCGGCATGCCGAAGCGGCAGCGCTTCGTTACGGCGTGGACGCGCGCGAGCTGCTTTTGGAGTCGGGCCGTCGAGGCTTGGTCGGCGGGCAAGAGGACATGCTCGTCGATATCGCGCTCGACTTGGTCGGGCGCAACGAAGTCGCCAGCCAAACCTTAGACCGTTCGGGTCCCGCTATCGCGGGGCTCCCCGCGGATGAACCCGGTACCGGTCTTCGCTCAGAGCGATGTGACGAGAGCGGCGCTGATGCTCGAGCACAGACAGGGGCGTAAGCCGTGACCGAAACCCAAGGTGTTGATGCAACCGAGGAACAAGAACTACTACGGCAGGCCGTACGAGGGCTGGCACGTAAGGAGTTTGCGCCCAGCTACCTCGCACGAGCGCAGTCGAGCGAGTTCCCGTGGGATGCGTTGGCGTCTCTGGCGCAGCTCGGCTTGACCTCACTACTCACCACCCCACAATACGGCGGGCCTGCCGAACCCGAGTACGTCGGTGCGGGAATCGCCTGCGAAGAGCTGGCGTACGCGGACTTCAACATCGCGAACATCCTGATCCCGACACTCATCACAACCCACATCCTCACGAATTTCGCCAGCGACGTTCTAAAGGCGCGCTGGCTGCCTGATCTCGTCGCGGGCCGATCCGTCATCGCGCTGGGCCTCACTGAGCCCGAAACTGGTTCCGATGCTGCGGCACTGAGGACGACTGCGGTTGCTACCGGACACGGGTGGCGAATCAGTGGTGAGAAGACGTCAATAACGGGGGTACCGCACGCGGAAGCGTGCATAGTGTTCGCGCGGACACCACCAGACCTGAAATGGGGAGTGAGCGCCTTCCTGGTTCCGCTGGACTCCCGCGGAGTTTCCCAGTCTGTAATCAATGACTCGGGATGGCGACCCGTCGGACGTGGCAGCATCGCGTTTGACGACGTCGAGGTGCCCACCGATGCAATGATCGGGTCCCTCGGCACCGCCTTCGCCAAGGTCATGGCCAGTTTCGACTTCACTCGGCCGCTGCTGGCGTTGACAGCGATCGGCGCCGCTCAGGCCTCGATCGACGAAGCCGTAGCTTACGTGCAGCAACGACACACATTTGGCGCCGCTCTAGCGAGCTACGAGGGCATCTCGTTTCCTCTTGTCGAGCACTCTACGAAGCTGGTGGCCGCCCGCAGTCTCTGCTACCAGGCATTGAATCGACGTATGCAGGGGCTCGCTCACACTGCACTGGCGGCCATGTGCAAATGGCTGGGGCCACGAGCTGCCATGGAAGCGGCCCACGACAGCTTGCTGATGTTCGGACACTACGGGTACACCACCGACAGTCCGATGGAACAGCGGCTGCGTGACATCATGGCCGTCGAAATCGCCGACGGCACAGCGCAGATTCAGAAGATCATCATCGCGCGCGAACTATTCGGTCGAGCTTTCGTGCCGTACGCTCGACGCCCTTAGCGGAGCGCCTCGGCGACCGATTCGATGGTCCGCGTCGGGTCTCCAAAGCGCTCACTGGACACCGGTTGCACAACAAGATGGTGAGCGCCGCTCTCGAAGTAGGCTTTCAACGGCCCCGCGATGTCCGCGGTGGAGCGCCCGCAGATCAGGACCTCGTCAAGGAGTCGGTCGCTGATCCCGGCGACGGCGCGCTTACGGTCACGCGCTTGGAACCCACTGCGCACGGCTGCGACTTCGTCTGCAAATCCGACCGCCGCAAAATGCTCGCCGTAAGGCGGTGAGATGACGTACTCGACGAGTTCTCGCCGCACTGCTTCACGTGTGGCGTCTGGATCGTCGCTCACGCAGACATACGCGCGGGCAATCAATTCGACGTCATCGTTTTCACGTCCCGCGTTGCGGACCGCGATTTCGAATTCCGCGGCCATGTCCGCCAATACACGCGGGGACAGCCACGTGACGATCAGTCCGTCTGCTACCCGAGCAGCCAGCGCGCGCATGCGGGGGCCCATCCCGCCAATATGGATGCGGACCGAGTGCGGGGGCCCGTCGCTCAGGCGAAAACCTTTGGAGTGGCGGATGGATCCGGTGAAGTCGGTCTTTTCACCGTCGAAAATCTGACGCATGATGGCCACGGTCTGCTCGACAGCATCGACGGTCTTCTCGAACGGCATACCGTGCCAGCGTTCGATTGTCACCTTTCCGCCCGCGCCAATGCCCAGATGCACCGGCCGGCCGTCAGCAAGTCGGGAGAGCGTCACAGCCGTCATGGCGAGCAGCGCCGGTGTACGACTGTGTACCGGCACGATAGCGGTGCCGATCTCCTGTTGAGTCGTCGCGGCGATTGCACCGCCCAATGAGGGTGCATCGAGTACGCAGTTCTCTGAAAGCCAAATTCGTTTGTATCCAAGCTTGTCCATGCGCTGGGCTTGGTCGACGACGTATTTCGCATCCGGAATATTCGCCAACAGGATGGACGTTTCGGTGAGCACAGAACTCCTCGCATGGCGTTGTTTTATAAGGGCAGGCCTGGCCAAGCCGTGGATAATCGAGACTCGAGTTTGATCCAAGTCATGAATACCGACTCGCCAGTTGCGCAGACAAAGCTGTGTCCCGAGCGTCGGAACAATAGCCAGTATCGTCGCCTAAGTGACCAGGGCGTGGTCTCCTCCGCTGACCTGGGGACTTTTGATCCGGCGCTACCAGGGACAGCCGGACCGAAATCGCGAAGGGCATCGGTTATGGGCCCGTCGAGCATCACGCGTAGTACGACGGCTCGGATACGGTCGTCCTCGTCGACCGCCTCGAATGCTTCCAATAGGACGCCAACGAGTTCTCGGGCCGGCGCGTTGTGTTGCGCGGGCCGCTTCAGGGGCAGTCGACAGATGTGTGGGTGCGGCCGGTCTTAGATAAGCACGTCGGTCACGCCGTCCATCCCCCGTCCACTGCCAGGATCTGGCCGGTGAGGAAGCCACCTGTGGGCGATGTCAGGTAGCGAACGAGACCGGCGACTTCGGCAGGCTGTCCCCACCGTCCGGCGGCGGCTCGGGACGTCGCCCACTCAGCGCGCGCTTCGTTGGTTCGGAAGCCATCGGTCATCTCGGTTTCGAACATTCCTGGTGCTATCGCGTTGACGGTGATTCCATCTAGTGCCACCTCGACGGCCAGGCTGCGGGTAAGCGCGGCGATGGCCCCCTTACTCATGGCATAGGCGACAGCACCGGGTGCACCTCGCAGGGCGCCGGCGACCGAGCAGAAGTTGACGATCCGACCCCATCCCACCGAGCGCATTCGCGATACCGCCTGCTGGCAGGACAGCAGAGTGGAGGCGACGTTGGTGCGTGAAAGTTGTTCCCAGTCCGCCGTGCTAGTTCGATCAATCGACCCGTAGCGGAACATTCCGGCTGCGTTTATGACAATGTCCGATGGCAAGCTCTGGTCGTCTAGCCAGCTGTAGAGCGATGCCATGGCATCGGCCTCGGATACGTCAATCTGGTATCCGCTGGCCTTTCCTCCGCCGGAGACGATGCCGCGGACCGCGGCGGTGATCTGATCTTTGTTGCGGGCAGCGACGATGACGTGTGCACCGTCAGTAGCCAAGGCTTGCGCGCAGGCCAATCCAAGGCCGCGACTTCCACCTGTGACCAGCGCCATTCGCCCCGCCAAAGGCCGGCTCTCATCTGCGTGGTTGGCGGTCACGATCCTTCTCTGTTGTTCGGAGAAGTGAATGGCCCGCCGTGTCGGGCTGTGAGCGACTCTGGTTCGCCATACACGCGCAGGCAACATCAAGTTCCGGCGGATGGAAATAGGTGGCGCGTCGGGCACATTCGCTACGCGGGGCGCAGCGCCGTGGTAGAGGTTGCGGGTGAGGCTGGCGGTGATCGGTAACGGGAGTTCCGCTGGGCAGAACGTGCTGTGGGTCACATGATCGTGGCCGGCATAGCCTCGTTTGCTGACGCGGTTTGGTCTACAGGAGGATTCGATAGGCGTGACTACAGACGTTGACTACAGTGCGATGTTCACAACGGGATCTGCGTACGTGGACCAGGACAACTGGCATGCGATGGCGGCGGAGTTGCGTCGGAATCAGCCGGTGGTGCGTATCGAGAAGGACGGCTGGCATCCGTTCTGGGTGGTGACGCGCCACAGCGACGTCATGGAGATCGAGCGCCAGCATGAGATCTTTCACAACACCATGTTCACGATCTTGAGCTCCCAGGAGAGCATCCGCCTACGGCGTGAGACTGGAACCGATGTCAAGACGCTGGTGCACATGGATGGTGCCGAGCACACGTCATATCGCGGTCTGACTACGGACTGGTTTAAGGCGGGTGCTATCCGCAAGACCATGGGTGAGACGGTCAAAGAGCTTTCACGGGTCTATGTGGATCGCATGGAGCAGCTGAGTGGCTCGTGCGATTTCGCCGCCGAGGTTGCCAAGTGGTATCCGCTGCGCGTGATCCTGAGCATTCTTGGCGTGCCCGAGGAGGATGAGCCGCGGATCCTGCGACTGGCCCAGCAAGCTTTTGGTACCGAGGACGACGAGTTTGGCCGCGATGATGCGGCCGCAGCGCAGGATATGTCGGGGGTGCTGCTGGAGTTCATGGTCTACTGCAATGAATTGGTCGAGCGGCGCCGGAAGAATCCCACCGGCGATCTGGCGTCGACGTTGGCCAACGCCACGATCGATGGTGAGCCGCTGGGGGTGATAGAAACTCTCTCGTACTTCATGATCTTGATGACGGCGGGTCATGACACCACGTCCGGTGCGCTCGCCGGTGGGTTGGCGGCACTGATATCCACTCCCGGTGCGTTGCAGCGGCTTCATGACGAACCCGCTCTGATCGATAATGCTGTCGAGGAGATCCTGCGGTGGACGAGTCCGGTGCGGACGTTTGTCAGGGTGGCACAGCAGGATTACGTTCTGCACGATGTCACGATCAAGGCGGGGGATTGGGTCGTGCTGTCCTATCCGTCGGCTAATCGTGATGAGACGGTGTTCGACGACCCGTTCCGGTTTGACATCACCCGCGCTAACGCCAGCCGGAGTCTGGCGTTCGGGTTCGGTAAGCATTTCTGTCTCGGTGCGCAGCTGGCCAGGATGGAGTTGCGGGCGTTTCTGTCTGAGTTGGTGTCGCGTGTCGACAACATCGAGATCAGTGGCCCGGTACAGCATTCCGCCGGCCATATTGTCAGTGGCGTGAAGCACCTGCCCATCAGCTACACCATGCGCGACAACACCTGAACCCCAACCGAACCCGCTGTTGGCCGCGGTCGGTGGTCGCCGTCGCGCCCTAGTGGATGACGCACGGATTGCCCTGCCCCGCAATGGGCCTGCCCATTCCGCATCTATTGGCGGTGGAGCCGCTGACGCGTCCTACTCGCCTCACGCCGTGAACCGTCATGGTCTGGATGGAGGCCTTCGGTTAGGCCACCTCCGATACGGCGGTGACGCTGTCACGATTGCGGTTCTCGTAGTCAGTGGGTGAGAGATAGCCAGCGACTAGTGCATACGGGTGGCGTTGTACCAATGCACCCAGGTCGCTGTTTCGCGTTCGACCTCGGCCTGCCCGGTCCACGACCTGTCCCGGCCGTTCAGCTGGGTCTTGTACAGCCCGATCGCCGATTCCATCAAGGCATTGTCGAGGGCATCGCCAACTGAGCCGATGGAGCCGGACTCTATGAGCGCATTGGCACTGTGTGCGACGTCGGCGCACACAGTGCCGATCGATGCAAGCCACTTGCCAGCCCTCAGTCGAGAGCAATAGGCAGAGCAACAGCCCAAGGCCAGACGCCGGCCCCCTGACGATCACGGCCTTGGGTTCCGGATTTGTCGTCGTCACAAGATCCATCACCAGCGCGATTGAAATGTGGTCGTGCGCAACGCCGCTACTGTGCTCAATGGCGTGGCCTGCCCAACCGGTCTGTCTCTCGATAGCGGTTGACACGTTTGCGCAATCGAATCGCCTGTTTGCGCACGACCCAGGCGATGACGACGGTCGCCGCCCGTGGGATGGGTGGTACCACAATGGCGGCAAGAGTGCCGGGCAGCCGTGACTCACATACCGTGCAGTAGTGGGTGAACGTATCGAAGCCGTCCTTGCCGTGGTAAGTACCCATGCCGCTGTCTCCGAGGCCACCGAATGGTGCGCCTTCTATGGCGCAGTGCAATAGGGCGTCGTTGCGTGTGACGCCGCCGCTACGCGCATGTGCACAGAATCGTCGGAAGTCGTCGGAGTCCTTGCCCATCCAGTAGGCAGCCAGTGGGGATGGCCCAGCGTTGATGTAAGCGATGACCTCGTCGAGGTTTTCGTAGGGCAGCACGCTGAGGACCGGCCCGAAGACCTCCTCGGTCGATATCCTCATTTCCGATGTCACGCCAGTCAGGATGGTGGGAGCGATTTTGCGTTCGGCGGATGACGGCAGCGACTCTGCCGACGGATTCGACTCGACCACTGTGGCACCATTGGTGCGGGCGTCCTCGATAAGGTCGATGACCCGTCGATAATTCTTGTCATCGATGATGCTGCAGTAATCCGGGTTCCCTGCGATGGTCGGGAACGATTCACCGAATTGTCGCACCGCAGACGCCACGAACTCCTCACATCGGTCAGCCGGGACGAAGACGTAGTCCGGGCACAGGCACACCTGACCGCCATTAATCAGGCGAGCGCGGGCGATGCGGCTGGCGGCTGTGGCGACGTCGGCGTCGCGGCCCACGACAACCGGGTTCTTTCCGCCCAACTCGAATGTCAGGGGGACCAAGTGGTCCGCCGCACTGCGCTGTATGTGCTTCGCGACGTGAGTCGATCCGGTGAAGAACAGGTGGTCGAAGTCCGACGCGCAAAACGCCGCTGCCGTCGCCGGTCCGCCGGTAATGACTACCAACTCATCAGGCGAGAAGTACTTTTCGACGAGTCCGGCGAACAAGACAGACGTGCGTGGCGTTGCTTCGGGCGCTTTGATCAGGACTCGGTTGCCGGCTGCGAATGCCGCAATGGCCGGCATAACTGCCAGATTGATTGGGGCGTTCCACGGCGCGAGGATCCCGACGACGCCGAGAGGTCGGGCGTGCACAGTCGTGCGTAAGCCGAACGGCCGGCCAACGCCCATCACGGTCCGTGGTTTCATCCACCGACCGATATTGCGGCGGATATGCAGAGCATCGACGAGCGGCCCCACGACATCGAGGAACGCCGTGGTCTGGTGGGGTCGTGTGCCGAAGTCTGCACTGAGCGTCTCCGAGAACATGGCGGCGTTTTCGAACACCAATGCCGACAGACGGTCGATTCGATTGCGGCGCAGTGCCGATGATGGGGGATTGTCGTGAAGGAATGCTCTACGTTGGCGATCCAGCGCCGCGGCTATCTCGGTGGCCGTGTACTCGCGGATTCCCGGTGGCTCGGCAGTGGCCGACGTTTCCATGACCTTGACCATGATCTCTCCTTTGACAGCAAATAGACATGCAGGGCTGCTCGACGGTCTGGCCGTTCCTATTCAGCATGGTCGAGAACATGCCTGGCGATGACGAGCTGCTGAATTTCCTGGGTCCCCTGGTCTAGGTGCATGAGCATGCGGCCGTCGCCAGGACCGGCGGCAGTTGCTTCTAGGGATGGAAGGTAGTCGACAACGCCGAGCCCGTATCCCTGGAACTCGTGTGGCACGGTGAGCCGATAGACGCGAAGTTCGGCAGCGCGCTTGAGCAGGCATGTCGGTGTCGCCTCGGCTGTTTCGATTTCGGCGGCCGCACTTTCGATGCCCTCGGCCCCAAGACTCGCCAACAGCCATGCACAGTAGTTGCCAGCAAGCAGGCGTGTCAGGTCCAGTACACGAACATCGTCAAGCGGCAGAGGGCGCGTCGCGTTCACGCGGTCCTGATCTTTCGACCTTCAGCAACTGGCGCGAGGTGACTGGACTGCTCGGGCTGATCCATCGTCCTCCTCGTCGGCGCTGCTGCCCGCTGCCGACTGTCACCGCGGGGCCGTGCGCAGCAGGTCGCGAACAAGTGCGAATCCACGGTCGAACTGTCGGACGGCAACGCTCGCACGCGTGCGAGCCACGATGCTTGGGATATCGGACCGCAGGGCGGGTATCTCCTGGGCGCCTGGCGCGCCTCATCACCGTGACCGCCGAAGGGGCGACGTCAAACAGTCCGTTCCGTGGGACGGAACAAAGCTGCCAATGCCGGGTGCTCCGAAGGTGAGGCGGGACGGATCAAGGTCCCGGTCGCGGAATCGCCAAAGGCTCTGAGCAGCAGGCGGATTAGGAGACCGCGGGATAGCAGTCGGCTACGCGGCGTCTCGATGGCTCCGGCCTGTGCGGTTTCTCTCCCTCGGAGAATACTTGCCAAGCCAACAACGAGTTTCGTGCCGTCTATTCCTGCGGGTTCTAGCTGCCGGAACAGCGAGTTGTGACTGGTGCACGCCCGCTTTTGGGTGAGGACGTACATGTCGCCGCGAGTTCGGGCACGTGAAGCTGCGGCGTGTCTCAGCTGTGCTTGCTCAGGTGAGTCATTTGATGTTTTGCCAAAGGAGGAGTCAATGAAGACGACGGCGGCGGTGCTGCGAGAGCTTGGTGGGCAGTGGAACGTCGAGGAGATCGACCTGGACCCACCGAAGCTCGGTGAGGTGCTTGTCGAGCTGGGTGCCACGGGGCTGTGTCATTCCGACGCGCATCTGGTTACCGGTGACATGCCTACCGCGCTACCGGTGATCGGTGGGCATGAAGGCGCGGGCACCGTGATCGAAGTTGGGCCGGGAGTGACCGGGTTGCGGCCTGGTGACCGCGTGGTCCTTAGCTTCATTCCGTCATGCGGTCGATGCGAGGACTGCGCCCAGGGCCGACAGAACCTCTGTGAACTCGGTGCCTACATCGCCTTCGGCAGGCAGATCTCCGATGGCGGCTCACGCCATCGCGCTGCGGGCCAAGACCTCAGCATCTGGTGCGTGCTGGGTGCATTCGCCCGCCACACCGTGGTCAGCGCGGCCAGCTGTATCAAGATCGACGACGACGTCCCAGCAGATCGTGCGTGTCTGGTCAGTTGCGGGGTGATCACCGGATGGGGCGCCGCGGTCAACGCCGGCGGCGTACGTGCCGGGGACACTGTGGTTGTCGTCGGCGTCGGCGGGGTGGGCATCAACGCGGTGCAAGGTGCGGCCATGGCCGGCGCCACGCAGCTGATCGCAGTGGATCCGGTTGCGTTCAAACGAGAGAAGGCGCTTGAGTTCGGCGCCACCCATGCCGTCAGCGACAGCGCCGAAGCACACGCGCTGGTCACGGATCTGACGCGGGGCCGCGGAGCGAACGTTGTGATCAACGCGATCGGCGTGGGCACGGGCAATCAGATCGCAAGAAGCTTGGCCATGACCGCAAAGCGCGGCACCGTCGTGATCACCAACCTGCATGGCTTCCAGGAGGCCAGCGTCCAGATGTCCGCGCTTGACCTCACGCTCATGGAAAAGCGCGTAGTGGGTTCCCTGTTTGGAACCGCCAACCCCCGCCGCGATATACCCCGCTTCCTGGACATGTACCGCGGAGGGCACCTCAAACTCGACGAACTCGTCACTACCACCTACAAACTTGACGACATCAACCAAGCCTTCACCGACCTACACGCCGGTCGCAACCTCCGCGGAATCATCACCTTCTAAAGGCTGAGGTGTTTATTTGTGTGGGAAGAGGATGGGTATTTGGTGCTGCGCGACAACATGAGGAACGGACTTCTGCTGCCAATGCAGGTCACCTCAAGTCCTTGGATGCCGCGCCGGGGCCATCCAAATCTGCTGGACGACAAGAGAAGTAGGTGAGATGCGATGGATCTGGCACCTGACTATGACGCCAGCGATGAGGTCGAGTACTTTTTCAGCTGGTTACCTTGGGCACTGCGTGGCGTCTACCCGCCGCCGGCCTACCCGCCGGTTTAGGCACTGACCTGTCGGACGTCGAAGCAACGTGCGGAAGTTCGTGATTTCTTGCTGGCGCTCAAAGGCTTTCATTCCGGCCTCGCGGATCGCTTCGTTTCGTTTCATTAAAGCGTGGTTCTCGTATTCCACCGGGATTATCACGCCGTTCGCGCTGTGTTGTCGGTGGCTGACCGTTCCGGCGGTCAGCCACCAGCTACAGCACGCCCGGCGATCCGGCCGAACACGGCAGCCTTACCCATCGCGCTTCCACTGTAGTAACCGGCACCGTGGAACCCGCCGACGGTCTCTCCCGCAGCGTAGAGTCCCGGGATTGCGCCGCCGTACATGTCGCGCACTCGCATCCTCGCGTCAACAGTGACACCGGCGTAGGTTGAGGTCAGTCCTGGACGGGTCGGAAACCCATAGAAAGGCGCCTTGGTAATCAAGCCACCCCCGGGGTTGTCCCTGAAGTGCATCTTCCGGCCGAAATCGAAATCAGCGCCGGCTCTAACCCCTTCGTTGTATCGCGTAACGGTCGCGTGTAGTGCGTTGGGATCGAGTCGCAGTTCGGTCGCGAGGTCGGCAAGGGTATCGGCGCGGCGCAAAAGACTCGAAGCCAACGCACCCGCGAAGTCGAACGGCAAGGCGCGGGCGTCCGACTGGCCGAAGATGTCGTCATCGAAGATCTGTACGGCAACCCCGCCAGGCTGCTCGGCGCACAGCCTGCTGAACTGCTTGTAGTTGAGGTCTTCGTCGCCAAACCTGTTGCCCTCGAGGTTGACGACGATGGCGCCACGGGCGTTCGGATAGAGAAGGATTGGCTGCTCGTCTGGATCGCGGGCGAGGTCGGGGTAGTGCTGTACCGAGGCGCCGAACGACGCCGAGATGTACGGGATATCTGCAAGACCTGCGCCGAGGTCGCACGCCATGCGAAGGCCGTCGCCGGTGTTGAACCGTCCGCCCATCGTCACTGCGTTCGCCCACTGCGGCGCAAACGCGTGCACTAACTCGGCGCTGCGGGTGAATCCGCCAGTGGCGAGCACGACACCCCGGGTCGCTGTCACCTGCGGCCCGTCGGGTCCGCCGATGGCGACGGTGTCTACCCGACCGTCGCGTCCCCGGTGCAGCCGCCCAGCCTGGACGTTCGCTCGATACGTGACCAAGTCATGCTCCATGACCCGTTGGTGCAGGTGCCGGGTAGCGGCCCCGCGTCCGGTGAAGTGGACGCGGGCGACCCCACCGTGGGTGACTTGGGCGGCGAGCGACATCGCGACGCCGCTGGCACGCAGCCATTCGAAGGTCTCGAGCTGGTGATCCACGTATGCATCGACCAGAGCTTCGTCAGCGTGACCGCGGCCGGTCGCGATGAGGTCCGCCCGCAGTGCCTCTGCCGAATCGTCGATACCGGCGGCCTGTTGAAGGTCGGTGCCTGCGAAAACCAGCCCACCCCCGGCCAGGACCGAGGAACCGCCAAACTCCGGTCCCTTTTCGAGCAACACGACCGTGGCACCGGCCTCCGCCGCGCTCAGGGCCGCCGCATGGCCGGCCAGACCGGCACCCGCCACCACGACGTCGAAGACGTCGGTCGTCTGTTCGTCCGTCACCACGATCATTTGGTCAAGATCGCGGGTGATAGCGGATCGCGCGAGATCCCGTTCCGCACAATGAAACCCCGCGATGACAGCCGCCTGCTGGCTGTCCTGAATGGGGGTACGTCGACATGCACGTCGACTCGAACAGGAGCGTGGGATGAGCGGACCGTTGCACGGCAAGGCCATCATCGTTACCGGCGCAGCCGGCGGCATGGGCCGCGCCCATGCGCTGCGTCTGGCCGGACTGGGTGCCGACGTCGCCGTCTTCGACGTCGACCTCGATATCGCCCGGCGCTGGAACGAGGAACTGACCGCCGCGTCTGTCGTCGATGAGATCCGCGCGAGGGGGGTTCGCGGTATCGCCATCCAGGTCGACCTCACCGACGCGGCGGCGACGCAGGCGGCGGTCGAGCAGGTCGTCGGGCGGTGGGAACACATCGACGTCCTTGTCAACAACGCCGGTGGCGCCGTCACCCCCTACGAACGCAGCACGCCAACCACCACCAGCGACCATGACGCCCGCCGGGTAGTGGAGGCCAACCTCATCACGACCGTCAACTGCTGCCGTGCTGCAGCTCCCCACCTACGGCGGCCAGGTGCGTCGATCGTCAACATCGCCACCGGAGGGGTCGATACCGAGGTTCCCGGTGCACATCTCGCGCTCTACGCCGCCTCGAAGGCAGCGGTCGTCCGGTACACCCGCTCGCTCGCACTCGAACTGGGGCCTGCCGGCATCCGGGCCAACACTGTCGCGCCAGGCTTCATCGAGACGGCCAGGATCCGCGCGCTGGCCTCGTCGCGTCCCGCCCTCGGCGACGACGTCGCGACTCGAACTATCCCGCTGCGGCGCAACGGAAATGAGGCCGACGTGAGCGCGGTTGTCGAATTCCTCGCCGGCGACCTCAGCGCATACGTGACCGGAGAGTGCATCCGCGTCAATGGAGGTATGCACTTGAGTCCGCCCGGCTGATCTGTGGAGCACCCCAGGATCGTCGAGGGGCATTTGCACTGATTCCCGAAGGCCTTCTGAGGCTGCTCGTCAAAGGCGACCGCCGTCGTTCCGAGGACTGGAAATGGAGTTGGCGGAGACCCGAGCGGGTGATGACCATGGTTTCGCACATCCCTACCCGAGCAGAGCTTGCGCCGGGCACAACCAAAATCGACATCGATCGCATCGGCATGTGCCTCGACACATGTGACGCGCGTCGCCTGGACGTTATCGAATGCACTAACCGTGAGGAGAAAGCGATGCGTGCCGACGCGCTCATCGACGAGCAGTTCGCTGGAGAACTGGCTGCGGCCGGTCTGTACGAGGCCAGGACCTTGTGGGACCTCGCCGTTTCGGCACCGTCCGACCGCATCGCGGTCGTCTGTCCAGTGAATGGCGAGGTCACTTATCAGACTCTGGTGACCGAGGCACTGGCACTGGCGACTCGTTGGTTCGATGAGGGGCTGCGCCCCGAGGACGTGGTCATCCTGCAGGTGCCGAACAGTTACGAGTTCGTTCTTGCGCACCTGGCGTTAACGCGACTCGGGGCGATCACGTTGGCGGTGCCCACCAATTATCGCGGTACGGAACTCCGGATGATCGCCGAGGCGAGTCGGGCGCGTGGTCTGGTCTGTCACCCAGGCCACCGGGCGTGCCCGGGCCACGAGGTCTTCGAGAAGCTAAGGGCCACCGTCTCGTTCGTGTGGCCGGTCGAGGGTGGTGCTCTGCGGGCCGCGGGGGCCTGTCTGTCGGGGGTGACACTCCCGCCGCCCCCCGACCCTGATGACGTCACTCTGATGATGTCCACCTCGGGCACCACAGGTATCCCCAAATTGGTCCTACACACCCATCGCGGGACGGTGGGCGGAATGGTGCAGGCCGTCGCCGAGGCGATGGGGCTGAACTCCTCCGACGTGCTCTTCGCGCCGTCGCCGCTTGCCCATGCATCGGGCCTGCAGTACGGTGTGCGGCTCGCCATCGCACTCGGCACGACGCTCCTGCTGCTCGACAAGTGGGACCCGGACGAGGCGACGCTGCTTGTCGAACGGTACCGCGGCACCTGGGCGCTCGGGGCGACACCTTTCCTCTACGACCTCTGCAAACTCCCCGAGGACCGGCGGCGACGCCTGACGTCCCTGCGGGTGTTCGCCTGCGGTGGCGCACCCATCCCGCAGAGTGTCGCCCGCACCGCTCGCGAAGCGCTGCCATCCGTGTCCATCTGTCCGGCGTGGGGCATGAGCGAGACAGGTATGGTCACAGTTCTGCGTCCTGATGACCCGGCGGAGAAGATAGTCAGCACAGACGGCCGCGTGATCCCTGGCTGGCAGCTGCGAATTCGCGCTGTGAAGGGGCGAGATGCCGCACCCAACGAGGTCGGAGAGATCCAAGTCCGCGGTGCCGGCCTGTACCACGGTTACTATCGGCGTCCCGACCTCACGAAGGAGGCAGTCCCGGACGGTTGGCTGCGCACCGGGGATCTCGGTTATCTCGATGAGGACGGGTTCCTGCGCTGCGAGGGCCGGATCAAGGACCTCATCATCCGCGGTGGAGTCAACATCTCGTCGGTGGAGGTCGAGGAGGAAGTCCGCAGCCACCCACACATCGAGGACGTGGCGATCATCGGGGTGCCGGACCCGCGGCTCGGTGAGCGGGTCGGAGCCATCGTCATCCCGGCCCGGAGCACAGAGGAGGTACCCGGCGTGGAGGAGCTCGGCGCGTACCTCGTCGCTCGCGGTCTCGCGCGCAATAAGCACCCCGAGCACATCGCAGTGGTCGACGAGTTCCCGAAGACCCCGGCGGGGAAGGTGCAGAAACATGTTCTCCGGGCTCGGTACGCCCCCACAGACGCCGGCTGATCGGGGTGGCGGTTCGCGGGTCAGCGACCCGTGAACCGCCCCTGGCGACGTTCCGCGAAGGCGGCGAGCCCTTCGGGTGCATCCAATGACGTCAGGCAATAGCGCAAGGTCGCCTCCCGTTCGGCTTGCATGGCCTGCGGGGGACCGGTGCCATCGAGGAACCCACGAGTCATAACCCTCTTGACATTCGCCAATGCCAACGGGCTGTGCCGTGCGGCCTCGGAGGCGAATTCGACTGCGGCGGACAGCAGCTCGCGGTCGTCGACGACACGGGTGACCAGCCCCCAATCTAGCGCTTCTTCAGCCGACAACAGCCGGCCGGAGAAGACGAGTTCCCGCGCCCGCGGCAATCCGATCACTCGAGGTAGCAGGGTGATGACTCCACCACCACCCATCTGGCCGAAATTCATGTGACCGTCGCCCAAACGCGCGGAGCGGGCCGCATAAGCGAAATCGCAGCTGAGAACCAACTCCAGTCCGCCGCCCACGGCAATACCGTTGACCAGTGCGATCACGGGTTTGCTCATGATCGACGGAAGTTCGAACGCGCGGTGCGCATCGTCGAGGTAGCGGGGGAACTCGACTGGGTCACGTTGCAACGTGCGATAGGCGGACAGGTTTCCACCGGCGCTGAAGGCCCGGCCGGTGCCTGTGACTGCGACCGCCCGGACGGCTGGGTCCCTTTCCGCCTCGAGGAAAGCAGCACGCAGCTGGCGAAACGTCTGCCAGCCGAGAGCATTGAGGTGCTCCGCACCGTCGAGACGGATGACGCCGAGCTGGGCTACGCCCTCACCATCGGTGAGGGCGATTCGGTCGACGACTACATCCGTCACGATGCCGCCTGTGCCGGGAATCCGTTGCACCACAGCATTTTTCGATACCTCTCCGTCAGGGTCGTGCACCGGCGTACGCGGTCGAGCCGCCAGATCGTCACAGAGATTGAACTGAACCCGGCCGATCGACGCAACGCGGTGTTCCAGCGTCCGGACCGCGAACACCTCAGCGCCCAAGCCGGTCACTATCCGCCATGCGATAGTCGCCGCCACGGGCGGGTGCGATGCGCCCTTGGTGTGGCATCAGATCGTCAGGAGCAGCTTCGAATGCGGTGACGCGGGTTGCCGGCGCCGGACCTCGACGATGCTGGCCTGTGCCGTCGTGCTCGGATCGCCCTTCGACCTCAGCCTGTGAAGTCGACAAAAGACTAGGGATGCAGGAGGCGCACCGAAGTGGGGCCGCAGGCGTATCAACCAGCGATGCAAGTGCGGCATAGCAGGCTCCGCTGGCGGTGGCCTTGCGTGGGACCACGCTGGGACCACACTTCATGCGCGATGCTGAACGACGTGCGCGTCAGCGCGCGTCACACCGCGCGCCTTAGGAGTCGGAACCACCGGCAACCTGGGGAAACGCGCTATCGCTGCTTCCTGGGGGTCAAGTGGTCGCAGGTTCAAATCCTGTCAGCCCGACAAAGTCTTTTTCAGGTCAAAGGCCTCTCGGTGGCTAGGATGGCGCCGTCTTACTGCCGCACCCACCCGAGGACACCTTGATGGCGATCGCCGATGTCTCTGCCTACGTGCACCTCAGCAGTGAGGACGTCGAAGAGATCGGCTACGAACTCGACGTGATCCGCCGGGACGTCGAGGAGTCGCTCGGAACCAAGGACTCGGCGTACATCCGGCGGGTGATCCATTTTCAGCGGGCGCTCGATGTCGCGGCGCGGCTGATGATCGCGGGGAGCCGGTCCAAGGTTGGCTGGGTCGCCGGCACGTGCGCGCTGGCGTATGCGAAGTCCATCGAGAACATGGAGCTCGGCCACAACATCTCCCACGGCCAGTGGGATTGGATGAACGACCCGGAGATCCACTCCAATACCTGGGAGTGGGACATGGTTGGGCATTCCGCGCAGTGGCGGTACTCGCACAACTATCGGCATCACGTCTACACCAACGTGCTCGGCATGGACGAGGACATCGGGTACCGCTTGCTACGAGTGACGACCGACCAGCCGTGGCGGTGGGCGTATCTGTTGACACCGCTCCGAAACCTACTGCTGGCAGCGACGTTTGAATGGGGTATCGCCCTGCACGGCCTGCACTCGGAGCGGCTCCGGGGCGAGACGCCAGACGCTGTCGCGGTGGAGAAGCGGAAATTTCTCGCCAAGAGCGCGCGCCAGTTGGGCAAGGACTACGTGTTCTTCCCGGCGCTGAGCCTGCGCCGGTGGCGTCGCACGCTGGCGGCCAATGCCAGCGCGAATGTGCTCCGGAACCTGTGGGTGTACGTGAACATCATTTGCGGGCACATCCCCGACGGGGCCGAGACGTTCGACCCCGCGGTGGTCAAGGACGAAACTCGCGGCGAATGGTATCTGCGACAAATTCTCGGGACCGCGAACTTCAACGCAAACCCGCTGCTGGCTTTCTCGGGTGGGCACCTGTGCTACCAGATCGAGCATCACCTGTTCCCTGATCTGCCGAGCAACCGATTGCCTGAAGTGAGCGTCCGGGTGCGGGAACTGTGCGAGAAGTACGATCTGCCCTACAACACCGCATCGCTTCCGCGCCAGTACTTTCGGACGCAAAAGATCATCCATGGGCTGGCGGTGCCTGACTGGATGCTGCGCGTGGGGCGGCGGCGCGACTAGTTTTGGGGGTCTTCGAGGCGCCGCCGGGTTGGTAGTCCCGTGTGCAGCCTCAACGCCGGGTGTGGCGTACTCAAAGCGTCTAGCCTGACGCCATGACCGTCAACTCGAAGGTTTCGCGCTCCTGGCTCCTCGTCAATCCGTCCCGGGAGCCCGATCTCGGGGCACTCCTATCGACCACAAGTTCCGACGAGGTGATTCTGGATCTCGAAGACGCGGTAGCTCCCGATGAGAAGGAGGCGGCCCGGGAGCGGGTCATCGAATTCCTGAACTCCGGGGCCCGGGCGTGGGTCCGGGTCAATGACGCGTCCAGCGATTTTTGGTCTGCCGACTGCCGGGCCTTGGCGGAGTGCCGCGGGATGAAGGGCGTCGTGCTGGCCAAGACCGAGGGCGGAAACCACATGTGGGATACCGCAAACCGGCTCGGTGGGGAGTCGCCGGTGATCGCGTTGATCGAAACCGCGCGCGGGCTGGCGCGCGTGCATGACATCGCCGCCGCGCGACCGTGCTTTCGCATCGCGTTCGGCGTCAACGACTACACGTTGGACATCGGGGTGGAGCAGGACCCGTTGGCTCTGGCCTACAGCCGTTCCCAGCTGGTCGTCGCGTCGCGCGCGGCGCACATCCCGGGGCCGATCGACGGGCCGACCCGCGATCCCGCTCAGCTGGCCGAGGGCGTGGCGCTGACCCGGCAGATGGGTATGACGGGCAAGCTCGCGCTGCGCTCGTCCGACGCCGAGACCATCAACGCCGGGCTGAGCCCGTCCGAGTCTGATATCAGCTGGGCGCGCGAGTTCGTCGAGCAGTTCAACGCCCGCGGCGGAAAGCCCAAGGACGGCAGCGATTTACCTCGATTGAACCGCGCCAGGATCATTCTCGAGAAGGCGCGTCAACTCCGGCTGATACCGGACTGAACGCCGCCGCCGGCGGCTGCCGCCGCAGGGGAGCGAAGCGTCAGGTCAGCGGTACCCATCCGCGCGGGTCGACATCCGTGGGCACGGCGCGGACGTAGAAGCAGTTGCTGAACCCCATTGCACCTTCGCAGTGGTTGAAGATGCCGTTGCCGTCGGCTTGCCCGTCGCAGTATCCACCCCAGGGGGTGTTGATGCACTGTCCTGGTGTGGCGTGAGCTACGCCGATGGGGCTGAGTGCGAGCGCGGCAGCGATTGCGAGTGCGATTTTCATCAGCCCATCCCTCCTTCTGTCATGAGGTTTGATCTGTCGCGAGGCTCAGGTGCGTTGCCGTCACCGGGCCCATAAATTCCGATGGTAGGCCGACTTTGGAGTGCCGGCACCGTTATGTGTGCCGGCGAACAGCCGTCCCCAGTGGGCTTCCGAGGCGGGTGTGACGTATGAGGTTTATGGGGATTTTCTTGCGGCCGCCGGCGCCCAATTGCCGGAACCACCAAGAGGTTTCGGCGCGCCGGGAGCTGTCGCGCGATCAGGTGACAGCGGAGTTCGCGCCGCCCGACACGACCTACGCGGAACCCGCTACCGCAGGGCCGCGTACGTTCCTAGAGAATTACCGCCAAGAACCCGACGCAGCACTCGACGAAAGCCATCATGTCTCAGGATCAGAACACCGACGTTCCCCCGAACCACCTCTCCATCGATCCGCGCAGCCCCTTCTATAACGAAGAGGCGCTCGTCCGTGGCGTGGGTATCCGCTTCAACGGCTCCGAGAAGACCAATGTGTACGAATACGACGTGGCCGAGGGCTGGGTGCGGGTGGAAGTCCCTACCGCCAAGGATCGCCGCGGAAATCCGATGGT
>Ga0105239_10003281_pt1 | contig 19955 bp, 16 predicted proteins | sample KBSC44metaG_FD_92761 | JGI IMG/M metagenome (GOLD analysis project Ga0105239, IMG submission 92761) | Corn rhizosphere microbial communities from Kellogg Biological Station, Michigan, USA - KBS C4-4 metaG | ecosystem: Host-associated > Plants > Roots > Rhizosphere > Soil | place: Michigan, USA... | reverse complement strand
GGCGCAGAGCGCAGAACTGGAGCCGGGTGACGCGATCTACATTCCCTATCTCTGGTGGCACCATGTGGAGTCGCTCGATCCCTTCAACGTGCTCGTCAATTACTGGTGGGATCCGGCGCCGGCAATATATGCCAAGCCATTCATCAGCATCTTTCACGCAATGCTTGCGATCAGCGCGCTGCCTTTGGACCAGCGCAAGGCCTGGCGCGCCCATTTCGATCACTATGTTTTCCGCCTGGATGGCGAACCCGGTGCGCATCTTCCGGCGGCGAGCCGGGGCCTTGTTGCGCCCATGACGCCCGAACTCGCGCGCGAGATGCAGGCGACTCTGGCCGCCAGTTTCCGGCGGTCTTAGGATTTCGGCGGCGGTGTGTAGGGCGTAAACGCGCCGAGGAAACACGGCGTGCCGCGATTGATGACCGTTATCATCTGCCGGTTCGAGCAGATGGCGTCGGCGACGATGGTCTCGCTGAACGCGCGTTCGAAGCCCAATCCGGGACAGCTCTTGCGCAGCGTGTTCTTCCAGATCTTCCCGTTTTTCATGACGTAGAGGATCTCGGTGTCACTCCGCACGCTGGTGTGATCAACATCACGCGCGGAAAGACAGATGTCGGCATCCTTCGCGTTCACCGCGCAGGCGAGGATGAGCCCGGTGAGGATCATGATAGAGAGTTTCATAGCATTCTCCTGCCTGTCCCTCCCAGGACGATCCTACGACAGGTCATTCGTTCGTCTCAACGGGCGTGTCGATCTCGCAGCCGAGAAATCCCATCGTTGCGTCAGCCGGGACTGGCCACAGCTCGACCGACACCGGCGTGCCGCGCGTAACGGGAGGAAGTACGACAAGCAGGTGCCCATCATCCAGCGGCGTTTCGGCCTGTTCGCGCGGCTCGCTTTCGGCGCCGACATAGAGCTTGTGCATCACGCGCCCGAGCAGGCGACAATCCAGGACCGCGGCTGTGCCGCTGGCCGTGAAGCCAACATTGATGTGTCCACCGGTGTGAAGGCCCCAGAAATTCACGCCGGCTTCACCGCCCACGGGCGTTCCGAGCACGAAAGACGTCTTCCAGAACGATAGATGCGCGCCGTTTGACGCAAAGGGTGCGTTCGGGGTCAGGGATGTCGTCTGTAGGTTCGATTCCTTCGCGAGATGGAGCAGCTTCCCCACAATCTGCATCCGTTGTTCGCCGGAATAGGCGGGCACGTAGTGCGCATCCGCGATGCCATCGCGCATCTGTGGCGTGAACTGAGCAGCCATGGCGAATGCCAGCGGAAGCAGCATCACGGGCTCGCGAGCATGCCGCGGGCGCTAAGCCAGTTGTAAAGCAGTGTTGGCCAGATCTTGACTTCAGGCGGATTGGATTCGCGCAGACCGAAGCCGTGGCCGGTTCCGCCAAGGATGTGCATCTCCACAGGGACACCGGCGTGCCTGAGCGCGAGATAGAGCGCCGGAACGCCTTCTGCGATGGCGGGATTGTCATCCGCGCCGCACAGCAAAAATGCGGGCGGCGTGTCCTTGGTAAGACGCATGTCCTTTGGGATAGCCGGATAGATCAGTCCCATGAACGCCGGCCGCGCGCTTTCGCGATCGATCGCATCCTTCGGATTCTGCACCGCGGCGTCGTAACGCGTGCCCGTGAGTGCTGCGAGTTCGCCACCCGCCGAGAAACCGATCACGCCAATCCGATCTGGGGACACATGCCATTCGGCGGCACGGCTGCGCACCAGCCGGATCGCGCGCTGCACATCGGCAAGTTCTTGGCCTTCCACCGTGTATGTGGATCCGGGCTCGTTCGCGAGGCGATACTTGAGCACGAATGCCGCTATGCCGTGATCTTCGAGCCATTGCCCGACGCGGTAGCCTTCATGGTCCATCCAGAGTTCACGATGCCCGCCGCCGGGAATGACGATGACACCGGCGCCGCTCGCCTTTTCGGGCAAATAGGGCGTGATGGAGGGCCGATGGATGCTCGAGACGATATGCTCGCCTTGCTCGGTGATGCGCACGCTTTCCGCTGCGGTCTTCGCTTCGGAGTCGGGTGCACCGTTGGGCCATAGCAGGATGGGAGGCAGCGGCGTCGCGTTGGCGCAGATGGGCGACAGAAACGCTATGAATGCAAGTGATCACGTGATGATCTGAAGCTTCATCCCGAAACTCCTAGCCGCGCGAGGCCCGCGCGGCGCGTTTGCGCGGAGCGCCCGATTGTTCTGCTTTGCGGATCTGCTCAAGCGCATCTGACACCAGCGCCCGCATCGTCGTTTCGGCGCGTTTTGCATCGCCGGCGAGGATCGCGTCGGCGACCTTCTTGTGTTCCGGCACGCTACGCACCCCGGTCTGACGATTGGTCATACGGATGCTGAAGCGCAGTGCGGCTTCCGTCAGTTCGCTCAGGCGCGAATAGAATCCGTTCTTGCTGGCGCGTAGGACCGCGACGTGAAACGCGATATCGGGTTCCAGCGGGTCGTCATGCGTGCGCTCCGCTTCGATCATCGCCTGGATCGCAGCGGTAATCGCGGCTTTCTCGGCAGGGCCTGCGGCAACCGCAGCAAGGGCGGCGGCCTTCGGTTCGATGGCGAGCCGCACCTGGCTGAATTCGATCAGCAGCGAAAAGGAGAATTTGCGTTCCAGCATCCAGCGCAGCACGTCGGGATCAAGCAGATTCCACTTGCCTTCGTCCTGTACCCAGGTGCCGCGCCGGGGTCTGGAGTCCAACAATCCCTTGGCGGTGAGCATCTTCACCGCTTCGCGCAGGATGCTCCGGCTGACGCCGTAACGGCGGCAAAGTTCGCCTTCGACCGGAAACGGCCTCTTGCTGGAATAGGTACCGGTGACGATGGCGACGCCCAGATCTTCGGCGATGCTGTAGGTCAGGTTCTGGCCGCGGCCCGTGGCTATCATCACTCGGTCCTGATCGCGCTGGACGGACGCGCGAATCTCTTATAGCGCGAATTGGTTGTGTTGGCGCAGCCGCACTCCGATGGCCGACAAGCTTCTAGGTCCACTATCCCTTGATGGCTCCCGTCGCCTGAGCCTTGCGGATCAGATCGAGCGCTTCCTGGATCAGCGATTCCATCCTGGCTTCCGCTTTCGCAGCCTCGCCTGCCATGATCGCGTTGCAGACTTTTTCATGATCCTCGACGCTCGCGAGCCGTACGCCCTTCTGGCGGTTGGTCATGCGGATGCTGAAGCGCAGGGCCGTGCTGATCATCTCCGGCAGTTGCGCGTAGAAGCGGTTGCCGCTGGCGCGCAGGATGGCGGTGTGGAAGGCGATGTCGGATTCCAGCGGATCGTCGTCGCCGTTCTCTGCCGCAATCATGCGCTCGACCGCGTGCCTGATCTCGGCCTTCTTTTCCGAATTGGCGGACTTTGCCGCAAGGGCTGCGGCTTGAGGTTCGACGGCGAGACGTATTTGCGCGAATTCGATGAGCAAGGAGTAGGAGAATTTCCGCTCCAGCAACCAGCGCAACACGTCGGGGTCGAGCAGGTTCCAGTTGGATTCGGGCTGGACCCACGTGCCCTGACGCGGCCGGGCGCCGAGTAAACCTTTGGCGGTCAGCATCTTCACCGCTTCGCGCAGCACGCTGCGGCTGGCGCCGTATTGTTTGCAGAGTTCGGCTTCGACCGGGAACGGCTTCTTTACGGAATAGGTGCCGGTGACGATTGCGACGCCGAGGTTCTGCACGATGCTGTGCGTCAGGTTCTGGCCACGGGGCTGCACGTTCATCATCGTATCCGGACTCGCGAATCAGGCTCTATCCGCACCGATATAGCGTCGGTCGGGCAGACCTTTCACGTCCATCTTATAGATGAAGACATTTCCGGCATCGGGCTGGTCCGTGAGGGCCTGTTCGGACAGGTTCTCGCGTGCTGATGTAACGAACAGCAAATCCAGGTCGGTGCCGCCGAAAGCCACACAGGTGGGTTGACTTGCCGGCACAGGGAGGGACCGGTCGACCGAGCCGTCGGGCCGGTAACGCACAATCTGCCCGGCGCCCCAATGGGCGCTCCAGAGATATCCTTCGGCATCCACCGTGGCCCCATCTGGATGCGCGCCTTCCGGGGTGTGCGCAAAGACGCGCCGGTTGGCGATGGATCCGTCGCTCGCATCGAAATCATAGACATAGATTGTCCGAAGCGGCGAATCGGCGAAGTACATGTGCCGGCTGTCGGGACTCCAGCACAGGCCGTTTGAGATGATGATTCCGCTTTCGCGCCGCTGGACCGCGCCATCCGCACCGGCGCAATAGAGATTGCCGCGCGCGTCTCGCGGGTCGGTCTCGACCATGCTGCCGGCCCAGAAACGCCCTTGCCGGTCGACGCGGCCGTCATTGAAACGAACGCCGGGAAGGGCCGCGTCGGGCTTGCCCAACCAGCGCTGGATGGTGCCGTTGAGATCGACAATCGCGAAACCGCTTTCGAAGGCCGCGACGATATCGTCGCTTCCCTCTATCAGCCCGAAAGAGCCGACCCGTTCCGGCATCGCAAAGGTGTCGAGCGCGCCGGTGGACGGCGCGGAGCGCAGGATCGTCCGCTCCTGGATGTCGGTCCACCAGGCGGCGCCGGTCTGCACATCCCACTGAATACCTTCGCCGAGGGTATTGCGAACACGCAGCGTTTCAACGAATTCCATGACCTCACCAGAATGTTGCGTAGAGAAACACGAGGATTCCCACGACAATGACGCTCGCGATATTGAAGCCCGTGCTCGTCGAATAGTCGACATCGGTGACGTCAATGGTCGAGGTCTGCGCCTTGCGCGGGAACATCAGCGAAACCGCGATGGCTGCGGCGAGGCAGATCAGAAACACGTACCCCACGCGGTTCATGAACGGAATCTCGGGCGCCAGGAATTTGTAGGCGATCGAAAGCACGACCGAACCGACCGCGCCGACAAAAGCTCCCGCTGTCGTCGCGCGCGACCAGAACATGCCAAGCACGAAGATCACGACAATGCCCGGTGTAACGAAGCCGGTGTATTCCTGAATGTACTGGAACGCCTGAGGCAGGTTTCCGAGCAGCGGCTTGGCGGCGAGCATCGCCACGACGAGAGCAACGATCGCCGTAAGACGGCCGACCACCACCAGGTGATGCTCGCTCGCCGTGGTGTGCATGGGCTTGTAGAGGTCCATGGTGAAGATCGTTGCGATCGAATTGATCTTCGATCCCATCGACGCGACGATCGCCGCGATCAGAGCCGCGAAGACGAGCCCGAGGAATCCGGGAGGCAGCAGAGTCATCAAATAGGGGTAGGCCTGATCCGCCTTCTCGAGATGCGGCGCCAGGATGCCCGCGGCAATTCCCGGAAGCACGACAAGAACCGGCATCAGGAGCCTCAGGAACGCCGCCAGCACGATGCCCTTCTGCGCCTCACGCGTGTCCTTCGCCGCCAGCGCGCGCTGGATGATGTACTGATTGAATCCCCAATAGGATAGATTCATGATCCACATGCCGCCGATCAGAACCGAGAGACCCGGCAGATCCTTGTAGTTCGGATTGTCGGGCTTGAGGATCATCTCGAACTTGCCGGGGAGTTGTGCCCGCAGCGATTGGAATCCGTCGACAACGCCGCCAAGGCCGCTCTCGCCTGAGATTTTCTGTAGCGCCATGGCCGCGATGACCAGGCCGCCCAACACGAGCAGACTGACCTGCACGATATCGGTAAGGGCGACGGCCTTCAGTCCGCCGTAAAGCGCATAGGCTCCGGCGAAGACACCGAGTCCGATCAAGGCATATTCGATGTCGATGCCGGTGACGGTGTGGACGGCCGTGGCGCCAAGCCAGAGGATGGTCGCGAGATTGACGAAGATGTAGAGGAGCAGCCAGAACACCGCCATCACGATGCGCACGCTGTTGCCGTAACGCCGCTGCAGGAACTCCGGCATGGTGTAGATCTTGTTCTTGAGGAAGATCGGCAGGCAGAACTTCCCGACGATCAGAAGCGTCGCCGCCGACATCCACTCATAGGAGGCGATGCCGAGGCCAATCACATAGCCCGATCCCGACATGCCGATGATCTGCTCGGCTGAAATGTTCGCCGCGATCAGCGAGCTGCCGATGGCCCACCAGGGAAGCGCGCGGCTCGCAAGGAAATAGTCCTTGCTGTCCTTCACATGACCGGCCTTCTCGCGCGAGACGAGCTGCGCCAGCGTGAAGATCGAAACCGCATAGATCGCGACAACCGCGATATCGATGGTGGAAAGGTTCATCTGCGTTTGCCCCCTTGTGATCCAGCGCCTTCGTAGCGCCGTTATCTGTCCGACATGGCCCCGCGTACGGCGCGAACGATTTCGCTTGCGCGCTTGGATATTTCCCCGAGGCTGTAATCCGGTTTGAACAGCTCGGAGCCGAAGCCAAAGCCTGCTGCGCCAGCGCTCATCCATTCGACGATATGGTTCACGCCGATTCCGCCAACGGCGTAGAGGCGCGTGCTGGATGGAAGTACGGCCTTGAGCGCCTTTGCGTGGCCCGCGCCATACGTCGAGGCGGGAAAGAGTTTCAGCCGCGTAGCGCCGGCACCGATGGCCGTGAAAGCCTCAGTCGCGGTGGCGAAACCCGGCATCGACACCATGCCGAGCGCCAGGGTTCGCGCGATGACGGCCGCGTCGGTATTGGGCGACACGATCAGCCGCGCGCCGGCATCATGTGCACGCTGGACCTCTTCTGCCGAAAGAACCGTGCCGGCGCCGCAGAGACAGCGATTGCCAAAGATCCGGCTGAGTTGCTCGATACTCCGGTAAGGATCGGGCGAATTGAGGGGGACTTCGATGGCGCGGATTCCAGCATCGTAAAGCGCCTCACCGATCGCGATAACGTTGTCCGGCAAAACCCCGCGCAGAATGGCAACCACCGGCAGATCGTCGAGAAGGCGTTCAGGCCGCACGGCTGCTTCCTCCGAAGAGCGCATCGTGCAGCATCGTTAGTCCCGCCAACGATGCGACCTCGCCGTCGATGCGGGTGACGGGCAGATCGCGGGTGCTCAAGGCTTGTGCATAGAGTCTGGTCAATTTCGGCGAACCGATGACGACGACGTTTCCGGCTTCTTCGAGGTCGCGGCGGAAGAAACGTTTCGCACCCGACACGTCCTGCCCAATGATCAACCCGGAGAGATAGGCAGCTGCATCACTGCGCTTGAGTTCGCCTTTGAGCTGGCGGCTTCTGACCTCGAACAGCAAATGGATCAGCTCGGCATCTGGATAGAGCTTGGTCTGCTCGAGCGCGCGCGAGAATTCCGGGCCACCGACGACTTCGGGCACGCCAGCCGCATTCACCAGAACACTGTGATTGTGAAGGATGTCGAACAGCTCACCCGTGAGCGCGGTCAGAAAATGCTCCACTGCGCCGTCCTTCAGAGAGACCCATTTCGTGTGCGTGCCCGGCATACAGAGAAATTGCCGCCCCGTGGCCAGCTTTGGCTCGCAGCGGATCGCACCCAGGATCTGGGTTTCCTCGCCGCGCATCATGTCGGGGGCGAGCAAGCGGTTGCGGCATGTGAGGCCGGGCGCAATCGCGATGGGACGGCCGTCGGCTGCAAAGCATAGTGTGCTTTTGGCAATCGCTTCAGGTTTTGCGGGACAATTGAGATACGCGACTTCGCGCCAGCCGATCGTCGAGCCGACCATTCCGCACAACACGGCGGGTAGCTTGCCATGCGCGCGATCCCAGCTCTCTACGGCGCGAAAGAACGCGCCGCCGACGTCGCCGCGCAGGCCGCTGACACCCGCGCCGTTCTGCGTGTCGAGTGCTTTGCCGTTCTTGTCGCAGAGATAGAGGCGCAGATGCGTGGTCCCCCAATCGCCGGCGATAAAGGCGGGTGCAGGCATCAATGCGATTCCCGCTCGACGATGGAGCCGCTCGCGCCGACGAGAAAATCGAGATCGCAGCCGCGGTCGGCCTGCAGGACGTGATCGTAGTAGAGCTTGTAATAGCCACGTTCCCAGCGCGGCGTTGGCTTCCAATCCCTGAGCCGGGCTGCGATTTCCGCATCGGAGACCAGCAGTTCGAGCGTGCGTGCAGGACCGTCAAATACGATTTCGTCTCCGCTCCGCACGACGGCGAGCGGACCGCCGGCTTCCGCTTCGGGCGCCACATGCAGGATGACCGTGCCGAACGCCGTGCCGCTCATGCGCGCATCGGAGATCCGCACCATGTCCTTTACGCCGCGTTCGAGCAGCTTCTTGGGCAGCGGCATGTTTCCGACCTCCGGCATGCCGGGATAGCCTTTCGGGCCACAGCCCTTGAGCACGAGAATGGAATTTTCGTCGACGTCGAGCGCGGGGTCGTCGATGCGCGCGCGCAGGTCCTCGATCGACTCGAACACGACCGCGCGGCCGCGATGGCGGTAGAGCGATTCCTTCGCGGCGCTCGGCTTCATGATCGCGCCGTCCGGGCACAAATTTCCCTTCAGCACCCAGATGCCTGAGGATTCGCGCGCCGGATTGGAAAGCGGACGGATCACGTCCGGATTAAAGCATTCGGCCTCCGCAACGATTTCTCTCAGCGTCCGGCCTGAAACAGTCGGACAATCGAGCGCCAGCATCGGGGCGATCTGCTTCAGCGCGGCCGGCAGGCCGCCGGCATAATGAAAGTCTTCCATCAGATAGCGGCCGGAGGGCTGCAGATCGACAAGGAGCGGGATCTCGCTCGACAGCCGGTCGAAATCGGCGAGCTTCAGCGGTATTCCGAGCCGTCCCGCGATTGCTAGGAGGTGCACGACCGCGTTTGTGGAACCGCCGATCGCGGCGATGGTGCGAATGGCGTTCTCGAGCGCGTCACGGGTGAGAATATGCGAAAGCCGCAAATCCTTGCGCGCCATGTCGACAATCCGCCGGCCCGTCTCGTGGGCAAGAACTTTGCGCCGCGCATCGACGCCGGGGATCGTCGCGTTGTAGGGCAGGGCAAGCCCTATCGCCTCGACCACGGATGCGAAGGTCGACGCCGTGCCCATGGTCATGCAGGTGCCGGAGCTGCGCGACATTCCGCTCTCCGCCGCCATGAAATCCTTGAGCTCCATCTCGCCCGCGCGGACGGCTTCGCTGAACTTCCAGACGTCGGTGCCGGAACCGATATCGGTACCGCGAAACTTGCCGTTCAGCATCGGTCCCGAAGAGACGATGATGGTCGGCAAATCGACGCTCGCCGCGCCCATCAACTGGCCCGGCGTGGTCTTATCGCAACCGCCAAGCAGCACGACCGCGTCGATCGGATTGCCGCGGATCGATTCCTCGACCTCCATCGCAAGGAGATTGCGGAACAGCATCGCGGTGGGGCGCATCTGGGTTTCGCCGAGCGACATGGCCGGGAACTCGAGCGGCAGACCGCCCGCCTCCCACACGCCGCGCTTCACATGCTCGGCGAGATCGCGCAGGTGCAGGTTGCAGGGCGTGATCTCGGACCATGTGTTGCAGATTCCGATCACGGGCTTTCCGTCGAAGACGTCGTTCGGGAGACCCTCGCTCTTCATCCAGCTGCGATGGATAAAGCCGTCGCGGTTGCGGCCGCCATAGGTTCTTTCACTGCGAAGTTTGGGCTTCGACGCAGACATGCGAATTCAGATCCGGTGCCGTTATTCTGTCTCCCAGCGTGGCACGGGCGCCGGAGATGCAAATCTCTTTGCATTTATATGATAAATATACAACCAAGAAAGGCAAGGCCGCGCGTTAGTCGAAGCGCTCGACGCGCGTGTGATGCGCGATCAGGAACGCGTCGGCGACAAGCCGGAACGGCCGTGCGTCAACATCGCAGAGACCTGCCGCGATGAGCTTTGCGAAATTGCGATAGAGCGCGGGATATTCGCCGTCGCTTTCGGGAACCGTGACCGGGCCGCCGTCGACGAAGAACCGCGCGCCGCCCTCGGCGAGCTTGGCCGTCGCACCATCCGTTTCGATGTCGATATCCCAACTCTGCGGGCCGGTCTGGCGAAAGTCGAAAGCAGCCGAAACAGGCGCGCGGGAATCGGTAATGAAATCGATGTCGGCGGCGATCGGCGCCTCGCAGTTCTCCGGCACGAAGCAGTGGGCGCGTTTCACGACGATTGTCTCGGGCACGAGCGTCGTGAGGATCGAGATTGCGTTGATCCCCGGATCGAAGACGCCGAAGCCGCCCGCTTCCCAGATCCATGTCTGGCCGGGGTGCCAGTGCCGAACATCCTCCTTCCAGGTGATACGGATGGCGTTGATGCGCCTGCCTTCCAGCCAGCTTCGCGCCGTTTCGACGCCGGCGGCATATCGCGAGTGCCAGCTTTGATAGAGCGTGCATCCCTGCTCATGCGCGAGGCTAGCCAGCCGGTCGAGCTCGCCGGTGGTTGCGCAAGGCGGCTTCTCCAGAAACACATGTTTGCCGCGCCCGAGCGCCAGCTTTGCGGCGTCGTAATGTACCTGCGGCGGCGTGCAGATCGTCACGGCATCCAGCTCCGGCATCCCGTCCAGCATGGCTTCGACCGTCGCGTAGTTGGCGACACCGTCCACGCGCGCCGAGCGGCTTGCGCCCGCGACGAGCTCGTAGGCCGGGTTTGCGTGCAGTGCGGGAATATGTTGATCCCGCGCGATTTTTCCGATGCCGACGATTCCGATACGCAGACGTTTCAAGAGATTTCTCCACTGATGCGATGCGCACGTTCCAGGGTCTGCGCGCGGTTTTGTCTATTTATATGATAAATAACTTTCCGCAAAACCGAAGGTCGAACGCCTTCAAATGTCTGTGGGCGTGACTTTCGCGTCACGCTTTTGCGCCAGCCGTGAGTTGACAAGGGATATCTCATTTATATTATAAATAAGCTTATAAGCTCGCCCCACCATGATTCTGCGGGGCAGACGGCTCAGAGGGGGAACCGGCTGTGAATTCATTTCATCGCGCACTTCTTTGTGGGACCAGTGCTCTTGCGATTTGCGGCGCGTTCGCCACGCAGGCGCTGGCGGACGATCAGGGAGTCGAGACGGTCGTCGTCACCGGCATCCGCGGCAGTCTTCGCGATTCGCTGGTGATGAAGCGCAAATCGCCGCTGATCACCGAGAACATTTCCACCAAGGACATCGGACAGCTTCCCGACATCACCATCGCCGAAGAGCTCAATCGTCTTCCGGGCGTGAACACGCAACGCGACCGCGGCAATGCGAGCCAGGCTTCGATCCGCGGCCTTGGTCCGCGGTTCGTGTTCGGTCTCGTCAACGGGCGCGAAATCGCGTCGTCGGAGCCGACACAAGACGTTCGTTGGGAAATCTTCCCCTCGGAAATCCTTGGCGGCGTGCAGGTCTATAAGACACAGGACGCCTCGATCATCCCGGGTGGCATCGCGGCCACGATCGACATCCGCACGACCGACCCGATGGACTATGAAGGTCCGTCGATCCAGCTGCGCGCCGGCCCCACCTACAATGATGAAGCCGACAACCTTCCGCACTATGACGGCCTCGGTTATCGCGGCAGCGCCGGTTACATCGGCCACCTGACCGACAATTTCGCCATCGCGGTTGCCGTCAGCGCGCAGCGCGAGAAGAACGGCTTCCCGGACATGACGAGCTGGGGCGAGAACCAGTGCGGTGCGCCTAATGGTGGTGCGCCCGGCAACTTGAATGCTCCCGATCAGGGCTCCGGCGTGGTGGATTGCAGCGATCCTGCATCGCGGGCGACACAGACACCGACTCCGTGGGGCGGCCAAACCGAAATCAAACTTCTCGACCAAGATCGCTACGGCGTGGCCGGCGCGGCGTCGTGGCGGGCCACGCCCAATCTGGAGGTCAAGTTTGACGCTCTATGGTCGAACTACCAGATCAACGAGCGTCAGATTCAACAGTGGTACAACGCCGGCGGAACCTGGGGTAATTGGCAGAACGGCAACTACAATCTCTATCATGATCCGGCGTCGAGCTACACGCTCGACAGCCAAGGCCATGTCGTTCAGGCGTCGCTCGGCGATACGCTGTTCAACTCCGGCGAAGGTTATCTGGAAGTCGATAACTATCTCGCCAAGTATCAGGAAAATCACACTGTCACGGCGGGTGGGCTGGACTTCGACTGGACGAGCGGCGACTGGACCGCGAAGCTCGATCTTTCGCACTCGGAAGCTTGGCGCAACAACCGCTGGCTGGCGTTCGGCACAGTCGGCGGATACTCGCAGTTCTCGACATTCGACTATCGCGCCAACGTCGTGCCCGGGGTGTCGACACCCGGATTCGATCCATCGGTCACGAGTTCGCAAGTCGCATCGCTTCACCAGGATGCCGGACCGGAATACAGCCGCGATCACATCAACGCCGTGACGTTCGATGGCACGCGCGCTTTCGACGGATCGTTCTTCACAAGTTTCGATTTCGGAGCCCGGTTCTCCGATCGCGAAAAGAGTCACCACAATTACGACTATCTGGTGCCTTTCGCCGGCGCTGCTCCCGGCTCGTTGGGGCCGTCGATTCCGCTTCCGCAGGCGCAGCTCAACGAGTTCACGGTAAGCGGCTACAACACGCCCCAGATGCTCTATGGCAATTGGGACACGCTGGAGCAGATTGTGTTCGGCTCCGTCGCCAATACGCTGCCGGGCTCGTCAGCACTCGCGGCCTGCGGCAATGCCTGCGCGACAAACGGAACGAGCGCCTTCAGCAAATTGCCGTTCGACAACCTTCCGGCTCGCTGGCAGGTCAAGGAGATCACCGGCGAAGGCTATGCGAAGGTCGATTTCGCGCACGACGTCGGAACGTTTCCGATGACCGGAAGCCTGGGCTTGCGCCTCGACGATGTCGACACGACCAGCACCGGCTTCCAGACCACCGACGGCGGCGCGACGTTCCAGCCGGTTCGGATAACCAATCACTACACGGAAGTGTTGCCGAGCCTGAACCTGAACTTCCATGTCGCGGACGATCAGATGGTGCGCTTCGGCGCGGCCATCGCGACATCGCGCCCGCCGTTGGACGCCTTGCGCACGGGTTACTCTCTCAATCCGCTCGCGATTCCGACTCCCAATGGCAGTGGCGGTAACCCGACTCTCAAGCCGTTCAAGTCCAATCAGGTCGACCTGTCATACGAGTGGTACTTCCATGATGAGTCGCTCTTCTCGGCGGCCGTCTACTACAAGGACATTACGACCTTCATCGGCATCGCAAGTTCGCAGCAGACGATCAACGGCACGGCTTACACGATCTCCTCGCCCGCGAACGGGAAGGGCGGCGGCGTGGATGGTATCGAGCTCACATTCCAGAGCCGGTTCTATTTCCTGCCGCCGGTCTTCACCGATTTCGGGGTATATACCAACTACTCCTACGCAGATTCCGACATCAAGGAGTTCACGCCGCAATACAATCCGTACCCGATGGGCGGTCTGACCAAACACACGGCCGAGTTCGATCTATTCTACAACCGCGACGGCTTCGAAGCGCGGGCGGCGTTCAAATATCACAGCCGGTTCACGCTCATCCCGGGCTGGAGCGCCGGCCAGCTGTTCTCGCTTGCGCCGGAGAGTACGCTGGATTTGAGCGCATCGTACCAGTGGAACGAACACATCGGTCTTCGCTTCCAGGTCGGCAACGTGACCAACGAGGTTTCGCGCAGTTCGACGGACAACGATCCGAACGATCTCGCCCGCTACGACACGTTCGGGCGCAGATATTTGTTCGATATTTCTTACAAGAACTAGCGTTCCCTACTGGCGGGGGCCGTGCCCGGTCCCTGCCAATTTTTTTGAGGCGGCATATGAAGAGGCTTGCACGCGCCGTGATGATGGCGGCAGCGCTCCCCATAGCAGCCCACGCCGGAACCGGCCGTTATATGGGCGCCGACATGTCGTTCGTGAACGAGATGGAGGATTGCCACGCGGTCTATCGCGAGAACGGCACGGCCAAGGATCCGTTCGCCATCCTCAAGGAACACGGCGGCAATCTCGTGCGCGTGCGCATCTGGAACAACGCGACCTGGACGAAGTACAGCAATCTCGCGGACATCAAGAAGACGATCGGCCGTGCGCACGCGCTGGGCATGCAGGTGCTGCTCGATTTCCACTACTCCGACACCTGGGCGGACGGCGACAAGCAGGTGATCCCCGCGGCCTGGGCTGCCATCAAAGACACCGGCGCCCTCGCGCAGACGCTCTACCAGTACACCGCCAACACGCTCGCGGCGCTCGACCATGATGGGCTGATGCCTGACACGGTCCAGGTCGGTAATGAGATCAACGGTGAGATGCTCGAGCCCGAAGGCACCAAGGCGCGTCCCATCGACTGGGCACGAAACGCCAAGCTGATCAATGCTGGTATCAAGGCCGTGCGCGACGCCGGCGTGAAATCGGCGATCAAGCCGAAAGTGATGCTGCATATCGCGCAGCCGGAAAACGTCGAGCCCTGGTTCTCGGCCGCCGCAAAGGCCGGCGTGACGGACTTCGACGCGATCGGCATCAGCTATTACGCCAAATGGTCGAAATACACGATCAAGCAGCTCGGGATCGAGATCGTGCGGCTGCGCACGCTCTATCCGGGCAAGGATGTGGTGGTCGTCGAAACCGCGTATCCCTGGACGCTGAAGTGGAAGGACTCACAACCCAACACGCTGGGCCAGGATTCGGTCGTTCCCTATTACGGCGCCACGCGGGACGCCCAGAAGAATTACCTCATGGATCTGGCAACGACCGTGATCGCCAATGGCGGCGCAGGCGTCGTCTACTGGGAACCAGCCTGGGTGTCGACCGACTGCAAGACGCCGTGGGGGAGGGGATCGAGCTGGGAGAATGCAACGCTCTTCGATTTCGAGGGCGAAGTCCTACCCGGAATCGATTTCCTCAAGGCGGATGGCACCGCGCCGCTACACTGAGCCCAGCCGTCCGGCTACAGTCGTTTCATGGTGGATCTGAACGGCAAGCTGAAACTGCATCCGGATTTTCGCCACGAGGTCGTGCGCATCGGCAACGATGCGGCGCCCGTGCTCGTCGTCGACAATTTCCTGAGCGACCCGGAGATCATCCGCGAACACGTCTTCGGTCAGGGTGCTTTCAAGCCCGGTTATGCGTCCTATCCCGGGGTTCAGTCCGTGGTGCCACCGGTCTATGTCCACGCGCTCAGGCTTTTTCTTATCGATATTCTGAAACCCGTCTTCAGACTGGAGAACGCGCAGCTTGCAAAAGCCTTCAGCGGGTTCTCGCTCGTCACCACGCCGCCGCACGAGCTCACTATCGTTCAATGCCTGCCGCATTTCGACAGCACGGACCCAAAGCAGATCGCGTTGCTGCATTACATTTGCCCGCCGGGGAAGGGCGGAACGGCGTTCTACCGCCACCGCCGGACCGGTTACGAACACGTCGACGAGACGCGCCTCGCGAGCTACACCGCCAGTGTCAATGCTGAACTCAAGGAACTGGGCATGGTGCCGGCGCGCTATGTGAACGCTAGCACCTCGCAGTATGAGCGCATCGCCGGGTTCGAGCCGGTATTCAACCGCGTCCTGATCTATCGCAGCATGAGCCTGCATAGCGCCGACATAGCAGAGGATTTCGATTTCGATCCCGACCCGCGAACCGGGCGGCTCACGGTGAACGCGCTGTTCAATTTCGTCTGAGGCCGGCAATGAAGTCAGCGTGCGCCGGAAGACGTTCGGCCGCCTGCAGGATCAGCGTGCGCATGCGTGCCGCGTAGGCGCGAACCTGATCGATGTCCTGGAAATCGACGAGCCGGTCGTAGTCCGAAGGCCAGATGTTCTGTCCGATGGCGACCGCCACGAAACTCGCGGGCGTGAAGAGTTCTTCGCCGTAAAGGGCGACGCGCGCGCCGCTGCGAAACTGCTCGATCTTGTAGCGCAGACTGTCCGGGATTTGCATCTTGCGGCAGGAATTCCACAGCGCGCTGTCGCTGCGCTCCGTCGCGCAATAGTGCAGAATGATGAAATCGCGAACCTGGTCGAATTCCTGGATGGCGAGCCGGTTGTACTCTGCGATGTCGTCCAGATTGAAGCTGCGGTCGGGGAAGGTGCCCATCAGCTTGCTGATGCCCGACTGGATGAGATGAATGCTGGTAGACTCCAGCGGTTCCAGGAATCCGGCTGCGAGCCCAAGCGCCAGACAGTTCTTGTTGAAGATCTGTGTGCGGCGGCCGGTAGTGAATTTCAGGAACCGCGGCTCGGCGAGCGGCTTGCCGTCGAGATTGCCAAGGAGTGTGGCCGCAGCCTCGTCGTCGCTCACATATTTGCTGCAATAGACATAACCGTTCCCGATCCGGTGCTGCAGTGGGATTCGCCACTGCCAGCCGGCATCGTGGGCGGTTGAACGTGTGCACGGGCTGAGATCGCCTAAGAGTTCGCACGGCACCGCCACGGCGCGGTCGCAGGGCAGCCAGTGCGTCCAGTCTTCATAAGGCGTCTTGAGCGCCTGTCCGATCAGAAGCGCGCGAAAACCCGAGCAGTCGAGGAAGAAATCCGCCGCGATCTTCTCGCCGTTCTCAAGGACGAGTGCGGCAATGAACCCGTCTTCGCCGCGAAGCTCTACGTCGACGATCTTGCGCTCCAACCGCTGCACGCCGCGCGCTTGCGCATATTCGCGCAGGTACTGCCCATACAGCGCAGCATCGAAATGGAAGGCATACGCTAGGCTGGACGCGACAAGGCTAGGATCGCGCGGCGGCCGTGCGAAGCGGCCGAGCCGCGTCGCAACGGCATTGAGGCTGTAATCGGCGAGCGGCGCCGGGTCGCCGAGACCGTGCAGCTTCAGCCAGTAGTGATGGAAGGCCACCATCTCGATCGGCTGGCCGAGCGGGCCGAAGGGATGGAAATAGCGATGGCCGAGGCGGCCCCAGTTGCGGAACTCGATGCCCAGCTTGATCGTCGCCTGGGTCCGGCGCATGAAATCGTCTTCGTGGAAGCCCAGCCATTTGTTGAAGCCCAGGATGGTCGGAATCGTCGCTTCGCCGACGCCGACCGTGCCGATCTCAGGCGACTCGATCACGGTGATGCGGACCGAGCCGTCTTTCAGCACGCGTGCCAGCGTCGCCGCCGCCATCCAGCCGGCTGTGCCGCCGCCGACGACCACGATGCTGCGGATGCGGTTGCCGTCTGTCATGCGGCGCTCGCAGCGGGGCAAATGCGTTCGATGAATGCGCGATGACTGGGCGCAGCTTCCGCCGCCTGCCGGACCATGCTGCGCATTTGCGCGAGGCGGTTCTTGAGATCGTCGAGCGGCATCACGTCCGCCAGTGGATCGTAGTGCTCGGGCATAATCCCCTGGCCCGTGAGCACCGAAAGCCAGCTCTGCTCCGAGAACAACTCGCGCCCGTAATAGGCGATGCGCCCGCTCCGGCGAAACAGTTCGATCTTGTGGGCGAGCGAATCCGGGATTTCCATGCTCCGGCAATAGCGCCAGAGCGGCGCATCGTCCCGCTCGGTCGCGTGATAGTGCAGGATGATGAAGTCGCGGATCTGGTCGAACTCGGCGAGCGCGAGGCGGTTGAATTCCTCTTCCATGCGCCCGTCGAAGCTACGGTCGGGAAACAGCGACAGCAATTGCTGGATGCCGCTCTGGATAAGATAGATGCTGGTGGATTCAAGTGGTTCCAAGAACCCGGCTGCCAGCCCGAGTGCGAGGCAGTTTTTGTTCAGGAATTTGCGGCGGCGTCCGGTCGTGAACCGCAGCGGTCGCGGATCGGCAAGCGCCTTTCCATCGAGATGGCTGAGCAGCGTACGCGCTGCCTCATCGTCGCTGATGAAGCGGCTGCAATAGACGTAACCGTTTCCCGTGCGATGCTGCAGCGGGATGCGCCACTGCCAGCCGGCTTCGCGCGCGGTCGAGAGCGTGTACGGTAAAAGATCTTTCGTGCTCTGGCTCGGCACGGCGAGCGCGCGGTCGCAGGGGAGCCAGTGCGTCCAGTCTTCGTAGCCGGTCTTCAGCGCCTGCTCGATCAGGATTCCACGAAAGCCGGAACAGTCGATGAAGAAATCCGCTTCCGCGCGCCGGCCGTCGGCCAGCACGAGCGATTCGATGAAGCCGTCCGCGTCACGCAGCCCGACATCGACGACCGTCTGCTCGATGCGCGTGACACCGCGCGCGAGCGCGTGGTCGCGCAAATACTTTCCATAGAGGTGTGTGTCGAAGTGATAGGCATAGGAAAGGCTCGCCAGCACCGAGCGGGAATCGGCGACGGGACGCAGGAACTTCCCCATCATTGCGGCGGTATTGGTGAGCGAATAATTCGACAGTGGCGTGTCGTCGCCCAGCGCCCGCATTCGCAACCAGTAATGATGGAACTCGACTTGCTCCATCGTGGCGCCATATCGCCCGAACGGGTGGACATAGAAGTGTCCGCGCCGGAACCAGTCTTGGAACGCGATAGCGAGCTTGAAGGTCGCCTTCGTCTTCGCCACGAAATCGTTCTCGTCGATGCCGAGCATGGCGTTGAACTGTCGGATCGGCGGCACGGTCGCTTCGCCGACTCCAACCGTACCGATCTCCGGTGACTCGATCACGGTGATCTCGCAGGTCTGTTTCAGGACGCGCGCGAGCGCGGCGGCCGCCATCCATCCCGCGGTTCCTCCACCGAGGATCGCGATGCGGCGGATGGGATCGTTATTTCCCATGTCCTCAGGCGACCATCTTCGGCGCCGCGCAATATTGCGCGATGAAAGCTTCGTGCGTCGGCGCGGATTCCGCGGCACGGCGGATGAGCGCGCGCATGTTCTGCATGCTCGCACGGATGTCCTCGGCATCGTGCTGATCGACCAGCGGATCGTAGGATTGGGGCAGAACGTCCTGGCCGAGGAACACGGCGATCCAGCTCGTCTTCGAGAAGAGATCGCCGCCGTATGGAACAACGCGGCCCGAACTGCGGAATTGGGCGATCTTGTAGGCGAGCGTGTCGGGAATGCTCATGTTGCGGCAATAGTCCCACAGGGGCGAACCGTCCCGCGTCGTCGCGCAGTAATGCAGGATGATGAAATCGCGGATGCGCTCGTATTCGAGGTCCATGCCGCGGTTGTATTCCTCGATCGTCGCGGGATCGAAGTTGCGGTCGGGAAACAGCTCCAGCAGTTTCACGATCCCGCGCTGCACGAGATGGATGCTCGTGGATTCGAGCGGCTCCATGAATCCGCTCGCCAGTCCCAGCGCCACGCAGTTCCGGCTCCACATCTTCTTCCGCCGTCCGGCCACGAAATGCAGGAAGCGCGGTTCGCCGAGCGGCGCGCCGTCGAGGCTGCCCAATAGCGATGCCGCCGCTTCGTCGTCGCTGATGAAGTGGCTGCAATAGACGTAACCGTTCCCCGTGCGGTGCTGCAGCGGGATGCGCCACTGCCAGCCCGCCTTGCGCGCGGTGGAGCGCGTGAACGGTGTCAGGCGCTGCGCGTTCTCGCACGGCACCGCAACCGCACGGTCGCAGGGCAGCCACTGCGTCCAGTCTTCGTACCCCGCCTTCAGCGCCTGCTCGATCAGGAGGCCGCGGAAGCCGGAACAGTCGATGAAAAGATCGGCTTCGATACGACGCCCGTCGTTCAGCAGGAGACTTTCCACGAATCCGTCTTCGCCGCGCAATGCGACGTCGACGATCCGGCCTTCCATGTGAACGACACCCCGCGCCAGCGCATATTCGCGCAGATACGCGGCATAAAGCCCCGCGTCGAAATGGAATGCGTAATTGAACATCGACAGCGCTGAACTGTCGTCGGCGATGGGAAGCATGAAACGGCCGAGCTTAGCGGCCACCGTGCAGAGCGAGTAATCCTCGATGCTTGGCGCATCGCCCTGCGCGTGGAGCTTCAGCCAATCCTGGTGCAACGACACCATGTTGACGGTCGAGCCATAGAGCCCGAACGGATGGAAATAGACGTGCCCGAGCCGGGCCCAATCGACGAATTCGATGCCGAGCTTGATCGTGCCCTGGGTGCGCCGCATGAATTCGCGCTCGTCGAAGCCCAACATGGCGTTGAAGTCCCGCAGCGCGGGGATCGTGGCTTCGCCCACGCCGACGGTGCCGATCTCGGCGGATTCGATGACGGTGATCGTTCC
>Ga0105239_10003273_pt1 | contig 19978 bp, 11 predicted proteins | sample KBSC44metaG_FD_92761 | JGI IMG/M metagenome (GOLD analysis project Ga0105239, IMG submission 92761) | Corn rhizosphere microbial communities from Kellogg Biological Station, Michigan, USA - KBS C4-4 metaG | ecosystem: Host-associated > Plants > Roots > Rhizosphere > Soil | place: Michigan, USA... | reverse complement strand
GAGGAGCTGTCTGTGGCTTATTCGATACATCGGTGAAATAAGTTTGGGGATTATTTGGACTGGAACGCTCCATTCGTCAGTAGCGGTGCGTTGGTGCTGGCATTCAATTCACAGGCTAGATACACATCTTTTTCAAACCCCCTTTCCATCAGCTCCTTGCCCGAACCGCAAGCCCTGACTTTTTCCCGGAGCTGTCCTTTAAGGTCCTTATAAGCAGACAATGCCGCCTCACTCTCTGGTGAACGTGTCCCCGGCAGGTGCGATAGGATAGCCCCTGCACCCAGCAGATCCTCAAAGGCTGGCCTTAATGTATCATCGGACCATTGCTCCCCGGCGGGAATGATAGTGATCCTTTTGCCAAGACTGACAGCGAATGCCGCCACTGCCCGTGCGTTCCTTATGCTGCCGCATAGTGTAGGTTTCGAACCCGTAGCCAGGGATAAAGTCGAGCCATTGGGCGAAGGCAATACCAGCTTTGTCCCAGATGCGATACCCGTGAGTGATGCCGGCGAGAGGGAATAGCCGTCTGTGAACTTTCTTTTAAAATCTGCCAGTTCCGCGCCAAGGGATTTTGCGTACGCGATAGCCGTCTCGTCCTTCCAGCGATAGGGATAGATGATGGCGCCACGCGCCGTGGCGATGTCGACACAGGTAGAGAACGAAAGGACATCGACAATGATGATCACATCCGATACGGGTAGCAGCTCTTTAACGCCCCGTAAGCCCCACTCTAGTTTTATGTCAAACTCCTGTTGGTCGAAGGTCATTTCAAAAGCTGGTTTTCTCGAAGATGGCCAGTCCATCTTTATTCATCAATTCCATTTTTGCCCTGACCGCATCTTTTAATTTTTGAGGGAGGGAATGAAAGGCTTTGTCCACCTCCGTACCCCTTCCCTCATCCAGGTCACTGTCCTGGTGACGGATGGCGATTTTCTGGCCTTTATAATAGATGATGAATTTGATCCTGTTGCCGTTGATCTCATCTGTGGAATGTGAACCATAGACAATTATGGGTTCGATCAGACCGTCATCGTCATAGTCCTGGAACAGACAAAATCTTGTCCACCACCAGATCGAGATCTCTGCGTTGTTCTTCAGGATGAAGTCATTTATCTCCCATGCCTTAGTCATTTTTCCATTGTCTGATCGCAGGTTGATGGCTCTGATCCGATAATGCGCCGTGTCGGGCTTCCCTTCATCAGTCGTGGAAAATGAATCGTTGCTTTCCGTCAGCACGCAAAAATATTCCCCCGACGCATCTGTATATTTAATCACACGAAAGATAAAGGAGTTGATATCAAATGCTTTCTTTACCGAATCGTTAATAATGGACGACACACGGGTCGAGGGCATCATCTCACTTGTCGTCTTATGCTGTTGGGCCAGGAGAGAGAAAGGGATAAATAAGGCCATCGAATAAAAAGTCCATAAGATATAGGTTCTCGAATGCATGTTCAGGGTTTTAAGGTTATAGGGGGACGCGCTAATGTGTCTGCTGTTTGGAATGCATGTATTCCGTAGGCGTCATATTGAACTGTTTTTGAAAGTTGCGGGCAAAATTGCTTTGGGAGCTAAACCCTACCATATCGGAGATCTCATAGATGCGATGTTCGCCCCCTGCCAGCAGCTCGGCGGCCCTTTTGAGGCGGGAGATATTGATGAGCTCGATTGGGGTCAGGTCGGAGAGGGCCTTTATTTTCCTGTACAGGGTGATGCGGCTCATCATCATGATCTTTGCCAGCTTCTCCACATCCAGGTCTACATCATCCATATTCTTCATGATGGTATCATGCAGCGTCTCCAGGAATTTCTCGTCACTGCGCGTATGGGCCATACTCTTGATATGCACGAGGGGCGAGGAGGCAAAGAACTCCCGCACCATATTACGGTTTTTCAGGAGACTGGAGATCTGTGCCAGAAGATGTTCTTTTGAGAATGGCTTTTCAATATAGGCGTCGGCGCCCAGCTCGAGCCCTTCCACCTTGGCCTGGATAGTATTTTTGGCAGTGAGAAGGATGACGGGAATATGGGAGTGATCCACGGTGGACTTGATGATCCTGCATAGCTCGAATCCATCCATCCCGGGCATCATGACATCGCTGACCACCAGCTGTATGGCCTCGGCTTCCAGCACTTTCAGAGCTTCCAGCCCATTGGCGGCTTTCAGGATGGAGTAGCGGCTGCTGAGTATTCGTTCCAGGAACTCCAATATCTCCTCTTCATCGTCGACTAATAAGATCAGTGGGAACATAAGCGGTGAATTTTATAGGTTCGAATGTGTTTTCAATTTTTAAGAACGAACCAAAGGTTCGTTGTCCGAAGGACAGACATTAACCCTATCCAGCAAACGGGTCATATTCTAAAAGGAAACCCGTTTGCTGGAATCCTCTTGTCGGACGGCGGCTTTGAGGGCAGCACAAGCACAAATTTATTCATGCCCGGCCAAACTTGAGTCGCCGAAGGCGGCTCGTCCGAAGGACAGTCATTAGCGGTCTGCGGGAATTGAGCTGTTTTTCGCGCAGGCCAATTCCCGAACTTATTATCATCCAGGAAAAGCTGTCCTTTATGCAGCTCCACCAGCGAGCGGGCCAGGGCCAGTCCGATGCCTGTACCTTTTTGCCGGATAGTTTCCTTGAGCCGGTAAAAAGGCTCGAATATACGTTCTTTCATCTCTGGGGGTATGATCGGACCGTCGTTGGCTATTTCAATGACAATATCCTTGTCTTCACCGGAACGACCCTCGGGGTCGTTGCCCGAAGGACCGACATCAGACGTTTCCGAAAAACGGGATATATTTCTTACAGACCCCGTTTTTCGGACATATTGCGGCGGCAGCAGCCTGACATAAACATGCTCCTGGCCGTACTTTACCGCATTGCTAAAGAGATTGCTGAAGATCTTGTTGAGGGCTTCTTCATCGGCCATGGCATAGACGTCCTCCTCGGGATGCTCAAAGTGATACTGGAGGTTTTTCTTTTTGGCCAGGGCCTGGAAGCTAAGCCAGGTCTCCTGCAATACGCTTGTAATATTGACCCGCGAGAAGTCGAGGCTGAATCCCTTGGTCTCCGTCTGCCGGAAGTCGAGGATCTGTGTGACGAGGGCGATCAGCCTGTTGGTATTCCGCTCCATCGTAATGACGTCCTCTTTTATCTCGGGGAGCTCGTCTATTTTCTCCTTGAGATTTTCCGCGGGGCCTTTTATCAATGTCAGCGGAGTTCGTATCTCGTGTGCGATGTTGGTGAAGAAATCTATTTTGGCCTCGTATATCTCTTTTTCCTTTTTTATTTCGGTGCGCCGGTGGTAGCTGCGGACAATATACCATACGAGGAAGATCAGCAGCAGGGAATATAGCAGATAGGCCCAGATGGTAGCCCAGAAGGGGGGAAGGACTTCCACGGCCAGCTCTTTGACCTGGCGACCCCAATGGCCGCCGACGGCTGCTTTTAGCATAAAGGTGTAGTGACCGGGGGCAAGCTTTGTAAAATAAACCTTTCGATTGGTCGGGATGCGGGTCCATGTTTTGTCGAGGCCCTTCATAAAGTAGCTGTATTCCGTCCTTTCAGGCGAGGCATAGCTCAACGCTGCGAAGTCGATGCTGAAAGAGGACTGGTCATAGGGCAGTGTGATATGGTCTGTATAGAGGGTCGACTTTTTCAGGAAGGAGCTGTCTGGGCTGATCTTTAGCTCGACGTTGTCGACCTGGAAGCCCGTGATATAGATGGCGGGTTCGAAGTCAGGCGTGACAAAGTCGTTGGGATGGAAGGTGATCATACCCCTCACACTACCGAAATAGAGCCGCCCGTCCTTGTCCTTGAACCCCGAATTATAATTGAACTGATCGTTGAGCAGGCCATTGGCCCTGGTATAAACCTTAATGGCATAATCGCCTTTATGGATATTGGCCAGCCCTTTAGAAGTAGTCACCCAATAGTCGTCGTTATTGTCCTGTATCAGCCGGAATATGAAGTTGCTGGGCATTCCATCCGCTGCGGTGAGCGTGAAGAATGTCTTTCTGTCGGGTCCCAGCCGGCAAAGCCCTCCCCCTTCCGTGGAGAACCATATATTATGGTCATCGTCCTCCGCGATGGCATTGACGATGGTGGAAGAGAGGCCTTTCCCTTCGGTGGCCGTGCCTTCGAGGTGGCCCGTTTCTCCTGTCCTGGGGTCAAAGTAGAAAACGCCGCTGTTATGAGTGCCGAGCCAGAGCACGCCGTCGTGATCTTCGACTATGATGGCGACAAAGATGTTGAGCGGGATGCCGGGCAGGGGAGTGAAGTCATTTGTCTTTTCGTTGTACCAGTATGCGCCGACCGAAGTGCCCAGCGCCATTCTGCCGGAGGATGTCTTTATAAGCGTGAGAACAAAGTTGCTTTTCAGATCGCCCGGGCGGGGTCCGCCATTATAATGGCGTATGACCTTTCCCGTCCTCACATCCATGACGTCCAGTCCGTGTTCGAAAGTGCCGATCCATAGCTCGTTGCCTGTGGAGAGGAGGCCATGGATATTGGTATAGGCGATATCCTTTGGAGAGCCGGATGGCATAAAGTGCGTGATATATCCTGTCCGGATGTCGAGCTTATTCAGCCCCGCGTCCTCGGTGCCTATCCATATATTATTATAGGGGTCCTGGCATATCTCTCTGACTGCGCTGCCGCCGATGGAGCCGGGTGAGTTGTCGGGATAGTATTTTTCGAAGATAGCCTTAGCGTAATAGTTGACGCCGCCGAAATAGGTGCCTGCCCATACGCCCCCCTCAGAGTCTTTACAAAGGGAATAGACAGCATTGTCGGAGAGGGAGTAGGGATCGAGGAATTTCTTTCGGATGTTGGTGACCTTACCTGTCGTTGTATTTATTATATATATACCCGACTCGGTGGCCACCCAGAATTCGTCGTCGGAGTACTGCAATATATCCCGTACATAAATAGTGGACCCGTCAGGATTATAGGTGAGTATGTCCTTATACTGTCCCGTGGCGGCATCAAAGCTCTTCAATCCCTGATCGTTGGTGCCGATGAGAAATCGGTTGTTGCCCGCATAGCGGATGCGTATCATCCAACGGGAGCTGGGGATAGGAGAATGGGAAAAGACATCAAAGGAAGTAAAGTCTTCGGCGCCTTCGTTGTATCTCCAGATATGGCCGTTGTTGTCGCAGAACCATATCTCACCCTTCTCCGTCTTGCAGATGCAGGTGGCATAGAAATATTTTGCCTCGGGAAAATGTTTGAGCTGATGGGTGGTAAGGTTGTACCGATAGATATTGTTGAGGCTCAAGAACCATAGATTGCCCTTGTCGTCCGTCTGGATCCAGTTGATCTCTACCAGTGAGTCGATGACCCGCACCAGCTTCTCCTGTTCCTGGTCGAATCTGAAAAGGCCGTTCTGCCCTCCCGACCATAGCGTTCCATTTGGATCGCTGAAGAGACAGTAGACCATATCGCTGCCGATGGAATTGGCGCTGTTGGTGTGTGAGAATAGTTTAAAATGGTACCCGTCAAATCTGTTGAGTCCATCTTTTGTACCGAACCAAAGAAAGCCATTTTTGTCCTGTGTGGTGCAGAAGACGGTGCTGTTGGAGAGACCGTTCTCTACCTGGAAATGTCTGAAGTAGTAGGGCTGTGCGTATACCCTGCAGAGGCAGAAGATGACGAGAAGGGTTGATATGGGGATAATTCTCAAATGTAACATTTTGCAAAAATTATGATACAGAGTGAATCAGCGTCGTCGTATATAACTTCTACTTTCGACAAAGGATAAAAGTAGTCATTTGGACTGAAAAAATCCATGTAAACGTTTGCAGCCTCTATCCAAAACAACATTCGTTGTTTTCGGCGGGAGGGCTAATTATTTAAAAAACCAACAATTAATTGCTGTATGAAATCCTGCACAAGGTATTTTCTGCGCGAATTTTTCCCACCCGGGACCCTCAAAAAAGGAAGGTTGTTACTAAGCTGTCTCCTTCTTGTAATTTTTACCAGTCCCGCATTTTCTCAAGGTAAGGCTAAGATTACTGTCACCGGAACAGTAAAGGACAGCACCGGTAAGGGAATTCCCCAGGTGACTGTCACGGAGTCCGGCACTAATAACGGCACATTTACGGATGCCAATGGTAAGTTCTCCATCAAGGTTGCCAGCACAAATTCCGTGCTGTCATTCAGTTATGTAGGATACACTACCCAGCAGCAGGTAGTCGGCAATTCTACGGACCTTTCCGTATCGCTGACACGTAACAGCAGCGACCTTTCAGACGTAGTGGTCGTAGGTTATGGCACGAGGAAAAAGGAATCGATTACTGCGGCCATTGCCACGGTGACATCCAAGGACATCGACAGGGTGCATGGCGGCAGCACGGTGAGCACTGCTTTGGCCGGTAAGCTGCCGGGTGTCACATTCCGTCAGGCGGAAGGCCGCCCGGGCGCCAGCGCCAGCATCCAGATCCGCAACTTCGGTCCTGCACTGTATGTCATCGATGGTGTACAACAGGACGAAGGCCAGTTCAACAACCTGGCGCCGAATGACGTAGAAAGCATTACGGTACTGAAGGACGCTTCCGCGGCCATTTATGGTGTACGTGCGGGTAACGGTGTTGTGGTGGTGACCACTAAGAAAGGTAGTACAGGCAGGAACTCCATCAATATCGATGCGTACAATGGCTGGCAAAGCTTTTTCAGATTCCCCAAGGTGTTGAACAATACTTACGACTATCTCTATTATAAGGCGGATGCCGAGATGAACAGCTACGGCAGCACCAGTACAACACAGGCTGTACTGGACGAAGCCAAGAAAGGTCAGGGGCAATACAGGAGCTTTGACTGGAGAAAATATGTGCTGGGCAACAATGGCGCCCCGCTGCAATCCGTCAACGTGAATATCAATGGCGGTAATGACAAGGTAAACTATTATGTATCCGGTACAAATTTGTATCAGAACTCTGTACTGGGCAAGCAATACAATTTCAATCGTACGAATATCCAGTCCAACGTGACGGCCAAGCTGTCCACGGGACTGAAAGTTGGTTTTGATATCAATGGCCGTGTGGAGACAAGGCAGAACCCTGGCGTACCCGGTGGTGATGACTATTTCCTGGCCCGTCTGGCTGTACTGCGTAATACGCCGATGGAAAGACCGTATGCTAATGATAACCCACTGTACCTGAATGACCTTGGACCACACCTGGAGTCCAACTATGCCTTTTTGAACAATCAGCTGTCGGGCCACCTGCGCAGCGACTGGCGCGTGATCCAGACAAACTTCCACATCGACTACGATATCCCTGGTGTAAAAGGATTGTCGGTGAGAGCGCTGGGCTCTTATTATTTTGCCGACTATCTGGAAAATAACCAGGAGTATACTTACAAGGCATACACGTATGTGGACAGCAACCAAACCTATAAAGTTACGGGTGGCAGCACGAACCCCTGGCGTGACAGGGAGCAGATCAAGAATGTCAATACGGACGTTCAGCTGCAGGTCAATTATTCGAATACATTCGGAAAGCATACCATCGGCGCTACGGTCGTGGCAGAAAGGATCAACAACCACTACCTGCGCAACTGGCTGCATGCTTCGCCGCAGTCCAACTATCTGCCGCTGGTGACTTTTGCGATCATGGACCAGTACCAGGATGCGGATCAGACACAGACGAGGACAGGTTATATCGGCCGCTTCACCTATAGCTATGGCAACAAATATTTCTTCGAAGCTTCTGCCAGAAGGGATGCTTCTTATCTGTTCGCTCCAGGCTACCGGGTAGGTTATTTCCCCGGCTTCTCCGCAGGCTGGAAAGTCACGGAAGAGGGCTGGTTCAGGGATTTGCTGAACAACAATTATACAATATTGTCTGACCTGAAGTTGAGAGGATCTTATGGTATCCTGGGGGATGACAGACAGCTCAACAGCACCAACGCTATCCTGCCCGACTTCACCTATTTACAAGGGTATAACTATGGTACGGACAATGGCGGGAACCTGCTGACGCCTGCGATCCTGAATGGCGCTACCATTACTGCCAGCCGTGACAGGGGCGCTCCTTACACCACTGTATCGTGGATGAAGGACAAGCACACCGACATAGGTATGGACTTCGGCTTGCTGAATGGCCGTCTGACCGGTACGTTCGACTGGTTCTACCGCAAACGTACGGGCATACCCGGATCGAAGAACGACGTAGTCGTACCGCTGGAACTGGGTTATTCCCTGCCTCAGTATAACGTAGGCTCGGATGCGCAGTACGGTGAGGAAGGATCATTGACTTATAATGGCAGAGTGAAAGAGGTGGGCTTTACCATCACCGGCAACCTGGGTTTCACCCGGAACAAATGGCTGCACAGCTACAACCCCGTGTTCCTGAATTCGATGGATCAATACTATGCTTCGAAGGAAAACCGCTTCACCAACACCGGCTGGGGATATATCTGTATCGGCCAGTTCCAGTCACAGACACAGATCAACAGCTACAAAGTGGATATCGATGGACAGGGTAATAAGACCTTGCTGCCTGGCGACCTGATCTATCAGGACGTGAATGGCGACGGGAAGATCGACGGCCAGGATTCACGCCCCATCGGGTTTGGATACGGTACACAGCCCCAGATCAACTTTGGCTTCAGCATTGCCCTCAACTACAAAGGTGTTGACTTCCATGCCGACTTCTCCGGTGCGTCAGGCTATACCTGGTATCAGAACTGGGAACAGCGCTGGGCATTCCAGAATAACGGCAACCTGAACGCTATTTTCAAGGACAGGTGGCATCGTCAAAATATCTATGATCTGAACAGTCCCTGGGTGGCTGGTAAGTATCCCGCGAACAGATACAATCCCGCCTTCTCACACAGTGACTATGCAACGCAGTCTACTTTCTGGCTGCATAACGTGACAGCGTTCAGGGCCAGGACGATAGAAGTAGGATATTCACTTCCCCCGTCCGTCATAAGAAGGGCAAGGATACAGCGGTGCAGGGTCTATGCGAATGTGTACAATGCATTCTCGATAGACAACCTGTCGAAGTTCAATGTTGACCCTGAAACCATCGACGACAATGGTCTGCAGTTCCCGCAGAACAGGGTGATCAACGTAGGTATCAATCTTTCCTTATAACGGGCCGGAGGTCCGTTGTCCGAAGGACAGACATTAGACGTATCCATCAAACGGGGCAAATTTCAGGTAAGACACGTTTGATGGATAAAAACGGGCGGAGGTCCGTAAAAAATTAAACGGAGAAGAAAAAAATATTGCAATGAAAAAATTATTATCGATAACGACTGCCGCCACTGCCCTGGTCCTCGGTCTGTCGGGCTGTAAGAAGGATAGTGACTTCCTGGATGTGAAGCCGACCACCTTTTTGACCACCGACCAGGTATTTTCCGATCCCAACCTGGTATTGACCGTGCTGGCTGACCTGTATAACAGACAAGAAGATATATCAGACCTGGATGGTAACAGCAATGACCCCGGATGGAGGAGCTTTGCGGATTTTAGCGAAAGCTTTCCTTCTGAGAATGGAAGTTCCTATCTCGTACAGCGCACCGGCTGGGGATATGGGCAATGGGGCATCGACTGGAGCACTGCCTATACATATATCCGTGAGGTGAACCTGTTCCTCGAGCGGGACAGCGCCAGCACGCAACTGGCTGATGCGGACAGGAAGCGGTTTTATGCAGAAGGCCGGTTCCTTAGGGCCATGTATTATTTCGAGATGGCCAAAAGATATGGCGGCGTACCGCTGATCACTCATTCTCTGACATTGGGGAAGGATATCACTTCTATCCAGTTCCCCCGCGCCAAAGAGTCCGATATCTATGATTTTGTGATCAGCGAGGCTGAAGCTATCAAGGGCGATCTGCCGGCTGATCCTGCCTCCAAATCCAGGGCCAGCAGGGCTGCAGCTGTAGCGATGGAATGCCGGGCCGCCTTATATGCCGCGTCAATCGCCAAGTATGGCGCCACTACCGCCGCCGTATCGCTGCCTGGCGGCGAGGTTGGGATCGATGCATCCAAGGCGACTGATTATTACACCAAGTCGCTGAATGCGGCAAAGGAGATCATTGCCGGAACAGATGGGACCTATGGGCTGTACAACAATGGCGGCGACCTTTCCGATAACTATGCCAACCTGTTTTTGGACAAGGCGAGTGTCGAGACCATTTATTTTGAGGATTTCAAGACGGGTGGTAAGACGCATGGCTATACGACGAATGATCAGCCGTATTCGCTGTCGGATGAAGGTGGTGACGCCGGACGTCTCGATCCTTCTTTGAACCTGGTAGAACAATATGAAAAACTGGATAATACGTTTGCTCCGATGGCGACAGTGGATGGCAGCAACAAACCAATCTACTACACCAATCTGCAGGATATCTTCGCCGGCAGGGATGCACGTCTGGCTGGTACCGTATTATTGCCTGATGGATCTTTTAAGGGTAAGAAGGTAGATATCTGGGCCGGCTATGTACTGGCTGACGGATCGATCTTCACCAGCGATGAGGCCGGTCATACCAAGGCATTGCCCGGAACGACAACGCCTGTACAGGTAGTGGGTATCGATGGTCCCGTCAATGGCCTGGAGTTGAGGACACAGTCGGGATTTTATATCCGTAAGTATTTAGATCCTACCACTGGTTCCGGCAGGCGCGGTCAGGGCAGCACCGTAGCCTTTATCAGGTATCGTTATGCCGAGGTGCTGCTGAATGCTGCGGAAGCCTCGTTCGAGCTGGGACACCCCGATGATGCTGCTATGTACATGAACCAGGTACGGGCACGTGCCGGGCTGACGACACCGCTGGTGGCGGGCGATATCACTTTTGACCGTATCGTGCATGAGCGGAGGATCGAGCTGGCTTTTGAAGGGCATATCCTTTTTGATATGAAGCGTTGGAGACTGGCTCATAAGAGGTGGGATGGCGCTCCGACCACGATGGCGGATGTTCGTTCTAATCTCGGTGTGGCTACTCAGCACAGCACGCAGCCCTGGGGGCTTTGGCCATACAAGGTATACAACCCGGCTGATCCTGCCACCAATGGCAAATGGATCTTCAAGGAGACGCTGCCGGCGCTGGCCACCGGGTATAATAAATTCCTGTTCGGGAACTATTATTCACAGATCGGGGATAATGCAATTGCGGCCAATCCCAAGCTGGTGCGGCAACCTAACCAATAAAATGCGGACTGTCGCCAATCAATAACGATACTTAAAAACTAAGACATGAAAGTTTTATCAAGATATTTTTTAGGTGTCCTGGCCCTTGCTTCGGCGGTGGCCTGTAAGAAGGACAACTATTCCGCTCCGAGCTCCATGCTAATCGGGCACCTGGTCTATAACAGTGATACAATACAGGTGGAAAGGAACCAGGTACCCTTTCAGATCTACCAGTATGGATTTGGGAAGGTGGGTCCTATCGGCTCGACATTTGCACAGGATGGGAGCTTTTCCGAAGTGCTTTTCAATGGGACGTATAAGATCATCATACCCAACGGACAGGGGCCCTTTATGTGGAAGAAGACCGCCGCCGGCAATCCGGATACGGTCAATGTTATCCTGAAAGGTAACCAGACGGTGGACCTGCAGGTGACGCCTTATTACATGATACGCAATGCCAACATTACGGTCAGCGGCGGTACGGCATCGGCCACCTGCAAGCTGGATAAGATCATTACGGATGCCAATGCGAAGGATGTGGAAAGAGTGAGTCTTTATATCAATAAGAACCAGTTTGCCTCCGGCGGGGACAATATTGCCAAGGCGGATCTGGCGGCTGCGGACATTACGGATATGAATAATATTTCGCTGAGTGTGGCTGTACCTGCGATGACGCCTACGCAGAACTATGTGTATGCGCGGATAGGGGTGAAGATCAGCGGATTGGAGGATATGATCTTTTCGCCGTTGGTGAAGATATCCTTTTGATGCAGTAACTTAGAGCAGGTAGTTTAGTTTTAGTATAATTGCCAGTGGGGCGGGAAAGCAGCCCGCCCCTTTTTATTTTTTGGAGTCAAAAAGTTTATGGTGAAAAAACTTGGAGTGTTTATTATTTCCTGCTGGGTATCGTTTTCTTCTCAGGCCCAGGCGAAGGCGGCGACCCAGGTTAGGGCGGAACTGATCCAGCATGTCGCGGCTGGGACGAATAACAAGTGGTATACGGGAAATCGTGCTCCTTTATTGAAAGAGCCGTTCAGCAAGCTGCCTGTCACCGCCTTTCGGCCGGGAGGTTGGCTGCGGAAGCAGCTGGAACTGCAGCGGGATGGGCTGACCGGGCATCTGGGTGAGATCAGCGTCTGGCTGACGAAGAAAGATAATGCCTGGCTGACAAAGGATGGGAAGGGTAGGTACGGATGGGAGGAATTGCCTTACTGGCTGAAGGGGTATGCGAATATCGGGTATATGCTCCGGGATTCCGCCATGGTCAAAGAGTCTATGTTCTGGATCAATACGGTGTTGCGCAATCAACGTGCGGACGGAGATTTTGGTCCTGCCGTGCTGCGCAATGGCAACAGGGACCTATGGACAAATATGCCGATGTTGTGGTGCCTGCAATCTTATTATGAGTTCACCCATGATGCCCGTGTGCTGAAGTTCATGAGCCGGTATTTTAAATGGGAATTATCTATACCCGACGAACATTTCCTGGAGGACTATTGGGAAAAGAGCAGGGGAGGAGACAACATGTTAAGTGTATACTGGCTCTATAACCGCACCGGTGAATCCTGGCTGCTGGACCTTGCTACGAAGATAGACCGTAATACAGCCGACTGGCGGCAAAAGAACAACCTGCCCAACTGGCATAATGTAAATATCGCCCAATGTTTCCGGGAGCCTGCTACCTACTATTTACAGAGTCATAAACAAGAGGACCTGGATGCTACCTATAATGATTTTGCTCTTATAAGAAATATTTATGGACAGGTGCCTGGCGGTATGTTCGGCGCCGACGAGAACGCCCGCAAGGGATATGACGACCCGCGTCAAGCCGTAGAGACCTGTGGTATGGTGGAGCAGATGACCTCGGATCAGTTCCTGCTGCAGATGACGGGAGATACCAAGTGGGCGGACAACTGCGAGGATGTGGCGTTCAATACCTTCCCCGCCGCCTTTATGCCCGACTACCGCAGTCTGCGTTATCTCACCGCGCCAAATATGGTTGTCAGCGACAGCCGGAACCATGCGCCGGGTATTGCCAACGAAGGGCCTTTTCTGATGATGAACCCTTTCAGCAGCCGCTGCTGTCAGCACAATCATGCGGCTGGATGGGTCTATTATGCGGAGAATGCGTGGATGGCGACGGCAGACAATGGACTGGCGGCACAGCTGTATGCTGAGGGTAGGATCACTGCAAAAGTGGGCGAGAAGGGACAGGAGGTAGTGATCGATGAGACGACGCATTACCCTTTTGCATCGGGGGTCATCTTTACGGTGAGGCCAGCCAAACCAGTGTCTTTTCCAATGTATCTGCGTGTGCCTGACTGGTGCGCCGGAGCGAAGGTGACGATCAATGGCGAGCCTGTGACCTTATCGGGTTCGGGGCCTTATATTCGTCTGGAAAGGACGTGGAAGCCGGGGGATGAAATAGCCCTGACGCTGCCGATGACGTTAAAGCTGCGTACCTGGGACAGGAATAAGAACAGCGTCAGTATCAATTACGGTCCGCTGGGGTTTTCTTTAAAGATAGATGAAAAATATAGCCAGAAGGACAGCAGATCCACTGCACAGGGTGATGCAGGCTGGCAGGAAAATGCGGATGCCAGCAAGTGGCCTTCTTTCGAGATATTACCTGCTTCCGACTGGAACTATGGGCTGGCGTTGGACGCTTCGGGAGACCTTTCGCGCTCTTTTACAGTTGTCAGGAGACCATGGCCTGTTGACAACAATCCTTTTACAAATACCGCGGCACCTATTGTACTGGAAGGAAAGGGCAGGCAGATACCATCCTGGACCATCGACCAATATGGGCTTTGCGGCGTGCTGCCACAGAGTCCTGTGGTGACGAGCGAGCCTTTAAAGGAGCTGACCCTTGTACCGATGGGTGGGGCGCGGCTGAGGATATCGGCCTTCCCTGTGACCGTGGCTAACACTGGGGGGCCCGGCCCGGGAACTGGTATTAGCGGCGAGGCTACGGCTGGACCAGCCGATGGCGGACATGGGACCGGTACCTATACTAACCCATTATTGCCTTCGGGCCCCGACCCCTATAGCTGCTACAAAGACGGGTACTATTATTATACCCATACGATGGGCAATCGCCTGGACCTATGGAAGACAAAAGATATTACCGACCTGCGTCATGCTGAGCATAAGACCATCTACACCCCACCTACCGGTACGGACTATTCCAGGGACCTCTGGGCGCCGGAGATCCTATTCCTGGATGGGAAATGGTATGCTTATTTTGCCGCGGATGGCGGACATAATAAGGGCCACCGGCTTTATGTATTGGAGTGCGACTTCCCCGATCCGATGAATGGGGAATGGGTCTTTAAAGGAAAGATCACCGACGCCACTGACAAATGGGCGATAGATGGGGATGTTTTTAAATACAAAGGCCAGCTATATATGGTATGGTCGGGATGGGAAGGTGACGAGAATGGGGAGCAGGATATCTATATCGCCCGGATGAAGGACCCTCTGACCATCGCGAGTCAGCGGGTTAAGATCGGCAGCCCGCAGTATGGCTGGGAAAAGATAGGAGATATCAAAAACCCCAAGGATGATCCTCCTCATATCAATGTCAACGAGGGACCGCAGGGACTGATACATGGCGATGATCTCTTTGTCATCTATTCAGCCAGCGCCTGCTGGACGGATGATTATGCGCTGGGTATGCTGCGTTATACAGGGAAGGGGGATATCCTGGACCCCAGGTCATGGAAGAAGTCGGATAGTCCTGTATTCAGACAGTCCCCTGCCAACAAGGTATATGCCACCGGGCACAATTCCTTCTTCCTCTCCCCGGATGGGAAGGAGAATTGGATACTATATCATGCGAACGCACAGCCTGGTCAGGGTTGTGGTAATACGCGGGCTCCCAGGGCTCAAAAGTTCACCTGGGGTGCGGACGGTGAACCTGTTTTTGGCGAGCCAGTAAAGGACGGCGTGGTTTTGCCAGCGCCTTCGAGATAAAATTGTCCGACCCGGGGCCGTGGACACGGCCCGGGTCGGGGCAGACAACTAAAAACAAATGTATTCGGATGAAAAAAACTTGTATTCTGACGGCTGTGTTCTTTATGGTCACTTTGGTAAGGGCCCAGGATTTCCGTGCTCCGGCTTATCCTCTCATCACACATGATCCTTATTTCAGTATCTGGTCCACGACGGACCGTCTTGCGGCTTCACCCACCAAACACTGGACCGGCGCGGAACAACCGTTGCTGGGCATCGTGAAGGTAGATGGGCTCACCTATAGATTCCTGGGGGCGGAAGATATGGGGTATAAGACCGTACTCCCCGCAGCAGATGAGAAATCCTATGAAATGGCGTATACGGAGTCGGCCCCTGCCGATGGATGGAAGGGGCTTGATTTCAACGACGGCGACTGGAAGAGAGGCAAGGCTCCCTTTAGCGACAATGAAAGTTCGGCCGGTACGCTGTGGAAGTCAAAGGACCTCTGGGTGCGCAGAACCTTCAACATTGCAGGACGTCGTTCCCAGCCATTGTTCCTGAAGCTGCAGCATGATGACAATGTGGAAGTATATCTCAATGGGACCCTGATCTATCAACGCCAGGGATGGACCGGTAAGTTCATTTATATCCCGCTCGAAGGCGAGAAAAGGGACGCTTTGAAGGCGGGCAGTAATGTGCTGGCCATTCATGTCGCCAATACAGCCGGTGGAGCATGGCTCGATGCGGGACTCGTGGAGAAGATGGTCGACCCTACTGCCGTAGCCATAAAGGATGCTGAACAAAAAAGCGTTACCATACAAGCGACGCAGACAAAATATGCATTCAACTGTGGCAAGGTAGACCTCTCGCTGACCTTTACGTCGCCCCTGCTGCCGAACGATCTGGATCAGCTGTCCAGACCTGTATCCTATGTGTCGGTGAGCGTACAGTCCAATGATGGCGCCAGGCACAACGTGCAGGTATATTTCGGGGCGTCCACGGATATTGCCGTGAATACGCCTGCGCAGCCCGTGCGGGCGGATAAGTATACGGCGGAAGGTCTTGCCATTCTGAAAGCCGGCTCCCTGGAGCAACCTGTGTTGAAGAAGAAAGGCGATGATCTTCGTATCGACTGGGGATATATGTATGTTGCCGCGGCAGGAAAAAATATCGTTCAATCCATTTCGACCACTGTGTCCCCTGCCAGTCTTTTTGCGGGTACGGGTTCCGGAGCCAGCCTGGAAGGAAAACATCTCTGGCTGAATACCGTGGCCAGCCTTGGGCAGGTGGGCGGCGCGCCAAAGGAGCAAGTATTTCTTGTCGGCTATGACGATATCTATGCCATACAATATTTTCACCAGGACCTCCGGGCCTGGTGGAGGAATAAGCCGGGCGCCAGCATAGAAAAGGAATTGTCGGCTGCCGCGACCGGCTATGGAGATGTAATAAAGAAATGTATATCTTTTAATCAGCAATTGTATTCGGATGCCCTCAAGGCGGGTGGTGAGAAATATGCCCGGCTTTGCGAGCTGACCTATCGCCAGAGCGTGGCCGCCCACAAGTTGCTGAAGAGCCCTCAGGGCGAGATCCTGTTCCTTTCCAAGGAAAATTTCAGCAACGGTTCCATCAATACGGTGGATGTCACTTATCCTTCCGCACCTTTGTTCCTCGTATATAACCCTGACCTGCTGAAAGGGATGTTGAATGGCATCTTTTATTTCAGCGAGAGCGGTAAATGGGCAAAGCCTTATTCGGCGCATGATCTGGGCACCTATCCCCTGGCCAATGGCCAGACATACGGAGAGGACATGCCTGTGGAGGAATGCGGCAATATGATCATTCTCACAGCTGCCATCGGGAAGGTGGAAGGCAATCCGGATTATGCAAAAAAGCATTGGGAGACGCTGAGCACCTGGGCTGCCTATCTGGCCAGGGATGGTTTTGATCCGGCCAATCAATTGTGTACGGATGATTTCGCAGGGCATCTTGCCCGGAATGCAAACCTTTCTGTAAAGGCGATCGTAGCCCTGGGTGGCTATGCCCAGCTGGCGGCGCAAATGGGTGCGAAGGAGACGGCAGACAAGTACGGAGCAATGGCAAAGGATATGGCCACAAAATGGATGGGTATGGCCGATGACGGGGATCATTATGCGCTGACATTTGGCGGGAAGGGCACCTGGAGCCAGAAATACAATATGGTATGGGATAAAATATTGGGACTTGGGCTTTTCCAGAAAGAGGTGTACGACAAGGAAGTCGCTTATTACCTGAACAAACAGAACAAGTATGGCTTGCCGCTGGACAGCCGCCGCAAATACACCAAGTCGGACTGGATCATGTGGACGGCGACCCTGACGAATAATCAGCATGACTTTGAAGCCATTGTAGACCCTGTATACCTGTATGCCACGGAGACGCCCAGCCGGGTGCCGTTGAGCGACTGGCATGAGACGGAAGATGCGAAGCAGGTAGGTTTCCAGGCGCGGAGCGTGGTAGGCGGTTATTTTATCAAGGTGCTGGAAGAAAAGCTAAAAAAATAATGTATGCGACACATCACCTGCCTCATTGGTATCGTCTTTTTCCTGGGCATGCGGGGAGCCGCCCAAGAAGGTGTTTTATTGTCGCATTATGTATTTGAGCAGTTTCAAAAAGGGAAGATATATTTCAAGTCCGGCAGCACACAGGAAGTGTCGCTGAACTATAATACGCTGACGGCCGAGATGGTATATGAAGACGGAGGCAAAAACCTCGCGATGAGCGAGTCGGAGAAGATGGATTCGGTGGTGATCGCGGGCCGGGTATTTATTCCGGGAGATAAGAAATTTTATGAGCTGCTGTGCCGGTGCGCTTCTCCGCTGCTGGCAGAATATACCTCTTCGATAAAGGAGGAAGGCAGCAACCTGGGATATGGGATGACCTCGAATACGGCCGCCGCCACGACATTGCGGTCATTGATCCAGAGCGGCGGGGCTTATAATCTGAAATTACCTGATGGATTCCAGGTGATTGCCAAACGCGAACATTGGATACTTTCCGGCGGGCAGAACCGTCCTGCCAACAATACCCGCCAGCTGAGCAATATATTCCCGGCAAAAAAAGACTTTATCAACCACTGGGTTAAGGACCATCACACTGATTTTTCGAGCAATGATGATTTGGTAGCATTGATACAGGCTATCGATAAAAATTAAATATTTATGATGAAAAGCATGTTTTTTGGTGTTGGCATGTTATTGCTGACACTGACCGTGGGAAGCGCTCTCGGTCAAGGCAGGGTATGGTCTGCGGAAAAGGCGAATGCATGGTATAGCCAGCATAAGTGGCTGACGGGCGCCAATTATATTCCTGCGGGCGCCATCAATCAGCTGGAAATGTGGCAGGCGGAGACATTTGATCCGGCCTCCATTGATAAGGAGCTGGGCTGGGCCGAGAGTATTGGATTCAATACCATGCGGGTGTTCCTGCATTCCGTGGCCTGGAAGGAGGACCCGGCAGGCTTTAAGAAGAGAATGGATCAGTTCCTGACCATAGCCGACAAGCATCATATTCAGCCTTTGTTTGTATTTTTCGACGACTGCTGGAACAAGGTTCCCAAGGCCGGAATGCAGCCTGCGCCCAAGCCCGGTGTACACAATTCCGGCTGGATGCAGGACCCGGGGCAGCCTGCTTCTTCCGATGCGGCAAATTTTCCCGGACTGGAAAAGTATGTGAAGGATGTACTTACGACCTTTGCTCATGACAAGCGTATACTTCTTTGGGATCTGTACAATGAGCCGGGCAACAACGGAAAGAAGGATTCATCCCTGCCGCTGCTGACCAAGGTATTCGAGTGGGCCAGGGCGGTGAACCCTGACCAGCCTGTCAGCGCGGGTCTTTGGGATTGGAGCTTTGAGAAGCTAAATACATTCCAGATAGCCAATTCGGATGTGATCACCTATCACGACTATGAAGAGCTGCCGATGCACCACCGGGTAGTGGAGCTGCTAAAAGCCTATGGTAAGCCGTTGATCTGTACGGAATATATGGCACGTACCCGGAACAGCCGCTTCTCCACGATACTTCCTATGCTGAAAAAAGAGAATGTGGCGGCTATCAACTGGGGCTTTGTAGATGGGAAAACAAATACTATCTATGCATGGGATACGCCCCTGCCGGACGGGAGCCAGCCTGTCGAATGGTTCCATGATATTTTTCATAAAGATGGAACGCCTTACCGGCAGGATGAAGTGAACCTGATAAAAAAGTTAAATGGGATAAATTAACCCATGAGCAATCGGATCTCCAAAGTGACCATTCTTGACATTGCCCGGGAATTGAATATTACCGCGGCAACGGTCTCACGTGCGCTGAATGATCACCCCGGGATCCGGGAATCTACAAAAAAGGCTGTGCGCGAGACTGCGACCCGCCTGAATTACAAGCATAATAGGATTGCTTCTTCCTTACGGCTGGGCAAGTCCAATATTGTGGGAGTCATTATTCCTTCAGCTGAGATCAACTTCTTTGGCTCCGTCGTGCATGGTATCGAGAAGGTGGCGGCTGAGAATAATTACACCGTGCTGATCTATCAGTCGAATGAGCTGTACGAGTACGAGAAGAAAGGGGTGCAGACATTCCTGCAATCCCGGGTGGACGGTGTATTGGCTTCCATTTCAAAGGAGACCATCAACCTGGATCATTACAGCGAGATACGCAATCGGGGGATACCCCTGGTGTTGTTTGATCGGACGGATGACAAGCTGGGCGTCTCTTCCGTGGTGGTGGATGATTATGCAGGCGCCTTTCAGGCCACTAGTCATCTCATCGAAGAGGGGTGTCGTCGGATAGCGCATATTGCGGGGCAGCAGCATGTAAATATTTTCAATCTCCGGCTGAAGGGATATATAGAAG
>Ga0105239_10003272_pt1 | contig 19978 bp, 16 predicted proteins | sample KBSC44metaG_FD_92761 | JGI IMG/M metagenome (GOLD analysis project Ga0105239, IMG submission 92761) | Corn rhizosphere microbial communities from Kellogg Biological Station, Michigan, USA - KBS C4-4 metaG | ecosystem: Host-associated > Plants > Roots > Rhizosphere > Soil | place: Michigan, USA... | reverse complement strand
CGGGATGTTAGCCCAAGCTTTCGGGTTGAGCACGATGGTCTTGGTCGGATCGTAGCAATGGCAGTTGATGTCCAACTCATCGGTGTGGTGGACGCCACTGAGGTCGGTCCAGTCCACTGAATACAGCGGCTGACCGGCAATCAATTGAGCGCTGCCGGGTCCGCGACCTAGGAACTGGCTGATCGGAGTCGTGGTGTTGGTAGTGGGGCGAGCGACGGCCACGGCGCTCTGATACTGCAGGAACCAGCCCATTCCCCAGTCGCTAAAGACATACGACAGAATCTTGTTCTGAAAGATTCCTTTCTGGAGTTTGGGAGTCGTGTATTCGGCGGAAAGCCTGAACTGATGCGGAAGATCGTTAGGAGCGAGGTCCTTGCCCAGGCCGCGATTGAAGACGTCGGGGCTGCTGAGTAGATCCAGAGTCTTCGAGAAGGTATAGTTGGCGTTCAACGATAGCCCATGAGAAAGACGCTTGGTAATGGTGGCTTGCAGCGAATCGTACCAAACCTTACCCACCGGCGCGCCGGAAGGCTGAATCCCAGCACCAGCGGTCACGCTGTACTGCGGATAGGGGAACAGCGCTTGGCGAACAATTTGGGTGGATGGAAAGTTGGAGTAGGGTGCGAGATTCACTCCCCTGGCAGCCAGATTGGATTTCTGTGCAGCAGTAAGAGTGCTGATAGTCGCCGTGAGCAGGGCTGCATCATTCGTGTTGGTAAAGTCGGTGAATCCGTAGAGATTCAGGTCCGCGACCGACACGGCGTTGAGCGGATTCAGGGTGTTGGCGCCAAGCGGGGACCACACCACACGATTGGCCACATACGTCGCCTCAACCACGAAATTCCGGCTGATTTCGCGTTGAATTCCCGCGCTCCACTGGAACTGGCGTGCCGGGCGTCCAGCATTTGGATCCAGGAAAGTGGGCGCACCCACTACAGAGCCGGGAATCTGTGCATTGGCGGGATCAAATGCCGGCCACACGGGCCGAACCGTGTTCGGCAGGCCGTCTTTCAGTTGAAAGAGCCATTGATTCGTGGCGGGCGTACCAGCGTTGGCGCTGTTTGTAGCCGAACCGCTGGCGTTGCTGGTGGGGCTGTAAACGATGCCGAAGCCGGCGCGGAACACCGTTTTCCTGTCGATCTGGTAGGCGACGCCAATGCGCGGACCGATCGCATAGGGATAGTTTGACGCGAACAGACACTGGCAGGTCGCCTCATAGATGGTTGCGCCCAGACGGCCCGCCGCGGAAGGATTCGGCGTGGTGGGCGAGAAATTCCCGAAGCGGCCATACGTCTCTTTGCGATACGTGCCGTAATCCCAGCGCAGACCCATGTCCACGGTCAACTTGCGAGTCAGCTTCCACGTATCTTGCAGAAAGAGTGCATACTGCTGCTGCCCGGTGTGAGAAACTACCGGCGCGCTGACGCTGCCCGCAGTGACATCTCCCAGCAGAAAGGTCGCCAGCGCGAAGCCCGTATTATTGTTAGCCAGGCCGGAAACGCCTTGAAGGGCGCTCTGGCTAGTGGGGCCCGCACCGAACGTGTAGCTGCCCGCCGTGGAGCTTAATCCGTAGTTAGGATAACCCGTGGCGCGCCACTCGCCGCCGATCTTCATAGTGTGATTCTTGTGGACCCAGCTCATGTTCAGATTGGCGGAGGGCTTCTGTTCAAAGTTGACGCTCTGAATGCCACCGGACGTTCCCAGGCTCGACATACCGCCTTGCGCCAGCGCAGTGCTGGTAATGAAGTTAGGGAAATTCCGCTTCAACGTAGCCCCGCGTAGGCCGAGCTCTTTCTCGGCGTCGTAATTTGTGGTGGGAGCGTGATCGTCAAAATCCTCATTCCAGTAGCCCACACCCACGTGCAACAGCATGGTGGGCGTGACCGTATGGTCGTAGTTCAACCGGATCGTCCGCGCGTGGATGAACGTCCCACGAGCCGCGGTAATGGGTTCGGGGAAGCCTTCCATGTTGCCATTCGGAGACGAGTATTGCGATTCGGTGCCTGTAAGGCCGTAGTATCCAGAGAAGTGTCCCTTGCTGCCGAATTGCTGGTCAACCTTCAGGGAGGGAATCTCCGTGGTTCGATGTGTGATCCAGGGATTCTGATAGTTCTGGCCGATCTGCGTCGTCGGGACCCCCTTTGGCTGGGGCACCAAAGCCAGGACTTTTTGAGCAACCGGATCCAGGTAAGCCCCGGTCTGCGGGATCTTGTTTGACGGGAATTGATCTCGCACTTGAACGCTCGCGCCCACGGAAGGGCAGCTGGGCGATACAGAGGTGCAGATTACGGCCCTTTGCGTACTCGGATCGAAAATGGAACCCGACTGTATGGTGCGGCCCAGCGGATCCAAATAATTGGCGCCCGTCGAGGTCGTAATATTCCGCGGGGTCTGAACACCGTTAACAGTCTGGCCATAGGAAAGAATCAGGGGGCCAAAGTCGCCGTTCCGGTACTGCGGAATTGGGACGCTCGGAAACCCGGCAGCGGGCGCGGCGGTGATCAGCGCATTCTCGCGGAATTGTTCGAAACTCCAGAAGAAGAACGTTCGGTTCTCGCCGTTGTAGAGTTTGGGAATTCGGACGGGACCGCCGAGAGTTCCGCCGTAATCGTGACGCTTCTGCGCGGTGCGCGCCCCCGTGTAAGGCTGGTGGGCATTGAGGACTTCGTTGACGGCATAGTCGTAAAGATTCCCGTGGTACTGGTTGGTGCCCGACTTCATGGTGACGTTGAAGATGCCGCCGCCCACCGTGCCGAACTCCGCGGCGTAGTTACTGGTCTGAACGGAAACTTCCTGAATCGCATCGACGCTGGGCTGGACGCGCTGCGTATAGATGACGTTCGCGTCGTTCATGTTCGCGTCCTGTCCTTCGACGCGGATCGAATAGCTGGTGGTCGAGCCGTTGATGCTCATGCTGCTGTTCGACGTGAATTGCGTTCCCGGAATCAGCTGAACCATGGCCCAGGGGTTGCGAACACCGGAGGTAGCAGTCCCTCCGTTGCCGCCCACCGACAAAATGGGGAGATTCTGCATCTGACTCACGGTGACGTTGTGGGCCAGCTCGCTGTTCTCTGTCTTTAGCAGTGACGCTTCGGCCGAGACCGTGACCGTTTCCGCGTTGGAGCCGACCTCGAGAGGGATATCCAGGCGCATCACTTGGGTGACGGCCAGGGACAAATTCTGGCGGTCGTATTTCTTGAAACCCATCACGCTGAGCGAGAGCTCGTACCGGCCAGCGGGCAGCTGAGGCAGCGTATAGTTTCCAGTTTCGGTGGATGTCGCCCGGTAGATAGCTCCGGTCTCGACGTTCTTGGCTTCAATCGGCGCTCCGGCGATAACGGCCCCTGTCGGATCCGAAATGATTCCAGTAATGGTCCCTGCGCCGGCCTGAGCGAACAGTGAAACGGTGCAGATAGACAGCAAGCTGAGCAGACAAAGTAATCGCATGAGCTCCCCCTGGTGCAAATACGCCTTTCGGCAGACCTCCTGGGAGGTTACTTTAATGCTTAAGCTTTGTCAATATTAATCTTTTTGAATGTTCTGCATGCAGGGGATCAGGCCACCCGGTCCATCGCCAGGAACTCCTGAATATGCGGATGCTCCGATTTTTCCAGGTCGGCGACAGGACCGAAGTAAATAGCGCGGCCCTCGAAGAGCACCACTACTTTATCCGCCACCCGGCGCATCAGGTCCAGATCATGGGTGACCACCACGGCGGTCAGCCGAAGCTGGTTCTTCAGCCGCAGCATGAGTTCGATCAGGTGGTCGCCCATGATGGGATCGACCATGGTGGTCGGCTCATCGTAGAGGATGCATTGGGGCTGCGCCGCCAGCGCACGTGCGATTGCCACGGCTCGCTTGTGCCCGGTGGAAAGGTCGGTGGGAAAAACGTCTTCGTAGTCCCCCAAATCCACCATGTGCAGAAGACCGCGCACCACGTCCTCTTTGTTCTGCTCGTCGTAATCCTCGCGTGTTTCCAGGGAAAACAGGATGTTTTCGCCCACCGTGAGGGAGTCGAACAGCGCTCCCGATTGGAATACCATGGTGACTTTTTTGCGAATGAGCCTCAGCTCCGCCTCGCGCATGTCCGTAATATCCGAGTACGCCACATGGATACGACCTGCGTCGGGCTTCAGAAATCCCATGATATGGCCCAGGGTCACGGACTTGCCGACACCGCTCCGACCGATGATCGCCAGCGTCTCGCCGGCGTCGACCGTAAAGCTGACATCGACTAAAACCGGCTTATCGAACGTCTTATAGACGTTGGCGAATTCGATGTAATGGGACGAAGCCTCGCTCACTGGGCCTCCAGATTTATGGCGAAGTCCCGCATTTTAAGGAGCTTAGAGTGACTCGCGGATTCCGCAGCGTGCAGCCGATGGGTACAGTGAACGGCCATGAGATGATGGTAGCAATCGCGAGCGGCACATTGGCAGACCAGTTCACAAACAAAAGGGTGTATATTTGTTTCATTACGGCACTTGCCATGATGCTGGCCGCCTCCCCCCTAGGCGCCGCAGGAAATAGCGCGGCTGCGGATCCGTCTCCTCAAAAAAAACTGGCTTCGCAAAAGACACTGGTGATTCGCGCCGACCGCCGCACCGGGAAACTGGTCCGAAGCGTAGCTGCGGGGAGCACCGTCGCTAAGGAAACCGCCGCGCCTTCGGTGAATATCACCGAAATGGTCGAAAAAGCCGCCCACGACAACAATGTGGACCCGTTGCTGGTGCATTCCATCATCCGCGTGGAGAGCAATTACAATCCCGACGCCGTCTCGCCCAAGGGCGCCCAGGGCTTGATGCAGCTGATGCCGCCTACCGCGCGGGGCCTGGGGGTGACCGACAGTTTCGATCCGCGCCAGAACATCGAGGCCGGAGTACGTTATCTTAAGTACTTACAGGACATGTATAAAGACGATCGCCTGGCGCTGGCAGCCTACAACGCCGGACCGGGGGCCGTGCAAAAATACAAATGGATCCCGCCGTACCCGGAAACGCAGGATTATGTAAATCGGGTCGGCCAGCAGTACGGAGCAGCGAAAAAGGCAGCCGCGCAACACTTGGCGGAGCCTGTTGCGCCGCCAGTTGGGGTGATGGAGGAACAACACCCGAAACTGGAGCCGTTTGTCGATGCTGAAGGCAGGTTGCATCTCAGGACGACGCAGCAGTAACCGGCTGTGCGCGATCCTTGTGTCCTTGTTAGCGGTCACGCCTGTGGTTTGTCTGGCGCAGTCCGCTGCCAACCCGCAGGCCACCAAAGTTACCGCCGTGCGCTTTTGGTCCGCTGGCGAAACTACCCGCGTGGCGATTGAAGTCTCGGCCGAATTCAAGTACAAATCCGACCATCTGGAAAATCCTCCGCGCCTGTTTTTCGATGTACAGGGGGCTAAACCTGTGATGGCGCAGAAGTCCATCCCTGTGGGCGATCGGACCTTGAAGCAGATTCGCGTCGCAGAAACGCAGCGCGGAGTCACGCGGATCGTACTCGATCTGGAGCAGGAATCCGATTTCACCGCATCGCAACTTTCTAATCCGGAGCGGCTTATTATCGAGCTTCGTCCCAAGGGAGCGAATACGCCCGAGCGGGCCGAGGCACCTCCGGAGCCGCGCAAGTTCGAGCCGCCCCCGGTACAAGCTCATACAGACCCGCCTGCACCGAAACCTCTGCCTGCGCCGCCCCCACTGGTCGCGGTCAGCAAGCCGGCGGCAGCGGTTCCTGGAACTGGTGTTCGCAAACTTCCCGCACCTCCCCCACCAGTTGAGATCGCGCCTTCCGTTGCCGCCAAGCCGATTCTGCCCGAACCAAAAGCGGCAGCGCGAAACGCCACGGGAGATCGCTCGCTGACGCGTGTCTTGGGTCTGAAATTGGGACGCGTCGTGCTCGACCCTGGTCATGGCGGTCACGATGTCGGGACACACGGGCCGTCAGGCTTGTATGAGAAAGATTTGGTTTTGGATATCTCGCAGCGCTTGGCGACGCTGATCCAGGATCGGCTGGGCAGCGAAGTCTTGCTGACGCGCAACGATGACACGTTCGTACCGCTGGAAGGCAGAACCAAGATCGCCAACGATTACAAAGCCGACCTGTTCCTCTCGATTCACGCCAATTCTTCACCGGTGAAATCGGTGACCGGCGTGGAAACGTATTATCTGAACTTCACCACTTCCCGATCGGCATTGGATGTGGCATCCCGCGAGAATGCGGCCACCGGGAGTTCGATTTTTGATCTCAAGGACGTGCTGGAAAAGATCGCGCTCAGAGACAAGATCGACGAATCGCGCGAGTTTGCCTCGCGTCTGCAGACGTCGCTGTACACGTTGACCAAGGCAGGCGCGGCAACCAAGAACCGGGGCGTGAAGAAGGCGCCGTTCGTGGTGCTGATCGGCGCGCAGATGCCCAGCGTGCTGGCGGAGATCGGGTTCCTGACCAACGCGAGCGACGAAGCTCTGATGCGGAAGAACGAGCATCGCCAGAAGATCGCGGAGGCGTTGTACAAGGGCATCGCGGCCTACGCCGAGACGCTCAGCCAGTTGCAAGTCGCCAAGCGCGAGTAGCTCTCACGTGCCGGTCGTTACCGTCACTACGAAAATCCTTGCTCCTATAGAACTTTGTTTCGATCTTGCGCGGAGCATCGACCTGCATGTCGAGTCCACGAAACAGACCCGCGAGCGAGCAGTCGCGGGAGTCATCACGGGGCTAATCGGTCTGAACGAGGAGGTCACCTGGGAGGCCACGCATTTCGGAGTTCGACAGCGTCTCACCAGCCGCATCACAGCTTTCGACCGCCCGCGGCACTTCCGCGACTCGATGGTGCGCGGCATTTTTACGAGATTCGACCACGACCATTTCTTCACGCACCATCGCGGCATCACGACCATGAAGGATGTGTTCGACTACGGGGCACCGTTGGGAGTGGCAGGCCAGATCGCAAACGTGCTTTTTCTCAAGAGTTACTTGAGGCGCTTCCTGCGGCAGCGTGGCATTGTGATTCGCGCAGCAGCAGAGTCCGCGAACTAGGTCAGTCTAGCGTCCGCGCAAGGCGCCCACGCCGATCTGACCGTGCAGACCTTGATCCGGCCGGGGCACGTCGCCTCCACCGAACCATACTCGAATTGAGCCGCCGGGCATCAGCTCCACGCTCGGATCGCAGATCACTTGACTGTCCCATGGATTCGATCCGGAGATGACAAAGTTTGGGACGCGCTCCCAGCGGACTCCGTCGGTGGAATGCGCCATGCCCATGCGGCGTTGCTCAACCTTATCGCGGCCGGTATAAAGCATCCACCACTGGCCGCCCGAGGTCCACACTGCGGGCTCACCCAAGCCGGCTTCATCGAACGATCCAGCCGCGCCGAGTTCCAGGATCGGATTCGAACGCAGCTTTTCCCAGCTAATAGCGTCCGATGAGCGCGCGATCCCCAAACGCTGCCGGCGGGCGCGATCCTGGCCGAGATAGAAAAGATAAAACCGGTCGCCGGAACGAATGACGTAGGGATCGGCAGCGGCGCTCTCATCAAAGCTGCCGCGCGGTCCAAGAGGCACCACAGGTTCGCCCTGCCGCGACCAGTTCTTGCCGTCAAGCGATCGCGCGAGGGTGATACGGAGAGGATCGCCCGCTTCATACCAATAGAGAATTTCGTCATTTACAACCAACGCCGATCCGTTCCCGGCCATGTAGCTGCCTTCCCACCCCTGCGGCGAGAGCACGCGGCCGAGTTTGGTCCAGGCAAATCCATCAGCGGAAGTCGCGGCGGCGGTGTGCCAGGTCTTCCCGTCGAATTCGGAATAAAGATTCCAGTAGGCGTTCTGAAAACGAACCACGGAAGGATTGAGCACGTCAGAAACATCGCCGCGAGATAGTACCGGTTCGGGGCGAGCATCCCATGTAAACGGCGCGCGAGGGCCATCCGCTTGCGGAGCTGGCAACCTGAAATCGGCGTAGCGGCCGCAGCCAGTCAGCAAGACGGCGAGCGCAAGGATCAGACCAAGTTTTATCGAACGACACATTTAAAGAGGCACGCGGATGGCGAGCTTGGAGCCGCGACCCGGCCCCGATTCGAGCGCCAGTTCGCCCTCCAGCGCTTTTACGCGGCGCTTGATGCTGACCGGACCCAGCCGCAACAACTCGAGTTCTTCGAGGGAAAACGCGCCGGTGAACGGAAATCCTTCGCCGTTGTCTTCCACCGAGACCTGCAGCTGATGATCGGCGCGAGCCGCCGAAATCGCCACGCGCGACGCCCCGGAATGTTTTTGGATATTGTTGAGCGCTTCGCGGACGATTTGCAGAACCTCGAGCGACAATTCGGTGTCGGCTGGATCGTGCACTTCGCCGCCGGAAAATGAAGTGGCGATACCGGTGTCGCGCTGGAACAGCTCAGCCATGCGGCTAAGCGATGCTGTCAGGCCCATTCCCTCATCCGCAGGGCGCATGCTGCGCACGAAGCTGCGCAGGTCGGCCAGCTGCCCCTGGCATAACTCCTGCAGCTGATGCAATTCGCGAGCGGCGGCTTCCACATCGCGCGCCATCAGTTTGCGGATGATCTCCAGACGCATCTGGAAACTGATGAAACTCTGCAGCGGACCATCGTGAAAGTCGGCAGCGATACGCTGGCGCTCGGCTTCCCGCGCGAGCTGCGCCTGCGACCGGATCATTACGTTGTGGCGCAGCGTGGCGGACATGCGATCTTCCAGATGACGCTTGTAGAGACCCACCGCGGCAGCCGCACCGCCTGAAGCGACCACAGTCCAGACGAGATTGCCGTTTCTGCCGGCCGGTAAGATCAGCGCAAGGAAAAGCGCTGCCACAAAGGTGATCGCGGCGCGCGTCAGATCGTGCAGCAACACCGTGGACGCCAGCAAATAGCTGCATGCCAACGCAGGCTCCCAGTCACCCGGGGCCTGCCATGTCCAGATGGCGAAGTTGGTGGCGTCGGCCACAATCGCGGTGGCCGCTCGTAACGGATTGGTCTGGCCCACGGCGAACACGGCACCCAACGAATACACCGTGTACGCGGCAATGAGCGCAGTTACCCAGTTTTGCTCGAATCCGGCTGTTCGAACGTAAGCCGTGGCGCAAACTACCGCCAGCACCAGACGCGCGATGCGGAGGGCCAGCCGTCCACGATAAGGAACCATTTTGGCTACTAACGGCGGTACAGATACAAACGATGGCTGCGGCCTTCGCCGTCGTCTTCGATGGTGAGGCTCTGAACCGGCTTCCAGGCGGAGAACTCAAAATCGTGCGCCACGATCCGCGCGCCGGTCTTTAGCTGTTTTTCCAGGATCGGCGTCACCAGATTGTTTCCCACCGGCAACAAGTACACGGTGAGAAGATCGGCGGAAGAGTAATCCTGCTTCAGCAAATCGCCATGGATAATGCGCGCGCTGGATACGAGTCCCAAGGTCTTAATACGATCCATGCTCTGGCGGTACAGCGAATCACTTAGCTCGACTCCGGTGGCATCAGCTTTGTATTTCTGAGCCGCCATGATCACCAGGCGGCCATCGCCCGAACCCAGGTCGAACATTTTCTCGCCCGCTTTCAATCCGCCTAACTGGAGCATCTTATCTACGACCGCTTGCGGGGTTGGATAATACGGCGCGAGTTGGTCGTCCTTAGGTGCTTGCGCCGTCAACAGAATCAAGCAGGAGAAAGAAAGAGCGAGGACTACAACAGCAATGCGCATTAAGGTTCAATATATACCCGGACGCGATTACTCGGCTGGCCATCCGTTTCGATATACAGCTCGGCGGGACCGTAATTGACGATGTTGGGGACTTCAATTTCGACCAAATACATGCCGATGTAGCCGGGAGCGAGAATGGCGCGCGTAACCTGCACGGGAGCGCGATCGAGAAACGCCCGGACCGGCGCGACTACGGCGTGAGGAGTGTCGGCTGGAGCCGGAAGACCGGTGGGCCAGGTGGGAACTACGCGGCCCAGCCCGGTGGCTAGAATCTGGATGCGGGTATTGGAATGCGCTGGATGCATCGCATCGAGGAGCACGCCATTGTCCGCATCGATGAGCAGCGGATTACCATCGCGCGGGTCCAGTTGAATAGCGGGTGACGCCGTCACCATGGGCACCGACGGGAGCAGCCGCGATCCGGCGGGACCGTCGATGGAGAGCGCCAAAGCATCGCCGCGCATCTCGAATGGAATCTGAATCTGGGATTCGGTATCGCTAGCAGCCAACACCGGCACCGAAAGTCCGCCGGCATTCGCGGAATTAACGCGAGCCCCTTCAATACTGAAGAGCGTCCCTGGAGCCGCGGCACGCGCGATCAGTCCAGCCGAAGTAATCACGCGAGGATCGCCGGCGCGATGCGGGGCCATGGTCTGATACAGTCCGTAGCCTTCGAGAGCAACCCATAGCTGGATCGCGTTCGAGTCCAGCATCACATCCGCAGCGGGAACTGTGGGTAAGCCGGTCAGGGCGGACCAGGATACGGGCACAACGCTCAGGGCGTTAAGATTCGTGCGCGCCAAGAAGACGCCTTGATTGGTGGCGACGTAGATCGCATTGCCTGCGGAATCCGCGGTCACGCCGCGCACGCTGACGTCGGGAAGGTTCGCCGAGATATCCACCCAGGAGAGTCCGCCGTCGATGGTGTGCAAAACACGCCGCACGCTGAGCACTGCCAGCGCGACTCGCGGATCGGCGGGATCCACCCAGAAGGCAGCGACAGCTCCACTCCCCTGATTGCTGCGATACTCGGGCTGCCAGTTGCTGCCGCCATCCGCCGAAACCATGATGCCGCCATCGGCCATGCCGGTATAGATGTAACGGTCGGCTCTGATGAGCGCCGTGACGGCAACACCGCGGTCACCGCTCCAAACCTGGCGCAGCGCGCGTTCGTCCTCAGCCTTGGCGTTAAACGTCGGACGCCAAGCTTGACGTTCGCCAGGCTGCCATTCCACCACCATCGCACCAACCAGCTCGATCTGAGATCCCTGAGGTCCTTCCGGAAGGCTGCGGATGCGGGCCGAAGGCAGGTTCGGCAAGGTCTCATTGAGGCTGCTCCAGGATCGCCCGCCGTCCACGGAGCGAAACACCCCGGCCGATCCGGCGACTACAATTTCATCTTCATTCGTCGGGGATACTGCCAGGTCGCGCAGGCCCTCTCCGATGATCGACAGGCCACGGAAAGCGGTCAGATTCTCCCAATTCTTGCCGCTGTTATCGGAGCGGTGGACGAACTGCCTAAAAGCGTAAACCCGCGGAGAAGCTGAAGCAGGATTGCGAACTTGCGCGCCATTTTCGGGGATTGTGATCGTTCTGCCCTCGGGGACCGGGGGGGCGAGAGATCCCGGCGCAGCGGCGACCCAATGGTCTAAATCGTTGGTTACAAATGTCTTTCCCGATAATGAGCGAGCCCAGATCTGATCCCCGGTGGCGGAGTACCATACGCGATCCACGGGACCCGTAGCCAATCCGGCCAGCTCCAGATCTAAGGCGGAATTGCCCACACGCCTCCAGTCCGGAGCCTGGGCGACCGCAACAGCGGCCAGTACCAGTCCGGTGAGGCCGACCCGCAGCAGCGGCCCAAGTGTGGCTTTGTTACCCATGGAACGAGTCCATTGTATCCTTACCTATCGGCGGAAAAGGCTCGAACCTGATGATTCCAGTAGCCTGAGGAACCCAAAAATCGGTTCGGATCTGGGCTTGCAAGTGCACTTTTAATGCTAGACTAGCTCCATGTCTGGGTCTGGACAGCCAGGCTGCAGGTGGGGTGTCTCCGTTTTTTGGCCGATAGAGCAATGTTGGTAAGGATGTTCCAATCCGCGGCGGTGAGGTTTTCGCTTCTGACAGCGATGACAGCTGTAGCGTGTCTCGGCCAGTTCCTTCCCTCCGATGCGTCCAATTATGCAGCAAAGGTAGTGACGTTGACGGGGCAGGTTTCGGTTCTAAAGGATTTACAGCCATGGGCGATTTCGGCGGGCGACAGCGTCCAAGTCACTCAAGTGATTGTGACTGGTGCGGATGGGCATGCGGTACTGCAAGTCTCAGATGGAAGCACAATCGAGGTTTATCCCAACTCGAGATTTGTTTTCCGTAAGAATCCCGGCAACTGGAGAGACTTGATCGATGTATTCCTCGGGAAAGTACGGGTGCACATTGAGCATCTTGGCACGGTTCCAAATCCGAACCGCGTAGTGACGCCGACGGCCGTGATCTCGGTACGTGGCACCACCTTCGATGTTACCGTAGATGACGGTGACGAGACCACCACGGTCGAGGTCGAAGAGGGAACAGTCGAAGTGCAGCATGCGCTCCTGGGCGGGAATTCAGCCATCGTCAATGCGGGCGGAACGTTCCGGGTATATCGGAATGAGCCGATCGCGCAGCGGATGGATAAGGGCAATGCTGCCCGTCAGGCTTTGCGGATTGTTGTAAACGTGATCGCGATCGTAGGCCGCTCGAGCGGGCCAGGATCGATCAAATTGCCGGGTGGCGGTTCAGGTCCTGTGGGTGACACAGGTCCGTCGGCGCCGCCGTCTGCACCTCCGCCGCCACCACCGCCTCCTCCCGCGCTTCCGTAGGCTCGGAAATCCGGAGGACCGGAAAACCGGTCGCCGCGTGCGACACTAGCGGGTAGGCGCTTATGAAGCAACTACTTCTGTTCTCCCCGCTGCTTTCGATCACTTTGTGGGGGCAAGCGCCCCCCAGCGTCGCGGCATCCTGGGACGTCTCCAGGAGCGTTGGCGAACTGGCGGCGCAGATCGCGCAGCTGAAGCCCCTAGTCGGTCGGCTGACTCCTCAGACCTGGGTCCAGAAGGGCGCTCCCGACGCTTATGTCGCGCAGTGGCAGGGAGCCCAGCAGGAGCTCGGATACCTGGACCAGACGACCAAGACTTTGGAGAAACAGCCCGAGAAGCTGACGGCGGCGTTGGATGTTTACTTCCGGCTGCAGAGTGTGGAATGGCGCCTGCAATCGCTGGTGGAGGCCGCTCGCAAATATCAGAGTCCCGCGGCAGGGGACCAACTGGCGCAGGCCCTGGGCGAGAACGCAACCAAGCGCGATCAATTGCGGCAGTACATCACCGACCTGGCCGCGCAGAACGAGCAGGAGTTCGCCGTGGTGGATCGGGAGGCGCAGCGGTGCAGGGATGACCAGAATCGGACGGCTGCTCGTCCACCGGCGGCGCCCGCGAAGAGAAATACTAAGGCGAAGTAGGAGCTAGGAATCGTGAGCGAGACCACAACCTTTGCGTGCAGCATCTGCGAGGAACCTTCTACCGAGATCTGCGTGTATTGCACCAAGGATGTTTGCGAGAATCATCGCTGCGCGAAGTGCCAGCGGTGCAGCGATTGCTGCCAGTGCGAGCAGCGCCGGACCCAGGAATGAAATGGAGCAGGCTGAGACTATCGGGACTTCTTCTTAGCGGCGGAGATTACGGAATCGCGATCGCCGCGCGTCCAGGCCGCTTGAATTTCCGGCTCGGGCATCCCCGCGACGCGTCCCAGCAAGATAAACGCCGGCAAGGCGTGGCTGAGCGTTTTCCAGCGCGCCATGTCGATGAGCGCATCCATCGCGCGCGTCCGTAGCTGATCCAGCACCATGGGGTCGCGGCTGTCGGTCAGCGTTTGAAGGGCCCATAGCGCACGATTGCGATCCGACCAGGAAAGGGAGTTCAGCATCTCGATAAACCAGGTGGCCGAGATGCGGACTTCCGAAGACGGATCCAACTTGGCAAGCACGCTCAGCGCCACCAGGCTGCGGGCGGCGTTATTCCGGACTCCGGAATCGGCATCCTTGAGAGCATACTGCAGATCGTTGACGATGCCGCTTTTCCGGGTGGCGTAAACCAGAACGTAGGCGGCCATGGCGCGCTGGGATTCGTCCTCAGAACTCCGGAGGACCTCGCGGATCTCGGCCTGATGGGCGTCGGCCAGCGCCGGGAACATCTCCTGCACCGCGCGCGCAGCGCCGTCGGCCATCAATGGATGACCATGGGTCAGATCCTCATCCGTGGAGCCGCGGCGGGAGGCATCATGCGCGGCCTCCAGAAACCGGCCGTAGGCCGCCACGATCTCCTCGGGCAGAACTACTGCGCCTTCGGGAGGCTCGCGCAAATCGAAATGGGTTGCGCCGCGCTCTTCGATGCCTACGTAGAGAATTGTGCGGCCGGCATCGCAGCAGACCGCTTCCAGATGCGACTCGACCACGCCTGGAATCTGGTCCAGCTTGCCTTCAGCATCGCCTTTGGAAGCCGGCAGGAGGTCGCCCTCCCGCACACCCAGGATTTTGCGGACCTGAGATTCGGAAATCTTTCTGAGTCCGTAGAAGTCAATAACGCCGACGCGTAGATCCTGCGCTGAGACGGCAGTAGCTACAAGAAGGAGAAGCGGGATCGTACGGCGGAGCTGCGGCATTTAAGTGAACTGCTTCTAGACCGACTGCGCCTGTTTCTCAGCCCAGGGGCCGATCACAGGAAGAACCACTCGTTCCCTATTGTAGGCCTTGTACATCAAGTACAACCACAGCACGAGAGCTCCCAGCCAGTAGGCCAGGGACAGTAGGAAGGAAATAATCCATCCGACGAACGGCAAAGCCAGGATAACGAAGGAAACCATGGACAGCACCATGCCGCCGATGATGACCGCGAGCCAAAAGAAAATCGACTGGAACGCGTGAAAACGGACGGTGGAATTGTGATTGTACGGCTCGATTACCAGGAACAAGATACCCGTGAGCACAAAGCCCAGGTAACATACCGCCGCGACGACGTTTTCCTCCAGACCAGCGGCTTGCGTGACGTTAGGAGCAGGACGCGGCGGCGGCTCGCTCGCGGTAGCAGTCGTCGCCGAACCCATAGGCGCTCCGCACTTAGCGCAAAATTTTCCTTGCCCTTCAGCGCCGCAACTGGTGCAAAATGCCATCTCTCAAGTGTAGAACGCTTTAATGAGCACGCCTGCGGTGGAGCCCAAACTCACAGATCACGTGTGGCATCTGCAGAACTGGGATATTCAGGATTCCTTCAGGGTGGTGCGATAGAATCTCCGCTAGGGCTGAGGATTTCTTCCTCCGAGGATCTTCGGCCAACCGGGAAGAGCGGCGGTTTCGTTTCAGGACCGCCCAATCCCGGTTAACTTTCTCGCAAATATCCATTCACGGGTGCTAATACTAATCCATGGATTCTCCGCAGCAGATTCAACGCGTTCTGGTAGTGGACGATGAGCCCGCCCTATTGAAGGCGGTTGTAACAATACTTGAGGGGACGGGATTCCAAGTATTTACCGCCAAAAATGGGAAAGAAGCACGCGCAAAGGCTTCAGAACATCAAATAGACTTGTTAATCACGGACCTGGGGATGCCGGAAGAGGATGGGATTGAACTTGTCCGCCGATTGAAGTCGGAGCGCCCAGGGCTGCGAATCATTGCGATGTCTGGAACCTTTGGACCAGATCTCTTGAAAGCTGCTCGACTCCTCGGTGCAAATGCGACGCTCAGCAAGCCCATGACCGCTTCCCAATTGCTGGATTGCATCCACAAGCTGAAGATCCAGGCAGATTCCTAGAGCATGATCTTCCGGAGCAGAATTCTAAGTGTGGCGGAGAGGCAGGGATTCGAACCCTGGGAGGCCGTGAAGCCTCAACGGTTTTCGAGACCGCCGCATTCGACCACTCTGCCACCTCTCCGGTGAACACCAGTTTATCATCGCCCGACAGTATTACCCCAGTGAGCCCTGAGAGTAGGGCTACTCCCGCCGCGATTTCTCCATACAAACACGCACTTGTCCGATATGTGGTCTCGTGCGCATCACAGTCGGCGGCTTAGCTCTAGCTCTGATCCTGTGCCTCCCCGCTCGTCCTCAAACTGCATCTCGCGTGGATCTGACTCAGATGGACATGGGAGATCTAATGAACGTCACGGTCACTTCCGTATCTAAGAGAGAGCAGACTCTTTCGAAGACTGCGGCAGCGGTATTCGTGGTCAATCAAGAGGACATTCGCAGAAGCGGCGCCACCAGCATCCCGGATCTTTTACGGATGGCTCCGGGCGTGAATGTCGAGCAGATCGACGCCAGCACATGGGCCATCAGTATCCGGGGCTTCAACGGCCGCTATTCCAATAAGGTCCTGGTGCTGATCGACGGCCGGGCGGTTTACACGCCCTCCTTTTCGGGCGTGTTCTGGGATCACCTGAATATGCCTCTGGAGGACATCGAGCGTATCGAAGTAGTCCGCGGCCCTGGAGCCACGGTATGGGGCGCAAATGCGGTCAACGGAGTCATAAGCATCATCACGAAGTCGTCCAAGGAAACCAAAGGCGGACTGGTCACGGCAGCAGGTGGCTCGCAGCTTCACGGGCTCGGTGAATTGCAGTACGGCGGCGGGATCGGCAAAAACGGGAGTTATCGTGTGTTTGCCAAGTCCTTCGATATCGGCAACTCAGGGGCGGCCAACGCTCCTGCCAACGACCGCTGGCGAAGAATCCACGGAGGATTTCGATCCGATTGGGACCTTACGAATCGCGATGCGGTCATGGTGCAAGGCAACCTGTTCTCGAACCGGGAAAACGAGACGGTCCGTCCTGGTTTTACCGCGACGCCATTTGACACCTTCACTAATATGACGGTCGACGCCGCCGGTGGCGATGTCTTGGCGCGCTGGAATCATACCCTTCGGGGCGGATCTCAGACCACGGTTCAGGCTTACTACAACACCTACCGGCGGACCGAATACGGAGTTCCAGAAGTACTGCGGACGCTCGATTTCGATTTTCAGCATCACCTGCCCGCGGGAAATCGCAACGATCTAGTCTGGGGGCTGGCGTATCGCCTAAACACCTCCAGCTTGTCCGCGGGATATTCCATAACGTTAACGCCGCCATCGCGCACCGACAACCTGTTCAGCGCGTTTTTGCAAGATGAAATCAGGCTATCCGATGCGCTCTTCCTCACAGTGGGCCTGAAAGTAGAGCACAACGCGTACACCGGCTTGGAGAATGAACCCAGTGCCCGCGTCGCCTGGAATCCTCCGGGTAGCCCGCGGACGGTTTGGGCGTCGGTATCCAAGGCGATACGCCAGCCTTCCCGTGGCGATACCGACATCCACGCACCCCTGGCAACCCTTCCTTTCGGCCCCGGTACGGTCCAAGTGCTCCGCTTATTCGGCAATCCAAACATTGCGGCCGAAACGATCCGTGATTACGAGCTGGGGTATCGATCCGAGCTCACTCAGAAACTTTCCGTGGACGTGGCCACGTTCTTAAGCTTCTACAGCCATCTTCAAACCAGCGAACCGCTGCCCATGACGGTCATCCCGGGTTCGCCCGTGCAGATTTTTCTCCCGCGGACCTTCGGAAACAACGCTCGTGCCACAAATTACGGCGGAGACATATCTCTGAACTGGAATGCGAACCCGCGGTGGCGAATCAGTCCGGGGTATTCGTATCTGCACGCCACTTTGCACCTGGATGATCCGTCGGGTCAAGGTGCGCTAACAGCGAAGATCGCCACGGACTTTCCACAGAATACGTTCCAACTCCGCTCGCTTCTGAATCTGTCGCAGACGATGGAGTTCGATCAGTCCCTGTATTACACAGCCCGCTTGCCTGGCGGAACGATTCCCGGACACGCCCGCCTGGATTTGAGACTATCGAAGCGGTTTGGTGAATCCACTGAAATCAGCATCGTGGGGCAGAATCTGCTGCGGCCCCGTACAGTCGAGTATGGCGATTCGAATGCCTTAGTCGGAACCCAAGCCGTGCGCAGCGTTTACGGAAAAATCACGTGGCGATTCTGAGCGGCTGCGAATGGAAATCGCTACGTCGACTCGGCTTGGTTGCGCTCCTGTGCGTGACCTTCGGAGACAACATCGCAGGGCAAATCGATGAGTATCAGGTCAAGGCGGCGTTTCTCTTCAACTTCGCAAAATTCGTCGAGTGGCCGGCGAAGTCGTTTTCCAAGCCCAGCGATCCCATCGTCATCTGCATCCTGGGCCAGAATCCTTTTGACCACCACCTAAGCGCGGCGATCCAGGGGAAGGTATGGGAAGGACGGGCCTTCGCCGTTCAGCTAGTCGTCAATCTTCCGCCGAAAGCGCGATGCCAGATTCTTTTCGTCAACTCATCCGAGCGGCAACGTTTTCGATCCTTAGCCGCGAGCCTGAAGGGCAGCGGAATTCTAACCGTCGGCGAGACACCTGGATTTGTCGACGACGGCGGAATCATCAACTTAAAACTGGAAGACGGCAAAATCCGTTTCGAGATCAACGTGGACGCCGCCGAGCAGGCCGAGTTGAGCGTCAGCTCGAAGCTCCTGAGTCTGGCTCAGATCGTTAAGAAGTAACTACTGCGGGCGGCGACCGTCGAACGCATCTTCCAGCAGATTTCGAATTCCATCGCGAGTGACGGGGCGCGGATTGTAGTACGCGTTTTGAACCGCGAGATCCGCAGCGCGATCCAGTTGATCCCGCTTCATGCCGAGCGCCTGCAGCGATACCGGCGCGCCCAACGACTTCGCCAGGTCATAGAGCCCTTCCGCGGCAGAACGGGCGCCTAGCGCCCGAGCAATGCGTTCCATGGCCCCAGGAGCGGCCGAGGCGTTGTAGGCCACGGCATGCGGCAGTACCACCGTGTGGGTTTCGGCGTGTGGCAGATTGAAAGTTCCACCCAGGGTATGGCACAGCTTGTGGTGCAGCGCCATGCCTACGGAACCGAGCGACACACCGCCCAGCCACGCTCCGTACAAAGCGTTTGAGCGGGCCTCCAGGTGATCTGGCTGCTTGACGATTTCCCGAAGGCTCCCGGCCAACGCGCGAATACCTTCTTCGGCGATCAGAGAAACGATCGGATTGGCGTCGCGGGCATACAGCGCTTCCACGCAATGCGCGATGGCATTGATGCCGCTGGTGACCGACATCGCCACAGGCAGCGATAGGGTGAGCTCAGGATCGTAGATCACGGTCTTCGGCAGCACTCGCAAGTCGCGGCCGGTCTTCTTCAAGCCTCCTTCGGTAAGTCCCCAGATGGGCGTCATCTCCGATCCGGCATAAGTAGTGGGGATGGCCAGAATCGGCAATTCCGAAGTAAGCGCAATCGCTTTTGCCAAGCCCGTTGTCGATCCGCCGCCGATTGCCACGCAGCAATCCGCACTCAGCCGTTGCGCTTTATCCCGCGCCGCTGCGGCAACTTCGGTCGGCACGTGCATCACGGCGCCATCGAACACGCCGGCGGAATGTGCACCGAGCCGTACCACGATATCGGCTCCCATGGCTCGTTGTTCCGGAGTGCACAAGACCAGCGCGCGCTGCGCGCCTAGCTTGCGGACCTCATCGAGAAGACTATCGAGCGTCCCTGCGCCGAATACAACGCGGGACGGGAGAGCGTCATAGACGAACGGCAACATTACTTTTTGAAGCGAGGTAAGCGCCCACCAGGCTTTCCAAGACCTGCAGCGGGACGCTGCCGGCGCGCAGAACCACATTGTGATACTCGCGTAGCGCAAATCGATTGCCGAGAGCTTTTTGAGCCTTCTCGCGCAGCTCGATAATTTTCAGCTCCCCGATCATGTACGAACACGCTTGTCCGGGGTACACCGTGTAGCGTTCCACCTCACTGGCCTCGATGCCGTAGTCGATGGCTTGCTGCCGGGTCCAGCGTTTGGCGTGCAGCCCAGTATCCACCACCAAACGTCGCGCCCGGAACAGTTCTGCATCCAGTTGGCCCAGTTGGCCTTCGATGTCGTCGCCATACCACCCGGATTCGGCCGCCAGGCGCTCCGCGTAAAGTCCCCAGCCTTCGGTGATGGAAGAGATGCCGCCCAGCGCGCGCACTTGCATGAAGCGCGGCAGATCTTTGTTCTCCACTTGCAGGGCGATATGAAAATGATGCCCGGGCACCGCTTCGTGATACAGCAGGGAGCGCAAGCCGAACGTGGTCATGCGTTCGATGCGCCGGGGAATCTGGACGATGCCGGGACGGGAGCCGTCGGGCGCCGGAGCGTTGTAGTTAGCGGCGGCATTCG
>Ga0105239_10003270_pt1 | contig 19990 bp, 14 predicted proteins | sample KBSC44metaG_FD_92761 | JGI IMG/M metagenome (GOLD analysis project Ga0105239, IMG submission 92761) | Corn rhizosphere microbial communities from Kellogg Biological Station, Michigan, USA - KBS C4-4 metaG | ecosystem: Host-associated > Plants > Roots > Rhizosphere > Soil | place: Michigan, USA... | reverse complement strand
GTCATACAACAGGTCAGTTGATTCATGTGGATGGTGGTTATGTGCATCTGGACAGGGCGTTGGCGAAGGCGTAGTAGTGAGAGTGATCAATGAAAAATGAAAAGTGAAAATACAGACGCTTGATTGTTAACCGGAGACCAGTAACCTGCAACCGGAAACCTGTAACTGGCAATCAATATAACATCAACCTATATGCTAACTAGACGTATTACTCTAATGCTGGTTGTAGCTGTCTTATGCTTCAACAATGCGCACGCACAAAACTTTGAAAGATATCAATCCAACTGGGAATCTTTGAAGAAGTACCAGGTGCCTGATTGGTTCAAAGATGCGAAGTTTGGCATCTTTATTCATTGGGGTGTGTATTCTGTTCCCGCATTCAGGAGTGAGTGGTATCCGCGCAACATGTATCAGCAAGGTTCTGATGAATACAAACACCAGCTTGAAACATATGGGCCGCTGGATAAGTTCGGATACAAAGATTTTATTCCGCAATTCAAGGCAGAGAAGTTTGATGCTGATGCATGGGCCACGCTGTTTGCAAAAGCAGGCGCTAAGTATGTGGTGCCTGTTGCAGAGCATCATGATGGTTTTGCGATGTATAAAACAACCTTATCCAAATGGAACGCTGCTGAAATGGGGCCAAAGCGTGATGTGATCGGTGAGCTTGCAGCGGCAATCAAAAAACAAAATCTTGTCTTCGGCTTATCATCACATCGTATAGAGCATTGGTTTTTTATGAATGGAGGAAGAAAATTTGTGAGTGATGTAATAGACCCCAAATATGCTGACTTCTATGGCCCTGCAAGAGAAGAAAATGAGACGATGACACCAGAATATATGAATGATTGGTTGTTGCGTTGTACAGAGTTGGTAGATAAGTATCAACCTCAATTGGTGTGGTTCGATTGGTGGATTGAACAACCAGCATTAGATGCTTATAAAAAATCATTCGCTTCTTATTATTATAACAAAGGACTTGAATGGAACAAAGGCGTGGTGATTAATTATAAAAATACTGCTTTCCCCGAAGGCAGTGCCGTACTTGATATTGAGCGTGGAAAGCTGGCTGGCATTAGACAAATGGCATGGCAAACAGATGATGCCGTTGGCTTTAAATCATGGGGCTATATACCTGACGATAATTTTAAATCATCAAAATATTTAATCACCAACCTGGTAGATATTGTTAGCAAGAATGGTAACCTGTTGTTGAATATTGGCCCAAGGCCAGACGGTACCATTCCGCAGGAAGAACAGGATATTTTACTGGCTGTTGGCAAATGGTTACAGGTAAATGGTGAAGCCATCTACGGAACAAGGCCTTGGAAAATATATGGTGAAGGTCCTACCGAAGTAATCGGTGGTTCTTTTGTAGATGATAAGGTAAAGCCTTTTACGGCGCAGGATATTCGGTTTACTACTAAGGGCGATGTATTGTATGCAACAGCTTTGGATTTGCCAACTGCGGCAATCAGCATAAAATCTCTTTCTCAAAAATCAGGCAATGGAAACATTGCAGGTATTGAGTTGGTTGGTGGAAGTGAAAAGATAAACTGGCAACAGAAAGCAGATGCACTGGTTATACAGCCGTTGAAGCAATATCCTTCAGAAACGGCGGTGGTGTATAAAATAACTTTTAAGAAATAAACGAATTCATCAAGTCCGCTTTATTGAAAAGGGCTTAATGAGGTTATAAAGATTACATGCATTGCTATGTGTAACAAACAAAATTTTTGATTATGACATCATTGGTTTGTACGCGTCCTGGTTTGTTAGAGTATAAGGACATAGCAAAACCCGTTATTGGAAAAAATCAAGCGTTATTGCGTATCAGTCGTATTGGTGTTTGTGGCACCGATTTGCATGCATACGAAGGCACACAGCCTTATTTCAATTATCCAAGAATACTTGGGCATGAGCTTGCTGCAGAGTTGGTGGATGTTGATGGCGCTGATGATTTTACCAAAGGAGAAATTGTAACTATCATACCATATTTCAGTTGTGGTAAATGTATCGCATGCAGAAACGGCAAAACCAATTGCTGTGCATCTATACAGGTAGCAGGAGTACATACGGATGGCGGCATGGTGGAGTATTACCAGGTGCCTTCTTCATCGCTTATACATGGAAACGGCTTAAGTGCAGATGAGCTTGCGCTGGTGGAGCCATTGGCTATTGGTGCGCATGGCATTAGAAGGGCGGCGGTACAGCCTGGCGAATATGTACTGGTGATTGGTGCGGGCCCTATTGGTCTTGGTACGATGGAGTTCGCACGTATTGCCGGCGCTCATGTAATTGCGCTTGATATCAACGAAAGCCGTTTGCAGTTCTGCAAACAACATCTTGGTGTAGAGCATACAGTGCTTGCTGGTGATAATACAAAGGAACAGTTGTTGTCTATCACCAATGGCGATATGCCAACAGTGGTAATAGATGCAACAGGCAATCTCAAAGCCATCAATAATGCGTTTCAATACATGGCGCATGGTGGACGTTATGTGTTGATTGGTTTGCAAAAGGGTGATATCAGTTTTAGTCACCCGGAGTTTCACAAACGCGAAGCTACTTTAATGAGTAGCCGTAATGCAACACGTGATGATTTTGAACATGTAATAAGCAGCATGAAGGCTGGTTTTGTAAAGCCTGCCACTTATATAACGCATCGCGTAGGTTTTGATAAAGTGAAAGATGAGTTTGAAAGTTTTTTGAATCCTGCAAATGGTGTGATAAAAGCGATGATAGAAGTGTAGTGAAGTCAATTAGACAATAAGTGAGATTTTTATGTACTTAACTAAGTACTACTATTAAACTTTACTTGCGTCGCACACTTGTACGTTCGGAATATTATTCAGCAATGTGCAGCCTGTTCATTGAATATATCATATCGCTCTGCGAAGCCTCCGGACTTTGCAGCATTGTGCATCAAGTCTCCGGTTTGATATAACAAATCGCCGGAGGCGATAGAATATAAATGTGAAGCGAAGACGCTTCACATAGCGATACGCTAAATCAGGAAAATCCTGGTTCAGACATAGTCGCCCAATGGACAGAACGATGAAAGGATTGCGACGCAAGAGGTGATGCCACGAAATGCTAAAGCTGGTATCAAAAATATTGTATTGCAGTAATGAATATGACTATAAAATTTAATCAGCGCAATCAAATAAATCAGGACAAAATCGTGGTATGAAATACACTAGAATAATCTTCATCGTCTTTGCCTTAAGCGTAACGCATGCTTTTGCGCAAAAAGACCTAACGCTTTGGTACAAGCAGCCTGCGGCTGTATGGACAGAAGCCTTGCCTGTTGGTAATGGCAGACTTGGCGCTATGGTATTTGGCAGGGTAGAAGAGGAGTTGTTGCAACTGAATGAAGCTACTTTATGGTCAGGCGGGCCTGTAAAGCACAATGTCAATCCTGAATCAAAAGATTATTTGCCGCTGGTAAGAGAAGCATTGTTCCGTCATGATTATGACAGTGCTTATAAGCTTGCCAAACATATGCAGGGCGTTTATTCACAAAACTATTTGCCGCTGGGCGACTTAATCATTCAACAGAAGTTTGCCAACAATTCAACATCATCATACAATCGTAACCTCAATATTGCAGATGCTGTTTCATCTACCACTTTTGTTATTGATGGGGTAACCTATAAACGTGAAGTATTTGCATCTGCACCTTCGCAGGTAATTGTGATAAAACTTTCTGCAAGCAAGCCAAAACAAATTAATGCCTTCATAAAAGCCAACAGCTTAATCAGGCATCAAAATGAAACAGGTGGAAAAGACCTGTTGATATTAAAAGGTAAAGCGCCTGCGCATTCAGACCCGAACTATCATAGCAGCAAGAATCCTATTGTGTATGAAGATGCGACTGGCTGTAACGGTATGCGTTTTGAATTGCTTGTAAAGGCCACCAGCAAAGATGGAAACATCAGCACGGATACAAGCGGCATTACCATTAAAGATGCATCAGAAGTGGTATTGTTTTTGTCAGGCGCTACAAGCTTCAATGGCTTTGATAAATGTCCCGATAGCGAAGGCAAGGATGAGCATAAACTTGCGCAGAGTTATCTTAATAATGCACTGAAGAAATCATATACTGCTTTACTAACAGAACATCTTGCAGACTATCATCATTTCTTCATTCGTGTTGCTTTAAACTTTAATAATAACCAAAGCAGCAAAACGAGTTTGCCAACAGACGAGCGACTGGATGCTTATACAAAAGGCGGTGATGATGATGGCCTGGAAGCATTGTATTTTCAGTATGGTCGTTACCTGCTGATATCCTCATCACGTACGCCCGGTGCGCCTGCCAACCTGCAAGGCATCTGGAACAATATGATGCAACCACCATGGAGTTCTAACTATACTATCAACATTAATACGCAGATGAATTACTGGCCTTCAGAGGTGACTAATTTATCAGAACTGCATCAACCGGCGCTTGATCTGGTGAAGAATTTATCTGTTACCGGCGCTGCAACTGCAAAAGAATTTTATGGTATTGATAAAGGCTGGGTGGCGCATCATAATTCAGATATATGGGCTCTGTCAAATGCCGTGGGTAATAAAGGAAATGGTGACCCCAAGTGGGCCAACTGGTCAATGGGCGCCAACTGGATGAGCCGCGATTTATGGGAACATTATCTCTTTACAGGTGATAAAAAATTCCTGCAACAAACTGCTTATCCTATCATGAAAGGCGCTGCCGAATTTGCCTTGCAATGGCTGGTAACAGACGATAGCGGTTATCTTGTTACGGCCCCTTCCTTCTCACCAGAGAATGAATATTTTTACAATGGTAATAAGAAGTCGCCCATCTCTATTGCTACTACGATGGACATCAGCATCATTCGTGATTTGTTCAGCAACCTTATTACAGCAGGCAATACGCTTGGCATTGATAAAGCATTTCTTGATACGTTGACTGAAAAGAAAAACAAGTTATATCCTTTCCGCATTGGTCATAAAGGCAACCTGCAGGAGTGGTTCCAGGATTATGAAGATCCTGAACCGCATCACAGGCACACATCACATTTGTACGCATTACATCCTGCCACGCAAATATCTCCGATCGCAACACCTGTGCTGGCGCAGGCTGCAAAACGTACATTAGAGCTTCGCGGCGATGATGGCACCGGCTGGAGCCTTGCATGGAAAGTTAACTTCTGGGCACGTTTGCTTGATGGTAATCACGCTTACAAATTGTATCGCAACCTCTTGCGTTTAACAAAGGAAACGGCTACCGATTATGGTTCACATGGCGGTGCTTATCCAAACCTGTTTGATGCACATCCACCGTTCCAAATTGATGGTAACTTTGCAGGTACGGCAGGCGTTGCGGAGATGTTACTGCAAAGCCAGAACAACGAGTTGCACCTGCTTCCTGCAATTCCTGATAAATGGAAGTCTGGTTCCGTAAAGGGTCTGCGTGCAAGAGGTGGTTTTGAAGTAAGCTTTGACTGGAATAACAATCTTATTCAGCATGCAGCAATTACATCGTTGAATGGAAATGTGTGCAACATAAGAACAGCTAATAAAGTAACCGTGAAAGGTGTGAATGCAAAGTCAACAAAGACTGATAATGGTTATGTATTAACGTTTAAAACAGAGAAAGGAAAGACATATGAAATGGTGAATGGTCAATAGTGAATGAAGAATTAAATGAGGAAATGTGAAGATGTGAAAATGTTGCAACAATACAACTCCCTTTAGGGGACGGGGTATGCTCCCAGCGAAAGAATAAGAATTAGACATCGTTGCGTCGCACACTTGTACTGTTAGTTCTTTATTCAGCATGGTGAAACAGGCTTTGTAAATGATATAGCTCTAGGTTTATAAAGTACTTTGGCTAAAGCCAACAACTACGCATTATCATTAACCCAAGGCTTAAGCCTTAGGTTAAAAAATTGAAGCCGGATAACGGCTTTAGCCAAAGCAATCAATACAGGATGAAAATTAGCTTGAATCAGGCAAATCATTTAAATCCTGGTTCAGACAAGTATATAAAATCAATACCGGTAACCAGCAACTGGCAACCGGCAACAAACAACATAAAACAGATACAATCATGAAACACGCAATTACAAAGGTGCATCCGAAAGACAATGTGATAGTGGCATTGCGTAACCTGGAAAAAGGCGAACACTTTACGTATAACGGCGAAGAATTTGTTACGGCAGAGCCTATTGATGCCAAGCATAAATTCGTTACACATGAACTACAACCTGGTGATGAAGTGTATATGTACGGTGTGCTGGTAGGCAAAGCAAAAACAACAATCCCCAAAGCAGCAAGAATATCAGTTGAAAACTTAAAGCATGCTTCTGACCCGTTCTCGCTGGGTGAACGCAAAACAGACTGGCATGTGCCGGATGTTTCAAAATGGAAAGATGTTACATTCAATGGTTATCACCGTGGAGATGGCAGTGTTGGCGTTGCCAATTACTGGGTGATTGTGCCACTGGTGTTTTGTGAAAACCGTAATGTAGAAGTCTTGCGTGACGCACTGGTAGAAAAACTTGGCTATGGCCGCAAAAACAAATACAATGCGTTTACAGATGAAATAATATCCTCTTATAAAGCAGGAAAAGATATCAGTGAAATAACCGTTGAGTATGCACCAACAACAAAGAAAGAGGACCGCCTGTTTCAGAATGTAGATGGTATTAAATTCCTGTTGCACGATGGTGGTTGCGGTGGTACAAGACAAGATGCAAGGGCTTTATGCGGCTTGTTGGCAGGCTATATAACACACAGCAATGTAGCAGGTGCAACAGTCTTAAGCCTTGGATGCCAGAATGCCCAGTTTGCAATTTTGGAAGAAGAGATAGCCAGGCGTTCACCCAATTTTGATAAGCCTTTATATCTTGTTGAGCAGCAGAAAATCGGTTTGGAAAAAGATGTGATGGCAGAAGCCATCCGCAAAACCTTTGAAGGGTTGACTATTGCAAATAAACAGGAACGCCAGCCTGCTCCGTTAAGCAAATTATGTATCGGCTTAGAATGTGGAGGCTCTGATGGTTTTAGTGGCATCTCTGCTAATCCGGCAATTGGTTATACCTCTGACTTGCTGGTGACATTAGGCGGCAGCGTTATCTTATCTGAGTTTCCTGAATTATGTGGTGTTGAACAAGAGCTCAGTGACCGCTGTGTGGATGAAACCACCGCTACACGTTTCAACGAACTAATGACGGTATATAACAATCGTGCAAAAGCAGTGGGTAGCGGCTTTGACATGAATCCATCACCGGGCAATATCAAAGACGGCTTGATTACAGATGCAATTAAAAGTGCAGGCGCTGCAAAGAAGGGCGGCACATCTCCTGTTACTGATGTACTTGATTATCCTGAAAAAATTACCAAACCAGGTCTAAACTTACTGTGCACCCCTGGCAATGATGTAGAAAGCACCACAGCAGAAGTTGGCAGCGGCGCAAACATTGTCTTGTTTACTACAGGTCTTGGTACGCCAACAGGTAACCCTATCACGCCTGTCATTAAATTATCAAGCAATACGGCTTTATATAAAAAAATGCCCGATATTATTGATATCAATACAGGCACCATTATAGACGGTGAAGAAACTATTGAGCAAGCTGGTGCACGTATTCTTGACTATGTAATTAAAGTAGCCAGCGGTGAACAAACCGTCGCCGCGGTGAGGCATGGCCAGGATGATTTTATTTTATGGAAGAGAGGCGTAAGTTTGTAAGCTGGTTGCAGGTTACAAGTTATACCGGTTGAGGGTAGTGTAAGACTTAAGTTTTTTTGCAGTGATTGTTTACCTTTTGCGTAATGGTATTAATGTAATCTAAGCAACTTTAAAAAGCACTGTTCTTAAACTTCCCTTTAGGGGCTGGGGGTATATGAAAAACAAATTGATTGATCCATTTGTAATGGCTTTGCTTACAGTCGTGTTTATTGCTTATCTTTTGCCTTATCCTGGTACAAAGCAAAGCCCCTTTCATTTAAATACGATTGCAGAAATCGGCGTATCAGTCATCTTTCTTTTATATGGCGTTCAGCTTGGGCCTGAGAGATTACGAAGTGGTCTTCATAATGGCAGGCTTCACTTGTTGGTACACACATCCACATTTGTATTATTCCCGTTGATTTTAATCTTATTAAAGCCTTTGTTTGTTACTGAATTTCTTCAACAGGTATGGCTTCCCTTTTTCTTTTTGGCAGCGTTGCCATCAACCGTATCCTCTTCGGTGGTAATGGTTTCAATTGCTGGTGGCAATATTCCCGCTGCAATATTTAATGCAAGCATCTCAAGTCTTCTGGGTGTCTTTATCACTCCTTTATGGATGAGTATTTTTCTTGAAAAACAAGCCGGCGATTTTGAATTGTCGCAGGTAATTATCAAACTTTTATTACAGGTTTTGTTGCCGGTTATTATTGGTATGTTCTTACATAGCAGGTTTGGCAGATATGCAGAGGCTAACAGAAAGCGCTTAAAACTTTTTGATCAGTCCATTATACTTCTTATTGTTTACTGTTCGTTTAGTGAGTCATTTTACGAAGGCGTGTTTAAGGGTTTTGAGTGGCATTATCTTTTTGCCTTATTGTTAATGGTATTGATACTGTTATTTACTGTGTATACTATCATATGGTTAGTAACACGTAGTATGCGCCTGGGTAGGGAAGACAGGATTACGGCGCTGTTCTGCGGCTCAAAGAAGTCGCTGGTGCATGGTTCTGTAATGTCTAAAGTGCTTTTTACAGGCGTGGGAAATACCGGCCTGGTATTGCTGCCATTAATGCTCTATCATGCAATACAGTTGTTTGTAATAAGTATTATAGCAGGTAAAATGAAAAAAGATTTAAATAAGGCAGAACATCTAAGATAAGTGTCGAACACTGTTTGTATGACCGATTAATCGTTTAAGATTTAAGCTGCTCTTTAATTCTACAGGGGCGTGCTTAAAAAAATCATAAATCCCCTTATTAAATAATTATAATCTCCTGAAGATGGTAGGTATATAAGAGAGGATTAATTATTTTTAGCTGCCAAATGGGTTTACACATATACAAACCCAATTAATTAAAATCTAAATATGAAAAAGCGCTCCGTTTATGCATGTCTCCAAATTTCCTAAACTCCTGCTGTTAATACTACTGATCATATCTTCCAGTTGTGTTTATTGTCAAAACATGGCGTTGGCAAACGCATTTGCTCATAATGATTACCAGCATAAACGGCCTCTGCATGATGCATTGGAGAATGGTTTTACCTATGTTGAGGCAGATGTTTATTTAAGACATGGCCGCCTGGTTGTAGCTCATCGTCCACCCGTGCCATTGTTTGGAAAAAGAAGAACATTGGAGAACCTGTACTTAAAACCTTTGTACGATTCGCTTGCCGGCAATGACAATCCTGACTTATTAAAAGTTAATTATCCCATTACCCTGGTAATTGACATAAAAAGTAAAGCCGGGAGAACGTATCGGGCATTACAGAAATTACTTGAAAAGTATAAACCTATGCTGTCTTCGTGCCAAAACGGAAAATTTATTGCAAGGGAAGTAACGATTGTACTTACGGGCAAAAAGCCGTATAAGAATCTTTGCTGCAGTGAAGATCACCAGGTATTTATTGATGAAGATTTTCGCAAGGTAAGCAGGGATTCATCAAGCAATAATTTGTATCCGCTTGCAAGTTGTAAATATTCTCATTTTTTAAAATGGAGGGGCAAGGGTGAGCTTCCCGATGCAGAACGTATGAAGCTGTGCGCCTATGTTAGCAAAGCACATGAATTCGGCCGTAAAGTTCGCCTTTGGGGAAGCCCTGAAAACAGCGCTGTCTGGAAAGAATTACTCTCCTGCGGCGTTGATTTGATTAATACGGATAAACTAAGCGAGTTAAAAAAATTTCTCTTAACACAGGAAATACCTGAAACTAAAATGGAATAATCATTCTGCCTGATTACAGAAGTATAATCAAAACCAGGATAATAATAAGTATACCTACCAGTGATATATAAATACCTCCGTGGCCAATAGCCTTTGCTTCTTTCCTCATATCTTTTAATTCATGGCGAAGCTCTTTTCGTTCCTCCCTGGTTAAAGTGGATTTATCCATTGTTTTAATTTCATCTACCCTTTGCTGTATTTCCAGTGCACGGGCTTCTTTTTGTTCTTCTGTCATGCCGGCTACCTTAGCCTGTAATGCATTTTTATCTAATGATTCAGCATGTGCGAAGGTTGATGCTAACAGCATTAATGCAACTACGGATGAAACCAACTTGCTTTTCATATAAAATGATTTTAATAATGATGATTTAATATGCTGAAATCAAAAAGTTAACCAAAAAAATTATAATATGCCTTCTACTTATAAAATGTTGCAGAAAGTGCATTTATGACTGTACAATAAGGATTTAAAAAAATAAAAAAAAGAGAGAAGTTAATGCTTGTTGCTTTTTTTCTACAACATAAGTAATAAAGAGGATTCGTTGTATTGACATAATGCGTAATCAACATACGTCAATTGGTCTTTCCCAAAAAGAAAATGGCATATGTTCTTTACATTGTTTATATTCGTTGTATATCATTCTAATCCATTCTAACCTTATTCCTGTATTCTTTCGAAAGCATACCCCGATTGTCAGCCAATTTACCTATTGATAACTTTGAAAAACCTTTTCTATGTTTTATTTATGGACCACTTCTAATCTTTCTGTGCAAAGGAACAGCAATAGTCTTTTCTTGAATTTTTTGCCTCAAAATGATGGGCTCCTCACAATGGTTTCGGCAGCATATTTTATTTTTATTTGTTTTGTTGCTGTAGTATTTCCTCGTATCTGGCTACATACTGCTATAGTTTTGAGTGCAGTTGCTATTACCTGCACATTGTTGTTTTTTGTGTGGATAAATACTGGCAGAAGAGTACAGATGAAAATTACCGGCGACAGCTTATTAGTGGGAAGAAAAAAATATTTTTCCAATTATATAACTTCTGTAACAACGCAGCGGGCTAATAACATCCTTTGTCATCCTCAGTTTCGTAAATTAATGGGATGGCATTCCAGTTTGCCTTACTTTATTGTTATCGAGTATAAAGGACGTTCTTTGCCATTACCCGTAATGCTCGAAAAGGGCTCTGCAGAACTTACTGTTTCCCTAATCGAGAAAGAGTTTAGGCTAAAAGAAGAAAAAGCTGCTGCTTCTGTAATATTGAAAAGCAAGCGGGATGAGCAATTGTTCGATAAAAAAATTTCCTCTAAACTTAAGCCTGTTTATATAGAGACAGTTGCATAATAAAAGTAAAATTGATTAAATAGATTTTATAACAGCGGAGATAAAAGCCTGCTCAATTTCTCGGGCAGTTGTTTGTAAATTGGTCTGCGTGTCCATCTTGCAGAATCAAGCCTTATCGCATCTTTTAAATCATTATAAAAAACGTCACGCATATACATTGCTGTTTCCTGCTCATAAATTACTGCGTTTACCTCAAAATTTAATTCGAAGCTCCTGTAATCCATATTAGCTGTGCCTATAATCGAAAGTTCACCATCTACAACCATTGTTTTTGAATGTATAAACCCTTTCTTATAAAGATATATTTCTACGCCGCAATCAAGTAGTTCCTGGTAATAAGAGCGTGCGGCTGAATCAATAAATACAGAATCTGATTTTGCAGGAACCAGCAGTTTAACACTTATTCCACTCAGGGATGTAGCAATGAGTGCATCAAGAAGGCTTTCACCAGGAATAAAGTACGGTGTTGTAATAAGTACTTCTTTCGATGCAAGGCCAATGGCTTTTAATATAGAAAGAAGGATAGTAGGTGTTTCTGAATCGGGGCCGCTGGCAGCAATCTGTACCGCGGCATTACCCGGTGTTAAATCCGGCGATGGAAAATAGTTGTTATCCGGATCCAACTTTTCCTCTGCACAAAAATTATAATCTGCTATAAAAAGATATTGCAGGTACCATACTGCTGTACCTTTAATATAAACATGTGTATCTCTCCAAAAAATATTATCGCTGTTTGGGTTAATATACCTGTCACTTACATTAATGCCGCCGGTGAAAGCTGTATGGCCATCGACAATGATAATCTTTCGGTGATTGCGGTAGTTAAACCTGTTAGCAAGTAATAAAAAGTAAATCCTGAAAAAAGGGTAGGCTTTTACGCCTGCCTCAACTAACTCGGGAACGAGTTTTTTTCTTATGGAACTGCTGCCAAAATCATCATAAATAAATCTTACCTCAACACCTTCACGTGCCTTGCGAAGCAACATTTCTTTAATGGCGTTGCCAATATTATCATCCTCGAAAATGTAATAAAGAATGTGTATATGGTGTTTGGCTTTTGCAAGTGCTTTTAATACTTCAGGAAATTTTTCTTCTCCATTAAGTAAAACCTTTACTTCGTTTTTAGCCGTAAGCGGACTAACACTGTCAGTAAGTAATAATTGAGAAAGGCCTTTGAAATGTTGCAATTCATCCCCACCAGTTTTCAACAGTCTTTCATAAGAAGAATGAATGCGTTTGTAAATATTTGCAAACAGGTTTTCATCCTGGATTACTTTCTTATCGTATAGTTTGTTTTTGCGGTAATTCGTGCCGAAGGTAAAATATATAATCAGCCCTACAACCGGAATAAAGATGGTGATAATAAGATAGGCCAGCGTTTTTGTAACAGATCTTGTTTCATATATAATCCGGAGACAGACAATAACTATTACAATAAAATAAATAATTTCTCCGGCAAGTATCCAATCCATTAGTTAAAACTAGGTTTTATGTATTGAAGTTAGGTTTTGTTGCTGAATGATGAGGCTGTTATTATTAATGATATTGGCATAATTTTTAAGATTGTATTATAAAGCACGAGGAATACATACCTTGAAGAAAGATTATTCTTATTTGTGGATACGCTTACACACATAGCACTTGGCGCATGTATAGGCGATGCCTTGCTCGGCAAAAGAGTGGGCAAGAGGGCAATGTTATTCGGTGCACTTGCGCAAAGTATTCCTGATATTGATTTTATAAGCACCTTTTGGATGCCTACTACAGATAGTCTTCTTGCGCACAGAGGGTTTACGCATTCAATTTTGTTTTGCTCTGTAATGACTTTCTTTTTTGCTTTTGTTGCGGAACGTACGCATCGCCCGCATAACATTAGCTTAAGCCGGTGGCTGATTTTTTTTGGTCTTGAAATGTTCGTTCATATTTTTCTTGATGCATTTAATAATTATGGTGTCGGTTGGTTTGAGCCATTTAGTCATTACCGTATTTCTTTCAATACTATCTATGTAGCGGATCCATTTTTTTCTATATGGCCAGCCATTGCTTTGATTATGTTAATTGTGCTGAAAAGAAGGCACTCAAAAAGAAAATTATGGAGTATGACGGCTATCGGCTTGAGTTTGGTATACCTGTTCTACTGTGGTATTAACAAGGTTAAAATTAGTAATGAATTAAGCCAGGCAATTGAATCAAAGCATTTGCCACATGAAAAATATTTTACTACCCCAACTCCATTTAATAGCTGGTTGTGGTATGTGGTAACAGGTGATGATAATGGTTTTTATGTAGGTTTTCGCTCTGTGTTTGATAAAGAATCCTCTATTGATTTCAGGTATTTTCCAAAAAATAAAGATTTGCTTAATCCATTGTATGGAACCCATGATTTGAAGAACCTGGTGCGTTTTTCACAACAGTTTTATACTGCTGAAAAATGGAATGATACTTTGGTTTTTAATGATCTTCGTTTCGGCCAGGTACACGGCTGGGATAATCCAAATGAGAAATTTGTGTTTCATTATTTTTTACAGGGCGCAAAAGATAATTTGCTTGTTGTTCAGAGAGGACGGTTTTCTGGCTGGAACCGTGAAACAATAAAATCATTTATCAAAAGAATAAAAGGCATTTAGCAACCTGGTTAAACAATAGCGGATTAGTAAAGTTTAATGATAGCTACGATTGTAACAATGCCTGCGAGAATAAAGAGTACAACGCCCATTTGTTTAGTGATGATTGGCTCCCCGGTAGTTGTTTGAATTCTTTTGAATTTTGCTGCTTCGGCTTTAATGAAATGAAATAGTGGAACTGCTGCAAAAAGTAGAATAAGTGCAGCTAACAGTTTGTAGTAAATTGGATACATAACATTCAGTTTTGGGTGTCATGAAAAGTTTACTTACCAAAAAAATCAACCCTTGCTTTTTACTTAAACATTTCAAGATGGTGTTTATCTGCCTGGGTTACATGTTCCGTTAAGGGGATGGGGCGAGAGCGGTTCAATTCAATAAACTAAAATATTATTCACCTTTATCAGGTACTAATATTTTACTTCATGAATGCCGTAATAATTCATGATGGCAGGCGGGAAAGGAATATTGAATCTGCTGGTTTTTCTGACTGTATGTTGACATTAAGATAGTGGGGAGACGTCGTTAGTAAATATAATTCAAAATTTGAAAATTTAATAGTATTATCTAATGTTTTTATTAGTCATTCTACAGGAAAAAATACTTTTATCTTAGCAATTAACCTGTGAATTAAAATCGATGACCAGACTTCTTTTTGCTTCTTCTTTTTGCCTGTTGGTATTAAAAGGGTTTTCACAAATAACGTCACCTGCTAAAAATGAGAAAACATCGTTTCAAATAAGCGCACCATGGAAAGCCGCTTACGATGTTCGCTCTGATGTGGCTATTGTATATGGTGTTGACAGTAGTTTTGAACAGCGTGTGAAAGTGTGGCGCAGTAAAGGATATAATGTGCAGTTTATGACGGGCATAGCGTGGGGTGAATACAAAGATTATTTTAAGGGACAATGGGATGGAATAAATCACATGGATGAAGGACAGGTAGACCGCAGCGGTCATGTTATCGGCCATGGCGTAGATGTGCCTTATACTGTCCCGACAGATTCTTACATCCGCTATTTTAAAACAGTGGTAAAACGTGCCATAGATGCGGGTGTAAGTGCTATCTATCTTGAGGAGCCTGAATTCTGGGCAAGAGCGGGCTATAGCAAAGCTTTTAAGCGTGAGTGGCAAACCTATTACGGGTTTCCGTGGATGGCCCAGCATGAGTCTCCTGAAGCAACTTATCTTTCATCAAAACTTAAATACCATCTCTATTACAAGGCACTGAAAGAAGTGTTTAGCTACATAAAATCGTACAGTGATAGTTTAGGGAAAAATGTAAAATGTTATGTGCCTACACATTCGTTGCTCAATTACTCTTCCTGGCAAATAGTTAGTCCTGAAGCAAGCCTGGCATCGTTGCGTGGTATGGATGGCTACATTGCACAGGTGTGGACGGGCACTGCAAGAGAAGCCAATTACTTTAACGGTATAAAAAAAGAAAGAGTTTTTGAAACGGCTTTTCTTGAATACGGCAGCATGCTTTCTATGACAGCACCTACCAAAAGAAGAATGTATTTTCTTACCGATCCCATAGAAGACTGGCCAAGAACATGGGACGACTACAAGAAAAATTACCAGGCCACGTTTACTGCACAACTCTTGTATCCTTCAGTCGATCATTATGAAGTAATGCCCTGGCCAAACAGGATTTATCTTGGTAAGTTTAAGCTGGAGAATAATCCCGAACCTCAGCCTATATCACCTGCTTACGCAACGCAAATGCAGGTAATGGTAAATTCACTTAATGATATACCTGCATCATTAAATACGCTTAACGGATCAAAAGGTATAGGCGTTCTTGTAGGTAATTCAATGATGTTCCAGCGGTTTCCAACACACAACAGTTATGAAGATCCACAGCTTTCTAACTTTTATGGGATGATTCTTCCTTTGTTGAAAAGAGGTGTGCCTGTTGAAACGGTGCACATGGAGAATCTTGCGTTTAAAGAAACGCTTGCACATATAAAAGTGCTCGTGATGAGCTATGCTAATATGAAGCCATTATCTGCTGACGTAAATACGCAACTTGCCAATTGGGTAAAGCAAGGCGGTGTATTAATTTATTATGGAAGAAACAACGATCCTTTTCAACAGGTAAAAGAATGGTGGAATACAAATGGCAACCAATACAAAACCCCTTTCGAACACCTGGCTAAACAAATAAATATTTCACAGGATGAAAACAGGAACGGCTATACTTACGGAAAAGGTACTGTTTATGTAGCTAAAGAAGATCCTAAAGAACTTGTGCTTGAAGAAGGGAAAGACAGCGGGTTTATAAATCTTGTAAGCAAAGCTTATGAACAAAAGGCGCGTGCCGGTAAACTGATTCAAAAAAATAATTTTTTGCTCAGGCGCGGACCGTATGTTATAGCCGCAGTGATGGATGAAAGTACATCCACCGATCCTTTAAGTTTGAAAGGCGATTTTATTGATTTGTTTGATCCGCAATTACAGGTGCTGCATGAGAAAAAAGTTATGCCGGGTGAACAGTGTTATCTTTATGATATTGGCCTTGTTGCTAATAAAAATAAACCTAAAGTATTGGCTGCTGCTGCAAGGGTTTATGATGAATCAGTTAAGGGTAGAGAATATTCGTTTGTTGCAAAAAGCCCATCAAATACCAATAATGTTATGAGGATATTGCTGCCGGCCAATCCGTCAAAAGTAACGGCTGCCAATATAAGCGATAACACTGCGCTTGATGTATCTGAAAACTGGGACAGTGCTTCACACACATTACTAATTGGGTTTAAGAACAGTAGTGATGGAGTTAGTGTAAAAATTAACTGGTAAGAAGTAATAGCCTTTACTTATCAGCTTCACTTTCCGGTTTCTTTCAACTCTTTTGCCAGGCGCTCAAGGCTTTGTAAAGACTTATTAAACATTGCTTCCTGTTTACGTTTCTTCAATAACCTGAATTTTATTTGCCGTAAAAGATTTTTTTGCAGGTAATAATCCAACGTAAGTTTTACAGTATCGGCGCTTAATTTTTCAAGTGTATAATAAGTAGTGTTTTTGCTTTGCTCTTCTGTTTCGCTGAACTCAATTCTGTGTTCCTGGTAAAAATAGCTGCTGGCATAAATAACCTCTTCTCCATTCTGCGTAGTGCAACGGCAGCGCATGCCAATGCGTGGCAAAAAATGCCCGATTTCTTCCACCTTTAGTACATCCTGCTGCCACCGGCACCTGTAATTAAGATCACCCGTTGCATGAAACAAAGTAATGATATCTGTTTTGTACACACGGGATGCGGAAAGTACTTTTACCTTGTTAACAAGATCTAATTGAGGAAAAGGTTCCGGAGGTAATGCGTCTTTTAACTTGCTAAGCTGTGTATACCGGAAAGGAATTTCACCACTTTCAGTTTGTTTAAAACTGTCTTCCCATTCCATCCAGTTGGTAAAACTTTTTGGCGGATTATCCTGCAATATATTTTTTGTTACAAGCCAGTATTCATGCTGATCAATATCATTCTTTAAAAGCTGGTGCGCCACAATAATATCTTTCCCGATGAGCTTATTAAAGTTCTTTACATTATAACCTGTAAACTCACCGTAGTGCGTAATAACTTTAAGTGTAAGTTTAATGGCAGACATACATGCCGGGCACTGGCAATAACGGCGTTGCTCATAGGCAATCAAATTGCGGTGAAAGGCGCAAAACATTTTTTCTACCTGGTGATATATTTCTTCCAGTTCCGGAGGTGGCCCAAACTTGTAAAAGAGTATGGCATCACCTTCAATTTCAGAAATGGAAAGGTCTATGTCGTTAGCATTAATTAATATCTCCAGCAGTTCCTGTATAATAAGCCGGCTGTGTTCAATTTCTGTTTCGTTTACAAACTTTGTAAAACCACTTATATCAGGAATAAAAAGCAAGCCTCTGTTTTCCATTGTTTAATATTATTGGCAAGCTAATTTAAAAGAAATTTTTTCCATCGATAAAAGAGTATGGATGGCTTATTCTAAACAATTGAAGAAAGGCAAAAACATCTTCTTATCAAAGAAGAGAAATGAAAGCTAAATTATTCTCGTGCGCTTAACAATTATATTTTATACAACGCCCATTTGCGAATAGAGACTTAAAAAATCCCAACTGTTCCATCCTTCCTGTAATTGACCATTTTTGATGATGTTAAATGCCATGCCGCTGAAATGAAATGTCTGTTGAGACGGTTGTATTAAGTGCTTTTCAGTTGCACTAAATGGTTCTCCTGCATGGGTACAGCTAACATCACAACGTACGGCAGTCTTTTCTCCATCTGTCACAATATCCTTCACTTCTATGCGAAGATCAGGGAATGACTGAATGAACTTTCTGAAAAATGGCTTGAATTGAGCAGGGCCCGTAATTTCTTTTCCTTCCGCGTTATAGAGGCCATGTGCTATACAGGTTTCGGAAAACAACTCATCAATTGCATCTTCTCTTTTATTGTTCCATACTTCTTCAAACCACTTATGGACAACTTCAGCGTTAGTCATAAAATGAGATTTGATTCCAAGATATTTAAAAAAATATTGCCTGTCAAGAGCTAATCGTCTTAAAAAAACGGTCGTTGGTAATCTCTTCTGCAGTAATCAGCCCTTTCTAAAAAATGTTGATTAATTATTGTATATTACCAATGGTCGTACGGTAAAAATTGAAATCATTATGGCTGATATATTTATTAGCTATTCCAGTGAGGATAAAAGCAGGATTGAAACATTAGCAAACATTTTAAGAGCAAAAGGGTGGACTGTCTGGTGGGACAGGGAAATTCCTGCCGGTAAGCATTTTGATGCTGTGATAGAAGAGGAGTTGGAAAGGGCCCGTTGTGTGATAGTTATTTGGACATCACGATCCGTTAATTCTGAGTGGGTTAAAAATGAAGCTAATGAAGCAGTGCAGAAAGCCAGACTGGTGCCCGTAATGTTAGAGGAAGTTAAAATACCACTTGCTTTTCGCCGTATAGAAGCCGCAAGACTAATTGGCTGGAACGGAGAGGAGGAACATCCGGAATTAAGCATCTTACTCAACGCCGTATCTTCTATCTTAAATTCAGAAGCAGGCGGTAATGCCGTAAATGATCTCACCAGGAATGATGATTTTAAGAAAAACGCTACACAAAACATCAGCAAAAAAAAATTTCGTTTTCCTCTTAAACCGGTGGCCATTATTTGCAGCGTGATTATACTTGGGGTGATAGCCAAAATGTTTTTGTCCGGCAAATCTGCAGATAATCCGGTAACAATAAGAATACTGGATCCACAAAGAAAGCCTGTTATAAAAGGAGATATTGTTTTACACCTTCCGGATTATGAACTAAGCCGTGCAGTAGACGGCAGGGGAGAAGCGTTATTTAAAGATATACCGGCCAATACATCCATAAGGATAGACGTTGCCAGCCAGGGTTATGATAAATATACAGTAGACACCATTTTAGGCCCCGGTAAAACAATTGAGCTGGTTTTATCAACCTTGCGGGTTATTCATATTTCAGGCAGGGTTAAAACCGCTGCAGAAGTGCCATTGAAGAATATTGAAGTAAGTGTGGATGGTACAAGATATTATGCTCAATCCATTACAGACGGCACTTATAACATTGTATTAAAAGGATACACCATTGGCAACGAAATAACCATTACGGCCTCTGGTGATAATTATGCTGATAAAAGAATGCCACTAAAAATAAATGCCCCGGAAATGAATAACATAGACTTCGTGCTGGAACCCATTCATCATTAATAAACAATCATGAAAAACAAACTGATCTGCCTGCTGCTATTTATGATCCTGTATTTTTTTGTGGATGCGCAAAATGTGGTGATAAGAGGAAGGGTGCGATGCGTTAATCAAAATATAGCTTCTACAAAAGGCGCTGAAAATGTTATTGTAATACCAGGTTTTACACCGGCCAAATCATCCATTACAGCATCTAATCCTGCAGGTTATTTTGAAATAAATACGGGTGTGCCTATCGCTAAATTGCAAGACAAACAGGTAACGGTATATATCATTTCCAACTGCAAATCCTGCCCTGAAACGGTAAAGCGTTTATTTGTTTCAGATGATCAGGACCCGGCTAATTCGGATGCTGCCTGTTATAT
>Ga0105239_10003269_pt1 | contig 19991 bp, 4 predicted proteins | sample KBSC44metaG_FD_92761 | JGI IMG/M metagenome (GOLD analysis project Ga0105239, IMG submission 92761) | Corn rhizosphere microbial communities from Kellogg Biological Station, Michigan, USA - KBS C4-4 metaG | ecosystem: Host-associated > Plants > Roots > Rhizosphere > Soil | place: Michigan, USA... | reverse complement strand
TCGACGTATATTGTTCGATAGCGAAATCCATGGGGGCCGCGATCCTTTGTACCGGTTCGTCATGGACTATTTCGAAATAAGCCCGCAGGCTTTCATGGCGTTCGATCAACCGGCGGAAGGCGCATTGCAGCCTCCCCTTGTCCACCCGGCCATCGAGCCGGACGGCATGCGGCATATTGTAAGCCAGGGTCCCATTGTCGAAGCGATAGATAAAGTACATCCTTTTCTGGGCAGATGTCAACGGATATCCATCCTTTTCCGTTGCCCGGGGGATGGAGGCAAAGGCCGCTTTCGGATGCTGTCCATTTCCACTGGCGGTGATATGGTTGGCGATCGCCCGGATCGATCTTCGCCTGAAAAACTCCCTGATGGAGAATTCTATATGGAAGGTCTTTGGTATCCGTGTCACGAATGCCAACGCACTCAATGAATCTCCGCCGATCTCGAAAAAATTGGCATTGACGCTGATCTTCTCCCCCGGCAATCCCAGGATGCCCGACCACATGTCAAGCAGTCGTTCCTCGGTCTCGTTACGGGGGATATCGAACTCCAGCGCGTCGTGAAAAAGATGATCCATTACCGGCCCCTCTTCCGAATCCTCCACGGGGAGAGGGTGGGCAGGGTCCCGGTCGATCCGCTCGCCGGGAACGCTTATCATCCGTTCAAGCGTTTTATCGAAGGTGTGGGTGTACCGGAGAAAATCCTCCTCCGCCATGAAGGGAGAGGAATATTCGTGCATGGTCAGTATCCGCCGGCTGTTCACGTTGTAGTTGGCATCGAAAAAGGTATTGCCTCTCAGGAAGGTCTCGAAGCCGATGCGACTTTCGGTGATCTCTCCCATCCGGTCCTCCTTCATCTGTTGCATCACATGCCAGTTGATAAAGTTGAACTGGGTATCGAATAGGGGATTGCTTTCATAGGTGCGGCCGCCGATGGCCTTGTTGATCTCGAACAGCGACAAATGCTCGAACTGCTTCAGGGCGAGCATCTTTTCGTCGACGGCCTGGATCAATTCCCGCCAACTGACATTTTCGGGGATGACCATCCGGAAGGGGATCGTATTCAGGAAGCAGCCCAACATCTTTTCGCCATCCTGTTTCAATGGGCGATTGAAGGTCACCAACCCAACAAGCAGATCGGATCTGCCAGTCAGGGTTCTGAGCGAATACAGGTAAGCAGCCAGAAGAATATTTTTCACCGTCGTATTGCACTGCCTGGCAAGGATTTCCAGATCGGTCACAAGCTTTTGGGGCGAGGCCTCACGCGCCGAGAAGAATCGCCGCGGACCCGCGCCATTGCCGAGCTTAAGTTTTTTATGATCTTTTAGTTCGGCCTCCCAGAATTCCTTCGAAGCCTTGTCCTGCTTATAGTATAGTTCCTGGCGAATAAAATCCCGGTAGCCGCAGGATAACGCTCCGGTCTCCAGAGAGGGGTCCTGCAGCAATCCGACATACCTGTTGTTCAATTCGGTAAGAAATGAGACGAAACTCCATCCATCGAGGATGGCATGATGATACTCGAACAGTATTTCGTGATATCCTGCCTCCAGCCGGTACAAAATGACCCGCCATAAAGGCCCGGCATCAAGATCGAAATGATTTTGGCGGCTGGCCTCCAACCGGTTGAAGATAGTGCGCCGCCTGGCCTCTTCATCCAGCGAGCTCAGATCGTAGAATTCGATCGGGATATCCATCGTTCGATAAACGATATGCGCGAAGCCATCCAGGTCGAATCGCGTTCTGAGGGCTTCGTGTTTTTGTATCAGGTCGTCGAGGGCCTTTTGCAATACATCGAGGTGCAACTCTTCGTAGTACACCGGCTCCATCAGCTGCTCGAAGTAAAGGATATCTTCTTTTCTCGCCCGTTGGGCGAAGCACATGGCCTTCTCGATATCGCTCATGGGATATACCCATTCCATCGCGGCATCGCCGGCCTTTTCGAGGTAAGCCTGGTTGAATCGATCCAGATAGCTGTCTATTTCCCGGAGGTCTCCGGATTCCATGAACTTACCCGCGATGGATGCGCCATCCGAGCGGGATGTTGCGACGAGACGGGCGAGTTTGGCGACCGTTTCGTTTTTGTAGAGATCGGGGAGGACGAGATCCGCCGGCAGGGCGGCATTCAATCTGCCGATCAGCCGGACGGCAAGGATAGAATCCCCGCCATGTCTGAAAAAATTGTCCTGCACTCCGATCGGCTGGTGCCCCAGCACGGCCTCCCAATGCTCCACTATCGTCTTTTCAAGGTCTGATACGGGGGCCTGGTAACTGCTTACATAGACCGGGATCTCCAAAGCCTGCAGTTGCTTTTTGTCGGCCTTTCCATTCAAATTGGTCGGGATATGATCGACAAAAACAAAATAGGCCGGCATCATATACGCTGGCAGGCGGGCCGCCAGATGGCCCCTCACCTCTTTTTCCTCCATTGCCCTGCCGACCGCGAGATAGGCGACCAACTGCAGCCGGTCATTCAGCTGTCTTGTCAGTACGACTACATTATTTACGCCGGGATAACTCCTGATCGCGTGTTCTATCTCGCCTATCTCGATCCTGTTCCCACGGATCTTTACCTGGGAGTCCAGTCTTCCGAGGAATTCGATATTGCCGTCCGGAAGCCATCTCGCAAGGTCACCAGTGCGGTACAATTTCGAGCCCTCTTCAAAAGGGTGGTCGATGAATCGCTCCGCGGTGAGCCCCGGTCTGTTCAGATACCCGATGGACAGGTTGACGCCACCGATGAACAATTCGCCGGGTATGCCGATGGGTTGCAGGTTCAACTCTTTGTCCAGCACCAGCAGCGTAGTATTATCGATGGGCTTTCCAATCGGTATCCGCCGGTAATCCGCCGTCCTGGAAACAGGATGATAGGATACATCGACGGTGGCCTCTGTGGGCCCATATAAATTGTGCAGTCCGGCGGCAGGGCAAAGCGCCAGGAATGACCTGGCATCCGCCACACTCAATTCTTCCCCGCTGGCAAACACTTTCCGGAGGCTGCCGAGAAGCTGATGGGTATTATTTTCCGTTAGCCAGGATAATAAGGCATTCAGCATGGATGGAACAAAGTGAAGGGTTGTGATCCCTTCCGATTGAATGATCCGACAGAGCCACGAAGGGTCTTTTTCGGCGCCGGGAGGCGCCAGCACCAGCTTTGCGCCGGTAAATGACCACCAGAACAGTTCCCAGATGGAGACATCGAAGACCACCGGTGTCTTTTGCAATACGATGTCCTGTCCGGTAAGGGAGTACTCCCGCTGCATCCAGTACAGCCTGTTGGTGATGGACCGGTGCACGATGATCACGCCTTTCGGATTGCCGCTCGATCCCGAAGTATAAATAATATAGGCCGGTCCATCGGGATGCGACAGGTCGATCGCCGCCGCCGGATGGGCAAGACAATCCAGCATAGTGACACAGGTCAGTTGCGGCTGGAACTGGGGAAACCGGTCTTTCGTGGTAAACAATACTTTGACACTGCTGTCTTTCAGCATATAGCCGGTCCTGACGGCCGGGGCATCGGGGCTCAGCGGCAGATAGACGCAACCGGCCTTCAGTATACCAAAGAGCACAACCATCAGATCGATACTCCGGTCCAGCTGTACACCGACGACCGAACCTCGTTCGATGCCCATGCCGACCAGATAATGGGCCACCCGGTTGGACAGCGTATCCATTTCCCCATAGGATAGCTCGACCTCGCCGAACTTTATGGCGGGTCTGTCGCGGTCCGCCGACACCTGCATGCCGAATAGCTGCAGTATGGTCCTTTCGTGGGGATATTGACTGTTGGTGGAATTGAACTCCCGAAGGATGCGTACCTCTTCGGCGTCGGAAACCAGCTTTATCGTACCGATGCGCCGCTTCCTGTACCGGATCAGCCTGGACAGCAGCGAGAAATATAGCCCGGCGACATGGCTGATGTAGAAGGGATCGAATTTCTCCGGATCGAAGGTGATGTTCAGTTCCAGTTCCGCCTCGATGGAAAAACAGAAAAGCAACGCGGGTCGCACCGCTTTGAAGGCGGCAGCGTCCTGCAACCCCTTCACCATCATTCCGACTACCGGCGCCTCTCCGGGAACGGCGTCCGCCCCTTCGAGTATTCTGGCCAACGGATAATCGGCAAAGCTGAGATCCTGCGCTACATCGTTCTTCAACCCCGTCAGGAACTCTTCAAAGGTGAGTGAAGACAGCTGCTTCATGCGTACCGGGACAAGTGGGTCCTTCACCCCGGTCTGCTGCCAGGAAAATACCGGGCAGAACAGGGCAACATCATCCAGGCAGGCGCATTTCTGCGCAAGAACGCCCAGGGCGCCAAGTAGAATGACAAAAGAGGCTTCGTCCGATCCCGAGAGCTCCCTGAGCAGGGTCCTTGTCTCTCCGGTCGCTTCGAATGTGTGTTCAGTGACTGCCGGTCCGGACTGCGACGCGCCCGGGATATTCAATGGCCGGAAATATTCGTTCAATTCGAACCCATCCCATCTTCGCCGCCAATAGGATCGGGCGGTAATATTCCTGTTCGCGCTGAGCGCTTCTGTGTCAAGCCTGGAGTCGGTGTGCATGTGGTCAGAATTTAAAAAGTACTTTCTCTGTATCGAAGGGCTGCAACGTGTTGACCATTTCCAGCAGATGGAGCATTTTTTTGTCGATATCGCGGACTGCTCTTTGAACCAGGGCCTTGAACTCTTCGATCAGCATTGCAATGTCCCCGGCGCCAAACTTCCCGGTGGAATATTCCATCCTGAACTCCATTCTGTCCGGCATCTCCTTGCAGAACAGCGTAAGGGCATATTTGGAAGTTTGTGAAACGACAGGATAATGGACAAATCCCTCGTCGGCAGTTCTCGTCGTTTCCTGTTCGAAATCAAGGAACACGAACATGACGTCGATAAGACCGGTCACGGGTATATCCCGCTTGCTGTTCAGCTCCCGCAGGATATCCGCCAGATCGTACAGCTGCATAGAATAGGCTCTGACGAGATGATCGTGGACCTCTTTTACAAACCGGCTGAATGCGGCTGTGTCGTCTATCTGCACGCGGATCGGAAGGGTCTTGGCGAACATGCCGACTACTCCTTCCATTTCTTCCTGCACTCTGCCGGAGGTATTGATCCCGATGACGAGATCGTCCTGCCCGCTGACCTGGTACAGGAATAATCCCAAAAGGGCAAACCACCCCGAGAATGCCGTTATTTCCTTCTCTCTGAGGAGGGCCAGGAAGGGAGCTACCGATTGACGGTCGATCGAAAAAACGATGCTGTCTCCGGCGTCCGTTACCGGCGACCGGCCTGCATCGAGGGTGGGCAACCGAAGGAATGGGATCTGCCCTTCGAACATTTGCAGCCAGAATTCCCGGTAGGATGCATATTCGTCGGTCATCCTGAACTCATGTTCCCATTCGGCGTAGTCCTTGTATTGCAACGGGAGGGCCTCCGGCCGCTCGCCCCTGTAGAAGCGTAGGAAATCCGTCAGGAGGATCTCCTGCGAGAAGCCGTCGCAGACGATATGATGGACATCGACGATCAGGAACTTTTTTCCCGACCGAAGATGGATGACTGCAGTGCGGATCAGGGGTGCAACGCCGAGGTCGAACGGGCGGACAAAGCCGGCAATGGCTTCTTCTATGCCCTCATAGGTGGCGGTAATATCTTCCGTGCGGAGATCAACCGTGTCGTTCACCTGCTGAACCCACTCGCCACCCTCGAAACGAAAGGCCGTCCTAAGGCTTTCATGTCTGTCCAGCAGCGACGCGATGCTCTTTTCCAGCCTTGCCCGGTCGACCGTCCCGGTCATCTCCCAGACCATGGGCATGTTAAAGGCCGTGCTGCGTCGATCGTGTTCATACGTCGTATACAGCCGCTGCTGGACGATCGAAAGCCGGTAGCCGGGTTTGCGGGGCGGCGCCGGGATATGGAACAGCTCATCCGTTCTCAATTTGCCGATCAGCAAGGCCTGTTTCCGGATCGTCAGGTTATTGAACAGTTGATTCAGGGCGATCCGAACCTTGAATTCCTTATAGATCTTCGCGATCAGCCGCATGATGCTGATCGAGTTGCCGCCGGAAGCATGGAAGCCGGCCTCTATCGAAAGCGGCTTGTCGCCCAGTATCTCCTTCCAGATGGCCAGCAGCCTCGTTTCCGTTTCGGTGGTTGGTCCAACGATCTCCTGCCCGATCTCCCGTCCCGCCAGATCGTTGTAATCGATCTTCCCATTGGACAGCAGGGGCAGGGTGTCTAGCTGTATGATGCTAGCCGGGATCATGTAATCCGGCAGTCGCTCCCTGAGATGTTCGGCCGCGGCCGCCGAAAGGGGTTTGCTTCCCTCACCCGCCGGGCCGCTTATATAGGCGATGAGACTCTCATCCCCATTCGCCTCCGGATGTTTGACCACTGCGGCACTCCCGACTCCGGCAAAGGCCATGAGTTGTGTTTCTATCTCATCCAGCTCGATCCTGATCCCGCGAAGTTTTATCTGCCGGTCTTCCCGGCCCAGGAGTTCGATCCTTCCATCGGGAAGGGTCCGCGCCTTGTCTCCCGTGCGAAAGGCGATCGTACCGTCCCGGAGGTGAAACTTCTCATGAGTCAGCTCCGGACGATTAAGATAGCCTTTGGACACGTAGGGCGATTCGATGTACAGATCACCGGGGACAAGCGGCCGGCATGGTCGGCCGTCCCTGTCGGTTACGACCAGTCTAGTGTCGGGTATTGGGGAACCGATGGATAATTTACTAGCCTGCACATCCTCCGGGCGGATGAGATAGAACGACCGGATCATGGTCGTTTCGGTTGCACCGTAAAAGTTCACCAGTTGTATCCTGGACCCAAAAACATGGAACCATCCTGTGAGCTCCGAAGGACCGATCCGTTCTCCGGACATAAAGACATACTTTAGTTGCGCGAAGCTTGCCGGCGTAAGTTGCGCGCTGTTGAAAATACGAAACACGCTGGGTACGCAATGAATGTGGGTTATCCCGGCCCGGTCGATCCATTCGGCGAAAGCCGCCGGCTCACGAAGACGGGTCTCGTCGGGAATGCAGATCGTTCCGCCGGTAAGCAGTGGCACGAAGATATCCCGCAGAAAAGCGTCGAAGTAGGGCGATATCAGCTGGCTGACCCGGCAATCCCCGGTTATTCCAAAGGCAGCGGTCTCCCATTGAAGGAATTGCCTGACGCTCGCGTTTCGGCCGACGATCCCCTTGGGACTCCCCGTCGAACCGGATGTAAAATAGATGTACAGGGGATCGTCGCCGTCCCATTGCGGATATCCGGATGCGGACCCGGTTCCCTGCAGCATATCGCCATAAAAGAACCGAGTGACGTTTTGCACGGCGGAAGCGGGACCTGCCTCTTTTCCCGGGCAAATGAGACAGCCGGGGTCGAGGTCTCTGACAAGCGTCTCGAACCGCTTTTGCGGGAAGCGGGGATCTATCGGAACAAAAACGCAGCGTGCGAACATAACACCGAGGAAAGCGGTGATTATTTCGGGTCTGTCTTCAAGACAAATACCCACGACCGTATGCTCGCCCAGCTTCCTTTCCAACAGGAAATGGGCGATGCGGCCCGCATCCCGCAGCAGCTCATCATAAGAAATATTTCTGTCGCCACAGGCGATGGCCGTCCGGCCGCCACCCGCATGCATCGTCTTTAACAATTCCGCCTGGAGGGTCATAAATGATTTTTAGTTGAAGAAGGTATCCAGCAGGATCCCAAAGGTTATTACAATGATCAGCAAGTCGTCCTCGTAAGGGGCATTGATCGAAAACCCAGGCTGTGCATACTGCTTCCTGAGCCGTTCCACCTGATCAGGGTTGAAGAATCCCTGCTTCTTTATCCGCTCATAAGAAAGGATATCCCCGATGTATTCGATGTTCCGTTGAAGAAGATACGCGCTTCCCGGGGCGATAAAATGGAATTTTTCCCGTTCAATGACGGTTCTCGGTACAAACCGGTCCGCCATTTTGCGCAGAATGTATTTTTCGGTGAAGTCATTTAGTTTGAGCGACGTGGGTATCCGTGTCGAGAATTCGACGAGTTCCTTATCGAGGAAAGGATATCTCACCTCCACGGAATTGGCCAGCGCCATCCTGTCGCCATGATCGGAGACAAGGTGATCGACCAGCCTGATCTTATAGTCGATATAAGCCCGCTGGTTGACGACATCCCTGTTCCGTACCCTGTCCTTATTGATCAGGGAATGGTTCAGGCAATTGATGTCCTCGTAATGGGAATTCATTTCAGCGGAATACAGGGCCTGCTTTACCTTGTCGAATTCGAGGTAGTTCTTCTCGTAGAAAAAGTCGGGGTCACCCCAGATCGAATTCCGCAGGACCTGCTCGGGCTCCGGGGAGCCGTTTGGGACTGGGTTCAATTTTCGCATCCGGTCGAAGCGGTATCCCACGTAACCGGCAAAGAACTCATCGGCGCCTTCGCCTGACTGGATCACTTTGATGCCCTTGGACCTGACCGCCTGCGACAGCATCAGCGACGCGGTGTTGTAGGTCTCCTTTATCGGGCATTCACAATGATAGATGGCCTGTGCCAGCCGCTGGCAGATATCACTGTAGAAGAAAGTCATCTGGTTCAGGGCCGAGTTGCTTTGCTTCGCCACCAGTTTCTGGTATTTCGATTCGGAATACTGGGACTCCAGGAAATCGATGCAAAACGACTCTTTACATTCGCCCGGCTGTATCTGTTCGATCTTCATCGCGATCATGGAAGAGTCCAGCCCGCCGCTCAGGTAGAGGCCGGTGGGGACATCCGATCTGAGCCGCAGACGGATCGATGATTCGAACAACCCTTCCAGTTCATCGATGTAAGCGCTTTCCGGTTTTCCATTGAGCCTGACCTCGCCTTCGGGATAGACAAGATCCCAGTATTCATGGTTCACCATTGTTCCATCTTCGTCTACCAGCAGGAAATGGCCGTTCTCCAGGCTGTGAATATTCTTGAACATCGTCCTGGGACTGATCAGCCCGGCAAAGGTCAGTACCTGGTCCAACCCTACCCTATCTACCTCCCGGGATACCGCAGGATGCCCAAGGATGGCTTTTATCTCGGAGCCAAAAATAAAACTGTTCCCGGCCATCGTATAGTAGAAGGGAATGATCCCCAGATGATCCCTCGCGCAGAAAAGCCGGCGCTCCCCCCTGTCATACAAAGCAAAAGCAAACTGACCGTTCAATCGGTCGAGGAGCCGGGTGCCGCATTCCTCATAAAGATGGACGATGACCTCCACATCGGAATCCGTTCGGAAACGATGGCCTTTGTCCTTCAGCTCCATCCTTAGCTCCATGTAATTGAATATCTCGCCGTTGCAGATGATCACGATCTGTTCGTCTTCGCTGAATATCGGCTGGCTGCCGTTATTCAGGCCGATGATGCTAAGCCGGCAAAAACCCATCGCCAAAGGACCGGTCAGAAGGGTCTCCTGCGCATCGGGCCCCCTGTGCAACAGGGTCCGGTTCATCTTTTGCACGATACGGCCGTCTTCTTCGCCGGCTGGCTGGTTGAATTTCAAGAATCCGCAGATCCCGCACATATGGTTTCGATTTGAGAACGGTTATCCATCGGCACCTCGCCGATGGCTAAGCCAGGGTGGGCCAGGACGCCGACCAGCAGGCAGGAATAATATTCGAGGAACAGCCGGATGGTATCCTGTTGATATAAGGCAGTACCATACGTCATGCCAATGTCAAGGCGGTCCTTTCGCTCGTATACGTCTAATTCCAGTTCATATCTCGTACTCATCTCCTCCTTTTCGATCGGGCAGGGGATGAAGTCGAGAATACCCGGGTCTTCGCCGGTATCGAAAAAGCCGTCGTAAGCGAAATACACATCTACAAGCCTGCCCTTGCGTCCTTTTTCCAGCAGCGGCGACATTTCGTCAAACGGGAATTCCTGGTTTTCAAACGCATCCAGCACCGTCTGCCTGACCCGCCCCAGGAAGCTGAGATAATCTTCTCCGGCATCCAACCCGATCCGTAACGGCAGAACATTGACAAATGTCCCCACTACGGACTTTAGTTCCGGTTGTATCCTGCCGATCGCATCCGTTCCGATGATGATGTCGGTATTCCCACTCAGCCTGTGTAGCAGCAGGTAATAGACGGACAGGAGGATCATGAACTCGGTGGCATTTGCTTCTACACCCATTTTTTTGATCCTTTCCCGCATCGGCGCTTCTATGGTCAATACTTCCTTTTGGGCCCTTCCGGGCAGGATATCCGCCCGGTCCTGAAGGGTCGGCAAATCCAGTTGACCCTGGAACCCTGCCAGTTCCCGGGCCCAGAAGGTCCGCTGGGCATCGATCAACTGCCGGCCGTGTTTTTGCCAGAAGACAAAATCGATGTACCGGACATCCGTGGCCGATAGTTCCCGATCGTTATAAAGCGCCTTGAACTCATTCATCAACAGGTTCAGAGAAACGCCGTCGCAGGCGATATGATGGACGTCGAAGAGCAAAAAGACCTTCTCCTCCCGGTCGTTGAAAAGCCCGCAGCGGATCAGCGGGGTCCGCGACAGATCGAATGGCCTGACGAAAGCGCGGAAGGCCGCTGCAATATCGGGATAGCCCTGCCAGTGCAGGAGGGAGATATCGATCTCTACCGCCGGTACTATCTTTTGAACAACTTCGCCGGCCTTCATGAAGAAACAGGTTCTGAGGGTTTCATGTCTTGCCAACAGATGATCCAGCACCTCTTTTATCTTTTCCGGGTCCACAGCGCCTCTCACCTCGTATACAAAGGAGATATTACTGGTCAGGCTGGTCTTGTTGGTCTCATGTTCATAGAACAGGCGCTCCTGTGCGGATGACAATGGATAAAATTCCGACTTTTCGCATTTTGGGAAGCGTTCTGAAACGGGGCCGCTGCCTTTTTCATCCAGGTGGACGGCGAGTTTACGGATGGACGGAAAGCCGAAAATCTGATTTAGCCCGACCCGGACGCTCATGTCCTGCTGAATGCGCTGGATCAGATGGATCGCGCGAATGGAATGCAGTCCCAGCGATAAGAAATCGTCGCCGGCGCCGATAGCGCTGCCATCCACCTTCAATATCTCTTCCAGCAGGTGCTGTAGTTTACATTCGGTTGCGGTCACGGGCGGCTGATAGTCTGCCGACCGGCCAAAGGGCCGTTTTGCCAACGCACTTCGATCGATCTTCCCATTCGGCGTGAGGGGCATCCTGTCTACCCGGACAAACCAGGTTGGGATCATATATTCCGGCAGATGCAGTTGAAGATACTCTCTCAGGACGTTCGCTGCGACCGGTTCCTTCGGGACATAATAAGCGGCCAGGAACCTTCCATCCTGCGCCTCATGGGAAAGAACGACCGTTTCCAATATCGATGGGTGGGCGTTCAACCGGGCGGCGATCTCCCCGGGCTCGACCCGGTAGCCCCTTATCTTCACCTGCTCGTCCGTTCTGCCCAGGTATTCGATGTCGCCTGACGGCAGCCATCTGCCCAGGTCACCGGTGGCATACCGGCGCTCTCGCCCTCCGGGCCCGGCGGTCGTGAACCGGCGCGACGTAAGTTCCGGTCGATTCAGATAACCCATCCCCACGCCGGCCCCACCGATAAATATCTCGCCTTTCACTCCGGCGGGGGTCTCCTTCCCGCCATCGTCCAATATATGAATACTGACATTACCGCCCGGAACGCCGATGAGTATCCGCTCATCTTCCGGCAGCATTTCCTTAACGACGCATCCTACGGTGGTCTCCGTCGGACCGTATTCATTGAAAATATGGATGGCCGGATCGATGTCCCATACTGCCGCCAGCTGCTCCCAGGTCAATTGTTCACCGCCACAGATGATCAGCCGGACATTCGTTCCAGTGATGCCGGCCCCACGCAAAAGGGACAGATGTGCGGGGGTCAGCTTCAGCGTGTCGATGGACGGGTCCGCGAAAACGCTTTTCAGCAGATCGGCCGTTTCCCCATTTATGGCAGGAATGATCAAATTCCGGCCCCTTGTCAGGGAGGTATACAGACTGGTAACCGTCAGGTCGAAGGAAATGGAGGTCATCAGGCCCCAGTTACCATGGTCATTCCAGCCGAAATAATATTCATTGGCCCATTGGATGTAATTGTAGAGGTTGCGATGACTGATCATGCAACCTTTTGGATTGCCCGTGGAGCCGGATGTATAGATTACATAGGCCGGCCTGTCTGCGTTTTCCTCCGCCGACACCGAAAATGGTATTCCTTCCGTCTCGTTGCCGACTGCCTCCAGATATAGTACGTGCCGCGTAAGGGATGCCGTTATCGCATCGATCGATTCCCGGCCGGTGATAAGGACTCCCGGACCACAATCGCGAAGGATGTACCGGACCCTTTCAACCGGAGCGTCAGGATCGATTGGAACATATGCCGCCCCGCTTTTTAGCACACCCAGTATCGCTGCGATCAGCCCCGGCGACCGATGCATCCATACTGCAACAAGCTGATTACCCGTGACCCCATAATCCTTTCTCAGCCGCCCCGCAAGCAGCCCGGCCTGATGGTCGAGCTGTGCGTAAGTAAGCATGGCATTCCCGTAGCTTACAGCGGTGTTGCCGGGAGTTTGCCGGACCTGCTCTTCGAAAAGGGCAAGGACCGTTGGTTCTATCCCTAAATACGACCGGAGCTGAGCGGCCAGCTCGCTGGCCTCGATGGGATCGAAGGTGCCGGTATCGTAACACAAATGCAATTCCAGTTCATCGCCACGATCGACACAGAACAGTTTCAGCAGATAAGGGATCGTATCGCTGTACAGATCGTACAGGATCAAATCCGGTTCAGCCGGCTGATCTCCGACTGCAGCGCGCCACTCCACATATTCGAAACAATATTGAAGATAGGCGGGAAGACGATCCTTGTCCCGCAGTTCGGGAACAAGAGGGAAATAATCCTGCCAGGACAGCACTTTATCCAACGCCTCCCCGGCCGTAGAGACCCTCTCTCCGGCGTCCGGCAATTTTGCGGCTTCGATGCGGACCGGGAGCGGTCTTGCTATCAATCCGACCGTTGCATTCAGCTCCTCATAGTTCCGCCGGAATGGAATATAGCCCACCGTGAGGTCGCCTTCGACAAATTGCCCCAGCCAGCTGACGAACCTGCTGAAGAATAAAAGCCGGGGATCAGCCTGCCGGTTAATACCGAGACGGCCAAGCACCGTTCTGCCGGGTGAGAACCGGGGATTTGTCCTTCTGCCAAACGGAAAGATATTCTCCACGGGTGGCAGGTCCAGCTTCTCCCAGAACCGGACGGCCTCCTCCTCGGGTTCGTTGAGCAATTCGTTCTGCCATTGTGCAAAATCGTGGTAGCCGATCGGCTGCGATTGCGGGGTCTGCTCCGGCCGGCAGGCGTCGGCAAATTCCCGGTAGAGGATAGCGCAACTGTAGGCATCGCTCCAAAGCGCGAACAGCCGGATGAATAGAAACTGCCGGCCACCAGCGTCGCGGCACGAGCAGCAGCGCACGGGTATATCCGCACAGACGTCATAGGCTGACGCCAGGCAGGTTTCCGCCCGCTCTTTAACCTCATCATACCCACCTGCGACCGTCCCGGCATCGATGAGGGATATCTCACCCACGGCCTCTGTTTGCCAGGGAAAGATGGAATCCCTTGCAGGAACACACCTGGACCGTAAGATGGGATGCCTCTCGAGTATTCGCGAGAACGTCCTGGTCCAATCCTTCCCATCGAAGCCCCCGCGCAGCCGAAGCACCATTTGAGAAAAAGGAACGTGCCTCTCGCGCCGGAAGGTCCAGAACTCTTTCTGGCTGACGGAGAGCTCGAATTTGCGGAAGTTATCCACCGAACCCGTCATCTGCTTGCTTGTTATTTTGGTTAAAATAAAGAGACCAGTATCTGTCTATTCCCCTTGTAGGGCCTTCTACCATGCGCCATCAACATATTATCCATATAAAGCACATCGCCCCTGGTCCATGGAAAGGCGAATGACGCCTGCCGGTAGGCCTCTCTGATCTCTTGGATCATTTCTTCCGGGATTTCGCTTCCATCGCCAAAATACGTCTGGAAGGGTAGCTCTTCGTCGCTCGCCAGACCGGCCCGGATCTCTTTTGGGAGTGCATACCTGTGGAAGAAAAAGGCATGATTGAACCATACCGGTTCGCCCGTCCGCGGATGTGTATGAATGGCCTTGCCCGTCCAGGACAAAAGAAGGCTGTCGTCGCCCCTCCATTCATAGTTCATGCCGTTGGTGGAGCATTCCGCCCCGACCACGGCCCTGTCTTCGGTCTGAAAGACCTCTTTCCAGGAAAGGCCTGCGGAGTTGGAGATGTTTCGTACATATTTGACCCCCTTCCGGAGGAATTGGTCCCGAGTGGACGGACTCAGCAGGTTCAACATCGACCGGTTGTCGGAAATGGGTGTCTCCCCCTGTTCGTCAGCCGGGACAACGCAGCAAAAGATGATCTTCATCGGCCATTTTGCGGTATAGGAATTCTCGCTGTGCATGTTGATGCTTTGATCCGCAGGATAGGTCGTCGAATGATAGATATTCCTTGCGACCTCGAACCGGGGGGAGGACCGTTGTTTGTATTCGAGGGGTTTGATCTCGAACGCGCCGATAAAGTCTTCGAATTTTTCGGCGGTGTTGATATGGAATCCTCTGAACAGCACCGCCCCATGACGATCCAGCTTCTCATTCAGCAAATCCATATTCTCCCTGACCCATTCCCGCAGGAGGAGACCGGCCGATCTGGGTCTGGCGATGAGTGGGAATGCGCCATGCTCCGGAAAGGAAGAGAACTCCACCCTGGCGCCGTCGGCAGGATCGGCGGGTTTGATGTTCAATAGCTTCGAAAGCTGGTTGCTCATATCATTTAGTTTTATTTTTCAAACTCGATCGGTTCTTTTGCCGCACTTCCTTTACCTGTCGCTTTTCATGATCCTTTTCAATGGCCCGAAGATGGCGGTCGATGTCGCCAAGGAGCATGGCAGGGTTATCCGTTACAAGCGTCATTATCCGTTGGATATGCTCCGGTAAAAAGTGAACGTCCTTCGCGTCAAGAACATCGGCATTGTATTCCAGCTCGAGATGGATATCCCCACGACTTTCCGTGAAGCCGAACAGGAGATCGAACTTTGTCAATACGTCCTCTCCTTTTGGGAAGGCCTTTACCACCAGTCCTCCCAGGCTGCCTTCGATTGCCTTTGTTTTTACATCGGCATTATGCAATACCAGCCAGACATCGAACAGCGCGTTCCGGCTGCGGTCAACGGGGACCGGTAAGCAGCCGATCAATTCTTCAAATGGGAAGGCCTGGTGTTCATAGCCTTCGGTGGCGGTTAGTTTTACGAGGTCAAGCAGATCGCGGAAGCTATGTCCGGGGGTGAATCGCGTTCGCAGTGCCAGCGTGTTCAGATACACACCCACCTGATCCTCGAGGTCGGCATGTTGCCTGCCCGCGACGGGAGTTCCGATGACCAGGTCCTCCTGACCCGTAAAGGTGTAGAGCAGGATATTGATCACGGTCATCAGCCCCATGAAAAGCGTCGCATCCTGTGCCTCGATGAGGCCTCTGAATGGCGTTGCTATCCCTCCACCGATCGGCTTGCCGATCATTTTTCCCCGGAAGGTCTTCATCGCCGGCCGCGTTTTGGCCCCGGGCAGCCTGAGAACCGGCAGTTGGCCATCCAGCTGGTGCATCCAAAAAGCCTTGTGCCTCGCGATATCGTCCCCGGTAAGTTCCTGTCGCTGCCAGGCGGCATAGTCCTTGTATTGGATACGCAGGGCGGGTAACGGCTGTTCCGTCCCCTGAATGGAAGCATTGTATAATTGAAGCCAGTCGTGGATTAGTATCTGCATCGACCAGCCATCGCATATGATGTGGTGTATCGTACAGGAAAGGACCCATTCGGCGCTCTTCGTACGATACACGTGCCCCCGCAGCAACGGACCGCTGGTGAGGTCGAAAGCCTGGAAGAAATCTTTTTCGATGATGGCCCGGATTCCGGCTGGCCCGAAACCAGGATCCTGTGTGAGATCGAGCCAGGACAACCGGAAAGCCTGTCCGCCGGGGGGCAAAACAATTTGCCTGACCTCGCCATCCTGCCCCGACCGGAACACCGTGCGAAGGATCTCATGCCGGCGGACTAGCTCTTCAAATGCCTTCTCCAGGTGGTGCCGGTAGAGCTGTCCTTCCAGCAGATAGGCACAGGATGTATTATAGGCAATGTTTGCCTCCTCCTGCTGACTGACGATCCACACCAGGTATTGAGAGGAGGACAAAGGGTAATCCGTTTGCGGCTCCAATCGGGGAATAGGGGTGTAGAGAACCTTTCGGCCATTGACCACCAACCGGGCCTGGTCCTCGAGCACCCCGTTGGACAGTATATCCCGCAGCCTGATCTTCACGCCGAATTCCTTGCGGATCCTGCTGATCAGCCGTGTTGCCTTCAGGCTGTGGCCTCCCAGATCGAAGAAATTATCCTTTACTCCGATATCTTCCGTTTCCAATATCTCCTGCCAGATGGAGATGAGCTTTTCTTCCGTTTCGTTCCTCGCCGGCAAATGGCCCTCCGTCATTTCAAGCGCGCCGGGAAGGGGCAGGTTGTTCTTGTCTATTTTACCATTCGCTGTGAGCGGCATCTTTTCCAACCGGATCAGCCAGGCGGGGATCATGTGTACCGGCAGCTTATCGCCAAGATGAAGACGAAGGGCCGATGGGCTTATCCCTTCCTTGCTTACAAAATAGGCCGCCAGGTCTTTTTCCCCCGAAGGCGAGACATTGACCTTTACCACGCAGGCTTCGATATCCCGATGGCTTAAAAGAACATTCTCTATCTCGCCCGGCTCGATCCGGTAGCCGCGGATCTTCACCTGTTGGTCTCCCCTGCCGATATATTCCAGGTCTCCTCCCGGCAGCATTCGCGCTTTGTCCCCGGACCGGTATACCTTTTCACCGGGCTTGAAAGGATGGTCGACAAATCGTTGTTTTGTCAGCTCGTCCCTGTTGAGATAACCTCTCGCCAGTCCTGCGCCGCCCACATACAATTCGCCGACGATCCCTGCTGGCACCGGTTGCCGGTGTGTATCCAGCACGAAACAGCTCAGGGTGGGCATGGGCTTTCCTATATTGCACACATCCCGCGCGATATCCTCTATCGAAAGATCTTTATATGAAACGTGTACGGTAGTTTCCGTGATGCCATAGGCGTTGATGAGAAGTGTGCCTGGGTATCTCTCCTTCCAGGCCGCCAGCTTCCCGACGGCAAGCGCTTCCCCGCCGAAGATCACGTAGCGCAAATTCAGTCTGGCGCCGTCCTGTTCCAGTTCCTTGCTCATCAGCTGATAGAACGAGGACGGCGTCTGGTTCAGGATGGTCACTTTTTCCCGGATCAGCAGGTCGAGGAAGGCTTCCGGCTCCCGCGCTTCCAGGTCGCCGACCACGACCACCCTTCCGCCATTGAGCAATGCGCCATAGATCTCCCAGACGGAAAAGTCGAAGCTGTAGGAATGGAACAGGGTCCAGACATCCGAGGGGCCGAAATAATATAAGGGGCGGTCCGTCTCCAGCAGGCGGACTACATTCCTGTGTTCGATCATCGCACCTTTGGGCCTTCCCGTAGTGCCGGAGGTATAGATCACGTAAGCGAGATCCTGCGGACGGTTGACCTTTGGCGGGCTGACGGGAGAATAGTTCTCGCGGTACAGCCGGAAGTCCTGCAGCGCCTCTTCCCCGAGCACCCCTACGCAACCGCTGTCCTGCACCATGAACGAGATGCGTTCCTGCGGATAGCGTGGATCGATGGGAACATAACCGCCACCGGCCTTCAGGACCGCCAGCATGGCTATGACCATCCATTCGCTCCGCTCAAGCAGCAGGCCCACCAGCGAGTCCGGCCGCACGCCGTATTTTTCGAGCAGGTAATGTGCCAGCCGGTTGGTCAGTTCATCTAGCTGACGATAGCTGAGACTCCGGTCGCCAGAGACAAGCGCTATAGCATCGCCCCTCGATCGCGCCTGGGTCTCCCACATCTCCACCAGCGTCTTATCCCGATAGCCAACATCCGCATAGTCAAGCAGGGTCAGCAGATGTTCTTTTTCTTCGCGGCCAAGATACTCCAGTTGCCAAAGCGGCGTTTCCGGGTCCTGTACGGCTGCTGTCAGAAGCTGCTCCAGGTGGAGCGTCATCTGCCGGATCGCAGGTGTGTCATACAGGTCGCTGTTATATTCCAGTCGCAGTTGCAGTTCATTTCCGCTACTTATGAATTCGAAGGTCAGGTCTACCTTACTGATGGCCAGCCGTATTTCCGGGTCCGCCGTCGCCCCTGCCGCTTTTCCTCCATCTCCTTCGTCCTGCTGCAGTACCACGATCACATCGAACAAGGGGTTGCGGCTCAGATCCCTTGCCAGTGGCAGCGCCTCGATCAGTTCGTCGAATGGGTAACGCTGATGCTCATAGGCCTCCAGCGTCACCTGCCGCACCCGCGACAACAGATCGCGAAAGCTTTCCTCGCCGGAGAAATGCGTTCGCAGGGCGAGGGTGTTCAAATAAGGTCCGAGCTGCCCCTCGAGATCGGGATGCTCCCTTCCGGCGATGGGGCTTCCAATGATGAATTGTTGCTGATCCGTATACCGGTAGAGCAGGGCCTTCACACCCGCAAGCAGGATCATGAAAAGAGTACTGTCCGTCGCCGAAGAAAGTTTTCGTAACGCCCTGGTCGTTGCCTCGGGGAAGGATCGCAGCACGGCGCCGCCTCGATAGCTTTTTATTGCGGGCCGTGCCCTTGTTCCGGGCAATTCCAGCACCGGTAAGGGGTCCGACAACCGGTCCAGCCAGTAGGCTTTGTCCGCATCCAGCATCCCTTTCTGCAGTTGCTCCAGCTGCCACATCGTATAGTCCCTGTACTGGATGCGCAAAGGCCTTGGCAATTCCTGTTTTTCCTCTCCTGTGCGCGACCGGCACCAGGTCAGCAGTTCGCCGAAAAGCACCTCCACGGACCGGCCGTCGCTGATGATATGATGCAGGACACAGGTAAATACCCAGTGTTGCTCGCCGATCCGCAGCAACAGCGCCCGTAAGAGCGGACCTGTCTCCAGGTTGAAACTACCTTGCATTTCCTGCAAGACCTGTCCTTCCCAAACATCCCGGCCCGCTTCCGATAGTCCCTCCGGCCGGAGATCCCTGTTCCGGAGCCGGAACCCGATCGCATCCGCGTCCAGGATGAATTGACGCACCTCTCCCCGGCTATCTTCACGAAACACGGTCCGGAGGATCTCGTGACGGCCGATCAACCAGTTGAACGCTTCCGCCAATACCCCTTCATCGACCGGGCCTTCGAGTTCGTAAACGCCGCCCATGTTGTAGGCGATGTTCCCTTCCTCCACCTGGCTGATTACCCAAAGACGTCGTTGCGCCGGAGACAATGGATAGTTCGCTGCCTGGACGGCCTGCGTGACAGGGCGATAAAGGACCTGCGGCAGGCTTTCCAGCCAGGACGCCTGTTGCCGAAGTACTGGGGTGCCGAACAATTCTCCAATCGTTGCCTTTATGCCCAATTCCTTATATATCCGGCCCGCCAATCGGATCACTTTCAGGCTATGGCCTCCTAAAGTGAAAAAGTCATCGTTCCTGCTCACCTGTGCGACGCCAAGCACTCCCATCCATATCGCCGCCAGCCTTGCTTCCATCCCTGCTTCCGGCGCTTCGTAGATAACTCCGCTCTCTAATTCGAGCCCCGTGGGTGCAGGCAGCCGCTTTCTATCCACCTTTCCATTTGGCGTCAGCGGGATCCGGTCCAGCCGTACATATCTTGCCGGGGTCATTTGCCAGGGAAGGCAACGGCTGAGATGAGCCCGGATCGCGGCTGCCTCCGGTATCTCTGCGCCGGCTATATAGGCTACCAGCTCCTTGTCCCCTGTCTCCGTCTCCCGCGCCACCACCACCGCCTCCCGTACTCCCTCATACGACAACATCGCACTCTCTATCTCCCCAAGCTCGATCCGGTAACCCCGGATCTTCACCTGATGGTCCGCTCGGCCC
>Ga0105239_10003268_pt1 | contig 19998 bp, 18 predicted proteins | sample KBSC44metaG_FD_92761 | JGI IMG/M metagenome (GOLD analysis project Ga0105239, IMG submission 92761) | Corn rhizosphere microbial communities from Kellogg Biological Station, Michigan, USA - KBS C4-4 metaG | ecosystem: Host-associated > Plants > Roots > Rhizosphere > Soil | place: Michigan, USA... | reverse complement strand
TTATTCAAAACCTCAACTCCGGCAGCCGCAAACTCGATGAAGATCTCGAAGCGCTGCAACACAACTTTTTATTACGCGGATTTTTCAGAAAAAAAGCAAAGCAGGAAGCCAAAGATGCAAAGGAGGCCCAGGAATCTCAAACATCAATTCTTAAATAACACTTCTGACCGATTGTCAGAAGTAACATTGAACATTAAATCATGAATTTCGAATGTTAAAGTTCTTTACTTCTACATTCATGATTGAACATTCAACATTCAGTATTCAATAGTGAATATTCGATAATCTCAAAGAAGTTAAAATTTACTTAAGGGCCGAACTTCTTAAAACTACGCGTTGAAACCCATGTTATATATAGATATTAAATCCTAACACAAAAACCATTAAATGTCTAAATCCAATCATCCAAAGTTTAAAGTCCTGTCATTTACTCTTTTACTTGTTGTTGGTTGTTTATTTTTCATTTTTGCGGCCCCGGCATCGGGCGATGGTAGAAAAACCGTTACAGCCGGTACTGTGAATTATACAGACAGTAGTAGTATTGCTGCCGCCACTAATCGTTTTAGTTTGTTGTACGATCAGATGAATTTAGATAGCCTGGGTTTGTCGCATGAGGCGTTTAGCTATGGTTTACAAGGCTATATGGACCTGCTGTCGGACGGTGACATCAAAAACGATCATATTCTCTCCATTGTAGATTTTAGCCTGCCCTCATCAAAAAAGAGATTGTTTGTTATAGATCTTTCAACCGGTAAATTATTGTTCAACACATTCGTTTCGCACGGCAGAAATTCAGGTACCGATATGGCCACCGAATTTTCAAACGACCCCAACAGCTTCAAAAGCAGCCTGGGATTTTATGTAACAGGCGATACTTATAAAGGTGAGCATGGTTACTCATTGCGCCTTGATGGAAAAGAAAAGGGAATCAATGACAACGCGCAGGAAAGAAGCATTGTAATGCACGCTGCTGATTATGTAAATGAAGCAGTTGTAAAGGCGAAAGGATATCTTGGCCGTAGCCTCGGTTGTCCTGCTGTACCGCCTGCATTGCATAAGGCTATTATCAATACCATTAAAGATGGCACCTGCCTGTTTTTATACAGCCCTGATCAATATTATATCACTCATTCCAGAATGATCGGTCAGCCTGATACATTATTCCATCTTCAGCAGGATTCATCGCTTCCCAGAGTATAAGAGAATTCAACTTAGACATAAAAACAAAAAAGATTGGCCTCGAAGGCCAATCTTTTCGGTTTTTCATTTAGCGAAAGAGACTTTCACTAAAAAAATATATTTAAGTTAAGGGAAAACTTGTGTTTAGATGACACTAATTCTATAGCGCGACTAAGCGCTGATATATATAAATTCATACAAATACCAGACCATTATATCACGATACCGATAAAAAAATTTATTTTTTATTGGGGTTTCCCCGTATCAATATCGCATGACCGGGCACTTTAGCCGATCGCTTCTTCCCAACGTGTAAATTAAACCGATAGAATAACTGGAATAATAATCCTTTTTATTCGGGTTGCCTGCCTCACTAAATCCATCGAGGTAATCGGTAAAGGTAAAGCGATACGAGGCCTCAGCCATTATAGAAAAGTTTGATGAAATGGCATATCGCGCGCCAACGCCAACCGGTATAACAGGAATGGTTCCCGGTAATGCATGTACTGTGTCAGCTCCCAATCCTTTTAAAAAAGTGGAATCATCGGCAAAATAATCCGGGTTATATCTGTGCCAGTCGCGCGTAATGTGCAGCGAGGTAAGCCCTAGTCCACCAAATATGTATGGGGATATTACCTGCTTATCGCTATAGTTATTGCCTAATATATTCCATACCAGTAATTCAGAAAGTTCAGCCGTGCGTGCAGCAAATACAAGTCCACGCTGGCGCCGCCATTCAGGGTCTCTGTAGTTCGCCTCATCTGCCGTAAGTTTACCCAGGGCCAGGTTGGTGCGCAACGAAAAGGACCGCGACAACAGGCGGTTATAAAAAAGATTAAAGTTGATCCCCGGCGACTTAAATGCGCCCGCAGCTTCCGGCGTTAAATCGCCCTGATAAATAAATAGTCCGGCACTTGCCCCAATTTCATGCTTAGGCACATCCAGCTGAGCCTGCGCAGTTGTAAAGCATGCACTGATTACAAAGGCTATTGCTATGGTCCTCGTCTTCAAGGTTACACTCATGTAATGGTTGTTTTAAAAAGTAGAGAAGGGCCATAAAGAATAGTTTTAGTAATTGGATTTTTTTAAAGAAGAAAAATTGATAAGTAGAAATGGGGATCGATAAATAGTATTTTAACCTCAATAAATTATTACAAATGTTTTAGAAAAAGGTGCACGGTAAATGGTTATCAGGGATTTATCCAAACACAGGCGGGTTGTGCCTTTGATCGGGTAGGAAGGAGGTTAATTACGAAGGTTTAATAACGATTCAAAGTTAACAAATATTTTGTGCTGAGAGCATATAGAAGGAAAGTGAAAACTCTTAGAAATAGAAAAGCCCTGTAGACACAGGGCTTTGCACTTTAAAAGTAACACCCATGAAAAACGAGTTCTAAAAAATTTCTTTATTATTTAGACGACAATTTATCGTCGTTCTTGCTGTTATTTTATCAAAGTCCTGAGCGTCGTGAACGTTCTAAGCGTCAACAAAGGATCGAAGCCACTCCTGAATCGGGCTGGCCCTGAACGTCCTGAGCGCAGTCGAAGGATCAAGGCTTATCAAATGTCAACTGCACATTCACCCTTGCTAATTGTTTTGCGCTCCCGCATCGATCCAGCACGTTATAATAGCTTTTTGAGTAGCTGTAAAAGTTGCGTCCTCCGGCATTTCACCGGTTGACACTGCCGCGCGGATAGCTGCCCGGTTATTGAAGATCTGCGTATAGGTAGTTAAAGCGCCAGGACCATTCGTGCTTCCACTTGCATGACAACCTGATTTAGCGCAACTGGTTGTTACCAGCGGGCTTACATTGGCCGAAAAGGTTGTAGTAATTGTACCACAATCAACCGTGCCGGTATCACTAGGTTTGTCGCTGCTTTTACTACACGCTATCACCAGTACAACTATACAGGCCACTGAACCAAAGATCTTTTTCATAGAGGATGTTTTTAAGAGTAACTAATTTTTTTAATTATCAACTACGATCCTTACCTGAAATGGGTTGTCTGGGGTTGGCAAACTTCTTGCTATAGAAACGCAGCTTTAAAAATAAAAAAATTAATTACTGTTATAGTCATCCCGTATAAAAATATGCTATTACATTATAAAATTAGTTGAGTATCGATTAGTTTAATAATGTAATAGATGAAACGGCCAAATGTATCGGGGAAACCCCTGTACATTTTCTAATTCTTTTTCCAGTTGTTAATGAAATTAACATAACTATCGCTGATGGGCAGCTCTATTGCTGGTCCCAACTGTACCTTCCTGTTTTGAATTGATTTCACCTTAGCTACAGATACAATATAACTACGATGTATTCTCTGAAATCTGTCAGCCGGTAACTTCTCCAGCACTTTCTTCATCGACATAAGCGTCAGCACCGGCTTTGCATTCGTTATATGGATCTTAATATAATCTTCCAGGCTTTCAATGTATTCAATATCGTTTAATGGAATTTTAACCAGCCTGTATTCTGAATGAACAAACAAGCAGTCATTATCATCCTGTGTACCGGCATTTTTATATTTATAATAATCTATTGCCTTGTGCACAGCCCTTGTAAATCGATCGAAATTGATTGGCTTTAGTAAGTAATCCACTGCATCCAGCTCAAACCCTTCAATCGCAAACTGTTTGTGCGCCGTAGTAAAAATGATCAGCGGCCTTTCCTGTAAAGAACGTACCAGATCAATACCAGTTATGTCGGGCATATTTATGTCAAGGAACAATAGGTCCGTTTTTGTACTGCGTAATAATTCAACCGCTGAAATAGCGTCGTCAAAAGTATGCACCAGCTTTAGTTGCGGAAAGCGGGCTACATACTCTTTTAATAATTCAAGCGCCAGAGGCTCATCGTCCACGGCCACGCATTTCAATTGCATATCCAAACAGTTTAGGCCAGTAAGATTAATTCTACGGAAAAGAAACCATTTTCGTTGGTTATATTCAATAAATGTTTGTTGGGGTACAAATGATCGAGCCTTTTTTTCGTATTCGCGATGCCAATGCCTGTACGCTGAATATAGCCGGCCGGCTTAAAGATCTTATTGTGGCAGTAGAATGTGATGCTCCGTTCGTCGGCTGTTAGCTGAATCGTAATCGTTGAACTTTCGTGGTTACTTATACCGTACTTAAATACATTCTCCACAAAGGTCATCAGCAGCAAAGGTGCTATCGCTTTATTTTCCAGCTTCCCTTTAACACTAAACTCAACCTGTACCTTTTTACTCAGTCGCAGCCGCTGCAGTTCAATAAAATCATTGATACAATCTATTTCATACTGCAGGGGTACAAAATGTTGCGACACATCATCTGTTACATACCGCATGATATTCGACAGCTTCATTATACTATCTGCAGTCTTTTCATTTCTTGTAACCGCGAGGGAGTAAATATTATTCAGTGTATTGAATAAAAAATGAGGATTGATCTGTGCTTTTAAAAACGACAATTCCGCCTGCGCCCTGTCCGCCTCAGCCTGAGCCACCCTTTGCTGCGTTGAGCGCCATTGGCGTGTTACCTGTATAGCCGTACCCAGGGCAATCGTCATGATAAACAAAAAAATACTCATGATATCAATACGCATCGACCTGGGGCCGGGATCTCTGTGCTCCTGATGAGGGCCATCATCGTCATAAACACCATGCGGTGAATTGAACATATCGGGTGGCGGCTCAAACTGATGATGCATATGGTGCTGAAGCATTTGTTCAAAAGGCCTTCCCTCAAAAACCAGTACAAACAGTATAATGATCGCAGCAAAATAGAATAAGTACTTTTTTCTGAAATACAGCCGGGGGATCAGAATATACGTATTCAGATAAAAGATAATGATATACGTCAAACAGAAGACCCAGTACCCGACCGACAATGCCATGCCCCCCGCCCCGCTATCTGGCTGACCGCTCATAAACAACAGCGGAAGGGCCAGAAAAGCAAGCCCGGCAAAAACATGTATAAAAATGTCAGATGTTTTCGAATAAGGCATACAACAAAGTAATGCCCTACAAATTACATATTCTTAATTGTATCGGCAGGTAAGCCGAATCTATGGATGGAAGCCGCCACAGATTTTGCGTTGGTGGCGCAACAAAAATGCACTTTCGCCACAGATTACACAGATGAACACAGATTTTTAATACTATAAAACTCAGAAGGATCAATCAGCCTCTTGAGTTATAAAATAAGTATTTATTTATCTGTGTTAATCTGTGCAATCAGTGGCAAAAAAATCCTGAGCGCAGCGAAAGGTGTGTGGCCAAAAACCTCCGCCGAAGGCGGATATAAATCTTTTCCAGAATTTTATAAAACCGTTTCCAAAAAAACAGTATACTTTTACACCGGCATGAAAAAGTTCCTGGTCTCCATATTAGCTGTTTTTTACCTCGGCACCTCTTTAGGGGCCACGGTAAACCTGCATTACTGCATGGGACGGCTTGTTAACTGGGACTTTTCGCATAACGAGAAGCGAACCTGTGATAAGTGCGGCATGAAAAAGGTTAAAAGAACCGGCTGCTGCGAGGATAAATACAAAGTGCTTCAGGTAGAAAAAGATCAGAAAGCCGAAAGCACATATCATCCCGGAGCACCTGTTGCCATAGCCGTTACCACTATCTTCCCTTCTTTTTCTGTTCCTGTTCCTGCTTCCCTTACTGAAGCATGGCCCGTTTCCAATTCACCACCGCGAAGCGCCATACCCGCCCGCATTCGCTACTGCATTTTCCGCATTTGATATTGAATACTTCGTATAAGCCCGACAGCCTGTTGGGCTAAAGGCATTTCTATATGCCCACCTTTTCTGTTTTGTATTAAATCATCAATTAAAATAATAGTGTATGAAAAAGTTGCTGTTACTGGCAATAGCCTGCCTTACCATGTATGTTGGATTTTCACAGGATAAAAAAGAAAGCACACCCAAAAGCAAAACGGGTACTTCAGCCCCTGCAACCTATACCTGTCCCATGCATCCCGACGTAGTAAGCGATAAACCCGGCAAGTGCCCCCAATGCGGCATGGCGCTCGTTGAAAAAATTGTTTACGTATGCCCTATGCATCCTGATGTGGTGAGCGACAAACCCGGCAAATGCCCCAAATGCGGTATGCAGTTAAAAATTAAAAGCAATACATCAAAACATAAGCCTGCAGATAGTACCAAAGCCGGCTAAAATTAAACATTAGTCAATGGGCAGCATGTAACAACACTGCCCCATTGCCTTCATCTAAATAAAAACTAAATCAAATGAAACAACTATTTATTGCCTCCCTGGCCGCTTTATCGATTATTGTGTATTCGTGTAACGATCACGCTGCTTCAACCCCAAAAGAAGAACAACCTGCTGCTACCGCTGAAAAGCCTTCAGCAGATACCGAGCAGGTAAAAGTGATAACAGCTTCTTTTACCAATGTAGATGCCGGCGTTAGCACCTATGTTAAAACACTTACCGACGATTACCTGCAGGTAAAAAATGCCCTCGCTAACGGAAAAGCCAGTGAAGCCGGAGACGCTTCAAAAAAAATGTACGATGCCATGAAAGGCTTCGACAAGTCACTGCTTACCGCCGATCAGAAAAAAGTATATGATCAGAATGAAGACGACCTGAAAGAACATGCCGAGCACATTTCAAAAAGCACCAATGATATTGAACACCAACGCGATCATTTTTCCATGATGAGCGAAGACATGTACTCTCTTGTAAAAGCCTTCAGTTCCGGCAAAGCATTGTATCACGATCATTGCCCCATGGCAAAACAAGGCAAAGGCGCCATGTGGCTCAGCGAAACCAAAGAAATAAAGAATCCCTACCTCGGCGAAAAAATGCCCGATTGCGGTAACGTAGAAGAAGAGATTCACTAAGAATATCGAATAACGAATGATGAATGTTCAATGTAGAAGTCTTACTTCAATATTCGACATTCAACATTGGACATTCAACATTTACTATGATTCCATCATTAATAAGCTGGTCACTAAAAAACAGGTACATCGTTCTGCTGATGGCAGCGGGGTTGCTCGTATGGGGTTTTATAAACGTGCAGAAAAACCCCATCGATGCCATTCCCGATCTGTCAGAAAACCAGGTCATCGTTTTTACCGAATGGATGGGCCGCAGTCCGCAGATCATCGAAGATCAGGTAACCTATCCATTGGTCAGCAATCTGCAGGGAATATCAAAAGTCAAGAACATCCGCGGCGCTTCCATGTTCGGGATGAGTTTTGTATACGTCATCTTCGACGACAATACCGACATCTACTGGGCGCGTACCCGTGTATTGGAACGCCTAAACTATGCGCAACGCCTCTTGCCCGAAGGGGTTACGCCAACACTCGGTCCCGATGGCACCGGCGTAGGCCATGTACTCTGGTATACCCTCGATGCAAAACAAATGGACCTCGGTGAACAACGCGCTTTGCAGGACTGGTACGTAAAGCTCGCCCTGCAAACCGTTCCCGGCGTAGCAGAAGTAGCTTCCTTTGGCGGTTTTGAAAAACAGTACCAGCTCGTGCTCGATCCCGTAAAACTGCAGTTTTACAACATCTCGCTCATGGATGTAATGAATAAAGTGAAAGCCGCCAATAACGACGTCGGCGGCCGCAAGTTCGAAATGAGCGATATGGCTTATATCATTCGCGGGCTCGGATACATAAAAAACAAAGAAGACCTCGAAAGCATTGCCGTAGGTAATTACAACGGCATTCCTGTTCGGGTAAAAGATATAGGTACCGTTCAAATGGGAGGTGATCTGCGCCTTGGCATCTTCGACGAAAATGGTCAGGGCGAAGTAGTAGGCGGCATCGTTGTAATGCGCTATGGCGAAAATGCCGATAAAGTAATTACCGCCGTTAAAGAAAAAATGAAAGAAGTAGAACGCGGGCTGCCAGCCGGAGTAAGCTTTAAAACCGCTTACGACCGAAGTGAACTCATAGAAGCCGCTATCGGCAATGTAAAAAACAAGCTCATCGAAGAAATGGCCGTGGTATGTATAATAGTCATCATTTTCCTGTTTCACTGGCGCAGCGCACTGAGCATCATTATTCAGATCCCTATTACCATTGCCGTAAGTTTTATTTTATTAAACGCCATCGGACTTTCAAGCAATATAATGTCATTAACCGGTATCGCATTGGCTATTGGGGTTATTGTTGACAATGGCATTATAATGAGTGAGAACGCCTATCGGCATCTTGCTGAATACCAGCAGCAGCAAAGCGCTAAATCATAACCATGAGCAAACTATTCAATAACATACTCGGAAAAGATAAATACCGTATTCCCGATCTGGTGCGGATGCAGATCATTGAAAAAGCATGTCAGCAGGTTTCGCGCGGTGTATTCTTTTCAACCATCATTATTATCACTTCTTTTTTACCCGTGTTTTTATTAACCGGACAGGAAGGAAAATTGTTCCATCCGCTGGCATATACCAAAACATTCATCATGGTGGTAGATACCATACTGGTAGTAACACTCGCGCCGGTACTCATTTCGTTTTTTATGCGCGGCCGTTTCAGACCCGAAACTGCCAACCCCGTAAACCGCGTATTGGAACGTATTTATGAACCTGTTATACGCGCCTGTATCAAATGGCGTAAAACCACCATAGCCATAAATATCATTGCGCTCGCCATTAGCATTCCGCTCTTGTTAAGTCTGGGCCGTGAATTTATGCCACCACTTGATGAAGGATCATTGCTCTTCATGCCCGTTACTTTGCCCGATGTATCTAACAGTGAAGTAAAACGCATTTTGCAGGTGCAGGATAAGATCATAAAAACCATTCCCGAAGTAAAAAATGTTTTGGGAAAAGCAGGCCGCGCCAATACCGCCACCGATAACTCGCCTATCAGTATGATTGAAACCATCATCCTGCTCAAGCCACAATCTGAATGGCGGCCCGGTATTACAAAGAACGATATTATCAACGAGCTCAATAACAAACTGCAAATACCCGGCGTAACCAATGGCTGGACACAACCTATCATCAATCGTATAAATATGCTTTCAACCGGTATCCGTACCGATGTAGGCGTAAAAGTATACGGACAAAACCTCGATACCATCAACGCATTCGCGCAGGTAATAAAAAAACAACTTGAAGGTATCAACGGTATTAAAGATCTGTATGTTGAACCCATCACCGGTGGTAAATACATCGACATACATATTAAACGCGACGAAATAAGCCGTTATGCATTATCTGTCGATGATGTAAACCGCGTAATTGAAATTGCACTCGGTGGTATGAAGCTCACCACTACTGTTGAAGGCCGTCAGCGCTTTTCAGTAAATGCCCGCTTTGGTCAGGATTTTCGAAACAATCTGCAGGCATTAAAACGGCTGCAGGTACAAACCATGAACTATGGTCCCATACCGCTCGAATCCGTAGCTGATATAGCCATTGCCGAAGGGCCACCTATGATCAACTCAGAAAATGCCATGCTGCGCGGCACCGTATTGTTCAATGTGCGTGAAAGAGATTTGGGCAGTACTGTAACCGAGGCCCGCGAAAAGCTCAATGCCATGATCAGCAAATTGCCTAAAGGCTATTACCTTGAATGGAGCGGACAGTATGAAAACCTCATTCGCAGTGAGCATACACTAAAGCTCATTTTGCCTGTTGTGCTGCTCGTCATCTTTATTTCAATGTATTTCGCTTTTCATTCCGCGCGCGAAGCTTTTCTAAGTCTCATTACTATTCCCTTTGCATTAATTGGCGGCGCTTATATGATCTGGTTCTGGGGTGTTAATTTATCCGTAGCTGTAGCCGTAGGGTTTATCGCCTTATTCGGATTGGCAGTTGAAACAGGTATTGTAATGGTCATCTACCTCAACGATTCCATGCAGCAGCTCGTTGCCCAAAAAGGCAATTCAAGGGAAACCATCACCAACGCCGATCTGCGGGAATATGTAATTGCAGGCGCTGCCAAAAGGCTTCGCCCTAAAATAATGACAGTTTGTGTATCGCTCTTTGCTCTGGTGCCTATTTTATGGAGCCATGGTGTAGGTAGCGATGTAATGAAACCAATTGTATTACCAATGGTTGGCGGCGTACTTACCTCAGCTACGCACATTCTGTTGGTAACACCACTGATTTTTTTACTAGCCAAAGAATATGAATTACGTAAGCATGGAAAGATAGAGGTGCTCGAAACGAAACATTAATCAATATGTTTAATAAACTATTTATAACGGCTCTTGGGCTTTCGGTCTTCACTGGTTTGCACGCGCAAACAACAATGTCATTAAACGACATTCTCAAAACCGTTGAAGCCAATAACCCTTCACTAAAAATGTACGAGGCCGAGTCCCGTTCTCTTACCGAAGCCGCCAAAGGTGCTTATAGCTGGATGCCGCCCGAAGGCGGCGCCGGTTTATTCATGACGCCCTACAACCCCAAAATGATCAAGGCCGATGAAGCGAAACCAGGCATGGGCTACTTTATGATTTCGGCACAGCAAATGTTTCCCAATCGCAAATCACAAAATGCTGAAGCTGCGTGGATGCAATCCATGTCGAAAGTAGAAACAGAAAAAAGAAAAGTAACACTCAACGATCTGCTCTACAATGCCAGAAAGAACTATTACGAATGGATCATTCTCACCAAAAAAATAAATGTACTCGATGAAGGCAGCCGCATACTCGACTTCATGATCAAAAGTGCCGAAATACGATATAAAAATGGATTGGGTAAAATCAGCGCTTATTATAAAGCCAAAGCGGCACTCGCCAATCTCGATAATATGAAACTCATGCTCGAAAACGAAATGGTGCAAAAGCGTATTACCCTCAATACGCTCATGTACCGCAATACCAATAACGAGCTCGCTATCGACACGCTCTATTCATGGAAAGAGTTTTCACCTGCCATGCTTGATTCCGCTTATCTGGCAGGCAACCGAAGCGACATACAGGTATTACAGCGAAGCATTGAAGTAAACAGCCTGCAGCGCAATGCCGAACTCGCAAAACTAAAACCCGAGTTTGGTATTAAATACGAGCATATGGTATCGCTTAGCACCCAACCCTGGCAGTATACTTTAATGGGCATGGTAAAGCTGCCATTGGCAAAATGGTCTTCCAGAATGAATAAGGCAAAAGCCGAAAGCCTTGTATGGGAAAATGAATCGCTCAAAAATCAACAGCAGATGATCATCAACGAAGCTGCAGGCATGGCTGGTTCTGCGAAAGCAGAGCTCGATACCAAAAAGAAACAAATGCATTTGTACGAAACGCAAATCATACCATCGCTAAAAAAGAATTTTCAAACCATGCAGCTCGCGTATGAACAAAACACCGAACAATTGTTCGAACTGTTCGATGCATGGGACGCTTTAAATATGACACAAATAGAATACCTCGATCAGCTTAAATCTGCATTGCTTATGCAGGCCGAGCTCGAACGTATTCTTGAGATCAAATGATATAACATATGAAACCCTTTTTGCTCATAGCCTGGTGCCTGGCGCCCATTGCCTTCTTCGCCTGTAAAGAACAAAAGAAGGTTAACCCCGTACAGGAAACTGTAGTGCAGGAACTCTACACCTGCCCCATGCACCCGCAGATCATAAAAGATAAACCCGGCGCCTGCCCTATTTGTGGTATGGACCTCGTAAAGAAGACAGCCGGTTCAAAAAAAGTGACGGATCTGTCGCTTAATGATCTGCTACGACCCGCTAATCAGTACGTTATTTCATCTATCCCTACAGTACATATTCAGTCGCGCAACGAACCCATTGAAATTTCAACCTATGGCTTTGTAACCTACGATACCAGACAGATCGGTACCGTGTCAACCAACGTAACAGGGCGAATTGAAAAGCTCTATGTAAAATACCGGTTTCAGGAAGTAAGCAAAGGCCAAAAGATCATGGATCTCTACAGCCCCGATCTGTTAACTGCACAACAGAACCTGTTATTCCTGTTAAAAAATGATGCCGATAATAATATAATGATCACGGCAGCGAAACAGAAGCTATTACTGCTTGGCATGAGCAACCAGCAATTGCAACAGGTCATCAATACAGGCAAACCGGTTTTCACCGTATCGATCTACAGTCCGTACGATGGTCATATTCATGAAAGCAGTGCCGGTGACATGGAGCAGCTAACACAAACCGGAATGAAAGACGTATCGCTTATCACTGAGGAATTACCATTGAAAGAAGGCATGTATGTAAACAAAGGGCAGAACCTGTTTATCATTTATAATCCTTCAAAAGCATGGGCCGTGCTCAATATATTTTCCGGACAAACTAATATGGTAAAGGTCGGTGACAAAGTGCGCATTAGTCCAGAAACAGCGCCTGACAAAGATTTCAGGGCAGCTATCAATTTTATTGAACCTTTTTATCGCAATAACAGCAAAACCGCAACTGCGCGTGTATACTTCGATAATCCGCACATGGGCATTCCCATTGGTAGTCAGGTTAAAGCTGTAATCTTTGCCGGCGCCCGTTCAGCCAAATGGTTACCCGAAGAAGCAGTATTATCGCTGGGCCTCGATAAAGTAGTGTTTGTTAAAAAAGACGATGCATTCGTTGCCCGTAAAATTGAAGCAGGTATTGTAAATAACCATTTGATCCAGATAGTAAGTGGACTCTCAGACGATGATGAAGTCGCCGCCAATGCACAATACCTCGTAGACAGCGAAAGTTTTATAAAAGTAAAACAGTAGATGAAACCTATGCCACAGAATATCTATTATAAACCCGGCAGCAGAATAACTATTGGGCGTCCCTTGCGTCGCACACTTGTACAGTTTGTCCTCTCTTCAGCTTTTATCGTTTCGTTGTTGCTCACTGCCTGTAAAAGCAAAAAGCAGCCCGTTGCATCAAAAGCAGACGTATACTATACCTGCTCCATGCATCCGCAGATTATGCAGGATCATCCCGGAACATGTCCTATCTGCCATATGGAATTAATTGCAGTTAATAAATCAAGTCAGCCCAACGATGAAATAACCCTCAGCGATCAGCAGATTCAATTAGGCAATATTCAAACCGATACATTAGGCCATGCCATGATGGGCGATAAACTCGTACTAACTGCCACGCTGAACTTTGATGAAATGAAAGTAAACACGGTAAGCTCTCGTATCACCGGACGTATTGATAAGCTCTATTTTAAAAACACGGGTGATTTTGTAAAAAAAGGCGATCACTTATTTGATCTCTATAGCGAAGAACTCAACACCGCCAAACAGGAATATCTGGCTGCCCTGGAACGTCAGCAAACGCTTGACAATTCCATCATAGATTTTAAACAACTCGTGCAAAGTGCAAAGAATAAGTTGCTGCTGTGGGGTGTAAGTGAAGCACAGATTGATGCCTTAGGCAAAACAAAACAATTCTCTCCGCTTACTGCGTTTTACAGTACTGCTTCAGGTTACATTACCGAACAGCCCATTAAAGAAGGCCAATATGTAAATGAAGGTGATCCTGTTGTAAGGCTGGCTGATCTTTCAACTCTCTGGGCCGAAGCGCAGGTATATGCATCGCAACTCGCTTCTATAGATTATAAAGGTATTGCCACGGTACAATTGCCCGATATGCCTGGAAAGGAAATAACAGGTAAAGTAACTTTTGCCAATCCTGAAATAAGTGCCGATACACGTATTAATCTGTTACGTGTTGCTATTCCCAATACCGGCAACCAGTTAAAACCAGGCATGCCAGCCTATGTGTTATTAAAGAGCAGCGGCAGCAGCGCTATGACCTTGCCCGTAGATGCTGTACTGCGCGATGGGAAAATGGCAACGGTATGGTTAAAAACAGGTAACAATGCCTTCAAAAGAAAAATGGTAGAAACAGGGTCAGAAAGCGATGATCGTATAGAAATAACATCGGGATTACAAAACGGCGATGTAGTAGTTGTCAGTGGCGCTTACCTTATCAACAGCGAATACATATTCAAAAAGGGTGAAGAGCCTATGAAAGGCATGAAAGGCATGTAGCGAAGCAATCAGAAGATTCTTTAGAAATTCTAAAAATATTTTTATGGAGCATCATCATCATGAAGACAACAGCAATACCGGGCATGCACAACATCAAAGCAAAATGCAGGGTGCCGGTCATGATCATTTAAAAAATCCACCGCACGGTCACACGGGGCATGACCACCATGCAATGATGATCAACGATTTTAAAAGGCGGTTTTATATTGTGCTGATTCTTACTTTCCCTATTCTGTTATTGTCTCCCATGATTCAACACTGGCTGAATATTCATATCGCTTTTACGGGCTCCTTATATGTTTTATTTGCATTGTCATCAGTAGTGTTTGTATTTGGTGGATGGCCCTTTTTAAAGGGATGGATAAATGAAATGAAAGACAGAGATCCCGGTATGATGACATTGATCGGTTTTGCCATTACTGTAGCTTATGTGTATAGCGCCGCCACCGTGTTTGGATTAAAAGGCATGGATTTCTTTTGGGAGTTGGCTACGCTGATTCTAATTATGCTGCTCGGTCACTGGATAGAAATGAAGTCAATTGCCGGTGCTTCGCGTGAACTTGAATTGCTCGTTCAGCTAATGCCTGCCGAAGCTCATCTGGTTCATGGCGATCATGTAATGGACGTAAAAACCGATTCATTAAAGCCCAATGATGTAATATTAGTAAAGCCGGGTGAAAAAATAGCGGCTGATGGTATAGTTGCCGAAGGTGAAACTGCCATTAATGAATCGATGTTAACGGGTGAATCGAAGCCGGTTAAAAAAAAGCAGGGAGATAAAGTTATCGCCGGATCGGTAAATGGTAATGGATCAATAAAGGTACAGGTGCTGCACGACTCAAAAGATTCATATTTAACACAGGTGATACAATTGGTAAATGATGCGCAAAAATCGAAATCAAAAACCCAATTATTAGCCGATACTGCTGCCCGTTGGTTAACGGTCATTGCCATCCTTGCAGGTATAATCACTTTTGTTTACTGGTATTATAATAATCAGTCACTGGCATTTGCCATTGAAAGAATGGTAACGGTCATTGTAATTTGTTGTCCTCATGCTTTAGGATTGGCAGTTCCATTGGTGGTTGCAAGATCAACTGCATTATCGGCAAAAAACGGATTATTGATCAAAAACAGAACCGCTTTTGAAAATGCGCGCAAAATTACCACCCTGGTATTCGACAAAACAGGAACGCTTACCGTAGGCAAATTTGAAGTGGTTCGTTTTTCTTCTCTAAAGAAGGAATATACCGGTAATGATGTTATCCAACTTGCTATGGCGCTTGAACAAGGCTCCGAGCATCCTATTGCTACCGGTATTATTCAAAAGGCAGCAGAATTAAATATACAACCTGTAAAAGCACAGAACGTGCAGGCGTTAACGGGAAAAGGTATAACAGGTAATGTTAATGGGAAAGAGATTAGTGTGGTAAGTCCCGGTTATGCTAAAGAAAAGGCCGGCGATGCTTTTTCACCAACTGAAATTAAACCAGATGAAACATTGGTTTACGTGATGATAAATAACGAAATGATTGGTTTTATTTCACTCGCAGATCAAATACGACCTGAATCATATGAGGCAATTAAAACCCTTCATCAGCACAATATAAAAACAACCCTGCTTACAGGTGATAATAAACACGTGGCTGAAAGTGTAAGTAAAGAACTGGGAATTGATAGCTATATAGCAGAAGTTTTACCTCATCAGAAGCTCGAAAAAATTAGAGAATTGCAGGATAAAGGAGAATTTGTTGCTATGACTGGTGATGGTGTAAACGATGCCCCTGCTCTCGCGCAGGCTAATATTGGAATCGCTGTAGGATCTGGTAGCGATGTGGCTGCCGAAACTGCTGGTATTGTACTCGTAAATAGCAATCCGAAAGACATAGTGAACCTCATTTTGTTCGGGAAAGCCACCTATCGTAAAATGGTCCAAAATCTGGGTTGGGCAACTGGCTATAACATTGTTGCGCTGCCTTTGGCGGCTGGCATATTATACAAAGCGGGAATTTTATTAAGTCCGGCTGCAGGCGCTGTATTAATGAGTGTAAGCACGGTTATTGTGGCCATTAATGCTGGTTTATTAAAAGTCAAAGATTGATGGTACTTCCAGCAATTTTCAGAGATACGCATAAAAAAACATCCCGCACGAGGCGGGATGCTTTTGTAAAATGGTAGGTAATTGTTTAATGTCTGACCTTGTTGGTTGGGTCATTATTTCAATTTGTTCACTACAGTTTCTTCAACATAGCTATGGCTTCTGTTGATGTTGTAAACTTCAGTAGCGCCTTTCTTTGATCTTACTACTACGTTCAGATTAGCGTCAGCCAGATCTTCAGATTTTAACAGGAACTTCCTGGTAATGTTAGCGCCTTTGAATTTATCAGTATATAATACGTTACCATATTCATCACGAAAGATAACAGTATACTCATCTTCTTGTGTATTGGTAAGGTTCAGCTCGAAAACGGGTTGGTTATCAACGTTTCCCAGGAACTTTAATTCTGTAGCGTGGGCAGGTTTGCCGTCTTCGTTGTTAGCGAAGGTAGCTGTTGAAAATACAAGTGTTAAAGCGAGTAAAGCGATACTGAAAATTCCAAAATTCCTCATTGCCTTTTTCATAATTCGTATTTTATAGATTTTTGATAATGTCTACTTAATTACTTCATTATGGGGCTGCAATCGGCAGGCAGGCAATCTATTTATTCAGTGGAGTTCGCAACTTCTTTTTTCTCTATCATCCTGGTCGGATGTTGTTTGTTGCGTTTCGTCATGCAAACATACAACGGGTAAAGTCGCTGCAAAAAACAACTATAAGCCGATTTTAGGATGGTTAAACCCATTACGAAATGTTAAAACCCGCTACAGGAGCGGGTTTTATATAAAATAGAGCATTATGTCCAACCTTATTTTCAGGGGTAAAAGAGGGCTTTTTTTGTTGTTTCAAACCCTTAAAACACTGTATGGACCTCATTTTCCTAACACATGTTTGTTAAGGAATTATGAACAACATCAATACTCCGGGTTCTGAGTTAACAATGGATTCAAATCAATTTGTGTTTGCGGAATAGGCAACACCAGTCTGTAAGATTGCACATTATAGTTTAAGTTATTTCCACTACCATCTTTCAGACTATTCATTACACTAACAGCTTTACCCGTTCTTATTAAATCAAACCATCTATGTCCTTCAAATGCTAATTCAAGCCGGCGTTCATTCGCTATAATCGTATTCGCCGCATCAGCAGAAGCAGCCGTTTTAGCTGGTAGTCCCACGCGCGCTCTTACCTGATTTACCAGTGTCATAGCGCCGGTAAGATCACTTTTCTGTACAAGGGCTTCTGCTTTCAGTAATAGAATATCAGCAAGCCGGATGATATAAAAATCATTCGTACCATTATTAGGATCGTTGTATTTCGTAAGGAATGGATAATGATTCAATGCCCAGTATTTATCCGTCCATTGGCCACTCACATCATCAAAAGTAACAGACGCATTCAAACGAATATTATCATTTTCAGCTAAAAAGGCATTCACCAGATCATTACTCGGCGTATTGAATTTTTTCCAACCACCACCAATGAAAATAGAAGGTACCCAGTTTCCGATCTGATCGCCGGCACTGTAACCTTCATAGTTCAATTCCCATATAGCCTCACTGTTGTTTTTATGATTGTTGTCCCATAAGTAATTGTAATTACTAACAAGCGCATAACTAGGTATCGTTTGATTACAATAATAAAGAACCGAATCCCAGTTAGGCGTTGGCTTGCTCGCATATACTTTCGCCAGCGTTGCATACACAGCCCCTTTTGAAATGATTTGTTTTGAAGAAGAAGCGCCCACGTCGCCTACCGTTGATTTTGCAAACCACAGATCATTTAAGATAGCCAGGTAAACCGAATCAGTCGAAGACTGCGCAATAATAGTAGAGTTTAATAAAGATTCAGCGCTTTTTGTATTCGCAGGTTGCAAAAACAATGGCACCTTGCCATACAACCTTACCAGATCGAAATAAACATAGGCACGCATGAATTTTATTTCACCCAGCATTTGGTTTTTGCGGCTGGCGCTTAATGCGGGATCGGTACATTGTTGAATCTGGTCAATATTAATATTGAATTTACCGATCATGCCATAAGCATCCTTCCAATCGCGCGCCACATTTCCGTTCAATGAATTAGCAGTAAACAGATCGAGCGTAATATTATCCGTATTATCACCGCCTGCATAAGCATTATCGGCAACTACATCGCCGTTTACTATTCTGTCAAACACATTAAATTCCAAACCAAAGTCGTACCCTTTATAAGTTATATAAGCGCCTGCTACGGCACTTTCGGCATCTGTTGCAGATATAGAAACAGTACTATCGTTTGTTACTACCTGCGTAATGGGATGTTTGTCTAATAATTTACTGCATCCCGCAAAGGTCATCGCAGCCAATAGCGTTGAAATACCTATAAGTAATCCGGCTGAATGAACTGGTTGTTTATATTTAATGAAGATGGATTTCATGTTCAAAAGTTTTTCGTTAATACCAAAAGGATCATCTGTTATTTCAGGCTCAGGTTCAAACCAAACAATACCATTTTAGCCTGAGGGTATGCGCCATAATCAACGCCCAGGGCAATATTGCGCTGATCTGAGCTGATATCCGTACCGTACGTATTTACTTCCGGATCAAATCCTTTATATTTTGTTATAGTAATAAGATTTTGCCCTGATACATAAATCGAAGCTGCTCCCAAACCTACATGCTCCAGCAATTTGCTATTGAACCTATACGATAAAGTCATCGTTTTAACACGCATGTACGAACCGTTTTCAAGAAAGCGTGTCGAGATCTGGGTATTATCGTTGCTGTATGGCTTAACGCCGGGAATACTCGTGTTATCGCCGGGGTTTTTCCAGCGACCCAGTACTTCGGTACTTTGGTTGCGCGAATCCTTCATGCCTTCTGTTTCAACACGCACGCCATTGAAAATTTTATTGCCTTGCGATCCCTGCAGGAAGATGGTAAGATCAAAGTTTTTGTAGGAGAGATTATTCGTCATGCCATACACAAAATTGGGCTGCGCGCTTCCTATCAATCGGCGGTCAGATGATTTTATGGCGGCGTAATTAACTGCTTTGCCATCGTTGTTCATATACAACTGATCACCTGTAGTGGGGTCAACACCTGCCGCTACAAATCCATAAAATTCTCCCAGTCCATAATTCTGTACCAGCGCAACGGCATTACCTCTTTCATAAATGTAACCGAAGGCATTCATAAAGGTGATGCCATTGCCAATGCTTTCTACTTTATTTCTGTTAAATGAAATATTAAAGTCCGTGCTCCATTTGAAATCTTTGCCAATGATATTTTTACTGCTGATCACAAATTCCTGTCCCACGTTTTTCATAGAACCCATATTCAACAATACGCTTTCTACAATTTGTGATGAAAGAGGAATGCGCACCAGTACGTTCTTAGTTTTCTTCACATAAAAATCACCCGAGAACGATAGGCGGCCATTTAAAAAACTCGCATCTACGCCCACATTCGTTTGAGTACTTGTTTCCCAACGAAGGTCCTGAGGCGCAATAGTCGCCGGACTAACCGCACCTGTTTGCGCGTTGATATTCGAAAGCGATAAATATTCATAACTGCCAATACCTTCCTGATTGCCGTTTTGTCCCCAGCCCGCTCTTAGTTTCAGATCAGATACCACATCAACATTCCGCATAAAATCTTCCTGAGAAATTCTCCATCCTGCAGAAAAAGAAGGAAAAGTAGCCACGCGATTACCGGGAGCAAATTTCGATGACCGGTCACTGCGCAGGTTTGCCTGGAAAAGATACTTACCATCAAAATCATA
>Ga0105239_10003267_pt1 | contig 20002 bp, 18 predicted proteins | sample KBSC44metaG_FD_92761 | JGI IMG/M metagenome (GOLD analysis project Ga0105239, IMG submission 92761) | Corn rhizosphere microbial communities from Kellogg Biological Station, Michigan, USA - KBS C4-4 metaG | ecosystem: Host-associated > Plants > Roots > Rhizosphere > Soil | place: Michigan, USA... | reverse complement strand
GGTCGCCTCATTACCTGCGAATTGGCATCAAGCCGCGAGTATGCTTTATACACCACCATCAGGGGCTCTCCTACATAACAGGTGGTTTTACTGGGTTCTACCCGAAGAAAAAAGTTTTTGTCTATTTTATCCTGTATGTTTTCACCCGGATGCAACTGTGAATTTCCTTCCAGATCTATATCCTCGGGATTGATATGGTTCAGGCCCGGTGCTCCCTGTTGAACTAAAATATGCACAGGATTGGAGTGCATGGTTTTTCCATTAATAACCGCAGTGGCGCCGGGAATGGTAAGCTTTCCCTTTTTGTTGGCAGCCAGAACAAGAATTTTTGAATAACTGTTAACGCCGCCGGCAAAACCGGTTGACGTGGAAGTAGAATAATCGAACGTTTGCTCTATTTCAAAATCGTTAAGCCTGGGGAGATTAAAATTCTTTATATCAGCGAAGCCTTCAACAATATATTGTACCTGAAAAGTTTCACGTACAGCTATCGTAGATTCACTGACCAGTGTATAGAATTTTACCTGTGCCCGTAACGGCTGAATAAAAAAACACAAAGCCAGCCCTATAAAAATGATATGTATATTTTTCCTGATCCTTTTTTAGTTTATCACTGAAAAAATATGGCCATAGCAAATATAAATTTTGCTGTTTAAGCGCGGTAAAAATGTTAGAGTTAAAGGAGGGTTAAAGATCGCCCAGTTGCGGGCGTAGTGTAATTTCTTCCACACAGGCCTGCGGTGAAAGTTGCGATGCCGTATAAATCATTTTGGCAATATCATCGGCCTGCATAATGCGTTTTCTGTCAACGCCGCTGCCTTCCCACGAATCAGTATAGGCGGCGCCGGGATAAACGGCTGTTACTTTGATATTAAAGGCTTTCATTTCTTCACGCAGGTTCGTCGAAAATCCGGCCAGTGCGTATTTACTGATGCTGTAAGCGCCGCCATTAGGGTAGGCTTTTAGCGAAGCAATAGAGCACATATTAAAAATATGACCACTCTTTTGCCTGATCATATGATCAATAACCGACCTGGTTACATGATAAGCACTGTACAGGTTTACGGCCATCATATGCTCCAGTGTTCCCTCGGGTTCATTGTACACGCTACCGGGGTCAAACAATCCGGCATTGTTTACCAGAACATCTACAGGAACGCCAAAATCTGTTACCCACTGACCAAAAGCCTGTGCCTGTTCTTTTATAGAAAGATCAAAGGCTTTGGCTTTAACGGTAATTTCAGGATAGCCGGTCATCAGCTCTTCTACCACTTTATACAAAGCCACTTCACTACGTGAACTGATATACAGATTATGCCCGTTTTGAGCAAAGACGTGCGCAATAGCCCTGCCCAAGCCTCTTGATGCACCAGTGATTACAACATTCATACGTTAAAAGTAGTTGATTAGTTGAAAAGTTAATAAGTCGACAAGTTAATACGTTATCCTGATTTTCAGACCCGTGAACTTGTGAACCTATCAACTTGTCAACCTATTAACTTATTAACCTGTGAACTTATCAACCTATCAACTAATTTCGCACCATGAAGTACCGCCACATTTTCTTTGACCTCGATCATACATTATGGGATTTTGAAACCAACAGCCGTCAAACTCTCGAAGACATGTATCAAACCTACAACCTGCAGGAAAAAGGTGTGTACAGCTTCGAAGCGTTTTACAAAAACTATATGGTGCACAATGAAAAATTGTGGGATCGCTTCAGAAAAGGTTTTATTAAAATTGATGACCTGCGCTGGAAACGTATGTGGCTTACCCTGCTCGATTTTAAAATAGGCGACGAAAAGCTGGCTCTTGATATGGCTAAACGGTTCCTCGATCTGTTACCCACACGAAAGACGCTATTTCCATATACAGTTGAAATACTCACCTATCTTACCAATAAAGGGTATAGCTTGCATTTGATCACTAACGGATTTGAAGAAACGCAACATAGTAAACTGAAGTACTCCGGTATTCACACCTACTTCGGCGAAGTGATCACATCCGAAGGCAGTAATTATATCAAGCCCAATAAAGAAATATTTCATTACGCCTTTCAAAAAACAAATGCGCTGCCCGAACAAAGTATTATGATCGGTGATAGTATTGAAGTTGATATTCAGGGTGCCATCAATGCCGGCATCGACCAGATATATGTGAATCACTTAAACATAGCTGCTGCTATTCAGCCGACTTATACGGTGTATTCGTTGAAAGAACTGGAAACAATATTTTAACCTGCCAGTTCAAAAAATAAAAAATCCCTCAGAAAGAGGGATTTTTTTATTCTTACTTATACTAATTACTTCAAACTATAACGTTGCCACAACCGTTACCCCACCTTTTACTACTTCATTCAATTTCACACTTACTTTTGCATCGAGTGGTAATAACAGATCTACGCGGCTACCGAATTTAATAAACCCGAGTTCAGTGCCTTGTTCAACTTTCTGACCTACGCTCAGATAGTTTACAATTCGTTTGGCCAATGCGCCTGCAATCTGTTTTACAAGTACCTCTCCTTTCGGATGACGGATAACAACAGAATGTCGTTCATTCTCAGTAGATGATTTGGGATGCCACGCAACAAGGTATTTCCCTTTGTGGTATTGATTATATACTACTTCCCCCGTTATAGGGTTACGGTTTACGTGCACATTGGCAGGGCTCATAAATATTGAAACCTGCAGGCGTTTATCTTTAAAATATTCTTCGTCGTATACTTCTTCTATTACTACAACTTTACCATCGGCCGGTGCAACAATCAAATTGCTTCCCAGCATCAGTTGCCGTCTGGGAATTCTGAAAAAAGAAATGATAAACAGCAGCAGCACCAACGTAAGTATAAATATCAGCCAGCTCAGCCAGGCAACATGAAAACTGATAAAATAAAACGATGCCAGGTTAATAACAGCAAACAATATCGCGCTGATCAATATACTCTTGTAGCCTTCTTTATGAATGGTCATTTAAAAATATTAGGGGGTCAAAATTACAAATTGTAATGCATTAAGCATTGTTTTATTTGCTACTCTTTGCAACGCCAAACTTATCCCATTGTTTACCGGCATATTCCAGAAAGGCATCGGGCGCCTGTTCAAATTTTTTATCGGCCTCTTTATCGCCTCCCAATTTTTCTTTTCCTTTAAAAACTGTGGTAGTTCCCTTTATCCGGTATTGATCATTACCTTCATAAAATACCAGGTTCTTTTGTTCGGGAGAAAAACCCTCTTTACATCCCAGTACATAAACAAAGGTCACTTCTGCCGTGCCATCACCATCGAGGTCGGTAATGGTTAATGAGTTGTCGAAAAACTCGCAACGTACGTCAAAAGCGCAATCATCTACCATTTCATTCAGCTTCCATACTTCCTTCAGGGTGCTGCTGCTGTCGGATGATTTTATAAAGTGATAAGCGAACAGTTTGGCGCTTCGGGTAGCATCGTACACATTTTTCCAGTAAACGCCCGATTCGGTAAGAATAACGATGTTCTCACCCCGGCTGTCTTTCCAGCGTTTGCCTTCTTTTATGGTACCCTTGTATAATTTCTTATCAATCATACCGGGTTTAAATTCAAGCATGGGAACAGGTTTACCTATGGGCGCGGCAGTGCAGCTTTCCAGTATGGTAAGCAGGATAACGATCAATAATTGTGATTTCATTTTAGTGCCAGTTGTATATATAACCAAACAAATGGAATAGCTAACAGTAATGAATCAAATCTGTCTAAAAACCCTCCATGTCCTGGCATAATATGCCCGCTATCTTTTACATTGGCTACTCTTTTTAATTTGCTTTCCAGCAAATCACCTGCAGTGCCTATAACGGCCGCAATCAATGCAATCACAATCCAATGCTGTACATGATAACCATTAGCCGGTGCGGTATAATAGCCCAGCAATGCAATCACTACAACGCAAAGAATAGCTCCTCCAACCGTTCCTTCCCATGTTTTTTTGGGAGAAATTTTTGAAAGCTGCGTTTTACCTATTAACGAACCAACGATATAGGCCATTGTGTCGTTGATCCAAATTGAGAAGATCAGGCCACAGGGGATCACTTTTCCCCAGCTATCGGGCGATAAGAAAAGTATGTTACGATCGGGCAGCGGAAAGTTGCTGCGTAAGCTCATTAATAACCCCCAGCTCAGGGAAATATAAATTAACCCGGCAGCGGAATAGCCTATATTCTTTGGCTTTATTTCCCGGGCAAATAACAGTTCAATAATTGGCAGAATGAATATAAACAGCAGACCCAGCCACCATCCCAGTTCATGCAGATGAATACCAAAAATGTTGAAGTGGTCACTGGTAAAATATAGCATGATGCACCACCCTGCCAGCCGTACACCGTATTTATGAAGAGGGGATATGCTGTTATAGTCGGGGTCAATTAAACCTACCAGTTTCTGGTATTCTGTCCAGCAGCCAAAATGAATAATGCTGAATAATATAAAAAAGCTCCATTGATTCCATAGTAATCCGGTAAGCATTACTATTACAAATACAGCTGCTGTAAGTGATCTTGTTTTAAATGTTTTTACATTAAGCGCCATAGGCGAAGCAAATATGTTTTAGGCCATAAATTGATTGGTGGGCGTTATCTCGTCTGTTCTGTACACTTTGGAATAGGTAATGGTAGATTGCTTTTGAAAAAACCAAAGTATGGTCCATATTACAATACCGCTAACAATGGCTGCCAGCATGGGCGATTCAGGATTTTTATCAATGTACTGCGGGGCATAGGATGCCGCTATCACCTGCACTGCATTATTAACAAAGTGGGCCAGAATGCTGGTCCAGATACTTCCGCTATACCAATAAAAAGCGCCTAATACAATACCCAAAAACATTCTGGGTAAAAAGCCTGAAAACTGCAGGTGTAAAGATGAAAACAGAATGGCGGTAACAACAATGCCAACCCAGGGGCTGCGGGAAATATTGATCAGTATCCGCTGTAAAGCACCCCTGAAGCATAATTCTTCAGCTACTGCAGGCAGCAATGCGATTATAAATACATTAACAACAATATCGGTTGACGTTTTAACCTTCAGAAAGGCGCCCATTTGCTGAGCAGTCTGCTCTTCCAGCTTCGTTAACCCATTGGGTAATGGAATACCTTCATTCAGTTTACCGAGCCAGAATACAAACGGCATGGCCAGTAAAATACCAATTATGGCCAGCATATACATGTTGCTTTTTTCAGCATTTCTGAAACCTAAAAAATAGCCATATCTCCCGGTGAATGTAAACAAGGCATATAAAAAGGCAGGAAGCATGAACATTAGAATGGAAGAAAGCGCCTGAACCACTTTAAAAACAGTAATTACATGAGCATCTTTCCAGTCAATATGTTCAATATCTAAAATTTTAATACCATTAGCCTGAAAGATAAGAACGGAAAGGATCTGGGTTACAATAAACGCAAAACCAAATAACCCCAGGAACAGGGCTAGCTGCGACAAGGGCGATTTTATACGTAAATGACCTCTCATAGGCTGGTATAACAGATATTAGTGTGTAAATTTGCACCTCTTTTAAGCGGTACAAAGGCTGCAAGATAAGGATAAAAGGTGGCCAATCCGTTGATCGGCATGCGATAAAGAAAACATAAAGCACAAAATCAACCAGCCGCCGTTAATACATCATGGTACAAATCGCTAACATATCACTCCCTGATTTTCCGCTTCTTCTGGCGCCTATGGAAGACGTGAGCGATCCGCCGTTCCGTTTTGTGTGCAAGCAGAATGGAGCCGATTTAATGTACAGTGAGTTCATATCCAGCGAAGGACTTATCCGCGATGCCATCAAAAGCAAACAAAAACTCGACTTTGCCGAGTTTGAACGCCCCTTCGGCATCCAGATCTTCGGGGGCGATGAAGAGGCTATGGCCCTGAGCGCCAGAATTGTTGATACCGTTCAGCCCGATCTGGTGGATATTAATTTCGGCTGCCCCGTAAAAAAGGTGGTCAGCAAAGGAGCCGGCGCTGCTGTATTAAAAGATGTAGACGCCATGGTACGGTTAACAACTGCAGTGGTGAAATCCACCTCATTGCCGGTTACTGTAAAAACCCGACTTGGCTGGGATGATACCAGTAAAAATATTGAAGAAGTAGCTGAACGTCTGCAGGATGCAGGTATAAAAGCACTCACCATTCATGGCCGTACCCGTGCACAACTGTATAAGGGCGAAGCCGACTGGACATTGATCGCCCGGGTAAAGAACAATCCGCGTATTCACATACCCATTTTTGGTAACGGCGATATTGATTCTCCTCAAAAAGCACTCGAATATAAAAACCGGTATGGCGTAGATGGCGTAATGATTGGCCGGGCCGCTATCGGCTATCCCTGGATCTTTAGAGAGATAAAACACTTTCTGCAAACAGGTAATATACTGCCGCTTCCTTCTGTTGAAGAAAGGGTTGAGATCTGCCGCACTCATGCCCATAAGTCGGTAGAGTGGAAAGGCGAAATACTGGGTATTCTTGAAATGCGCCGTCATTATGCCAATTATCTCAAGGGGCTTTCGCATGTAAAGGAATACCGCACCCGCCTGGTAACGGTAAAAACTTTGCAGGAAGTAGATTCGATACTGGATGAGGTAAAAGAGAAGTTCGGTGGCATTGTACCCGAAAAACAGGTCATTACCCTTGACCAGGACCAGCTTCCCGCCTGCGCCTGTTAAATCTTCTATTACAGATCAATCCCGAAAGCAAAATTTCTCAGGAAAAATGGTGTGTTTTCCTGGAAAACGGTTTTTTCATCATGCAGAATCATTTCAGTAAAATATCGTACATTAAATCATGCGCGTTTCCTTAATAATTTTATACAATGAAACCTTTTCAATCCTGTGTTAAAAAAATTACTCATGCAATAGTTCCATCTGTTGCTATTTTGTATGCCCTGACGGTGCTCACCGGTGGCCCGCCTGCCAAAGAAAACAAGAACACTGCTACCTCATTAATCAATCTCGACAGTACCGCATTAATCAATCATCTGGCTACGCTTTCTTCGGCACAAATGGAAGGAAGAGAAACTGCAACACCAGGCAATCAACGCGCAAGGGAATACATCGTGCATCATTTCGATTCGCTGAAGTTAGCCAAAACAGGTGATTCATATCTGCAGCCCTTTCCTTTTGGACATGACAATCAGCAGGGAACAAATGTCATCGGATTAATAAAAGGCACTAAGTATCCTGCCAATTATATTGCCATTACAGCCCACTACGATCATCTGGGCGTTCGCAACGGAACCATTTATTATGGCACAGATGATAATGCATCAGGTACAGCTGCTCTGCTGGCGATGGCTGCTTATTTTAAACAGCATCCGCCTAAACACTCTTTACTTTTTATAGCTTTTGATGGGGAAGAAAAAGGTTTATTGGGTTCTAAATATTTTGTTGCCCATTGTCCTGTTCAGCTCAATACCATTTTACTGAATGTGAATATGGATATGGTGAGCCGGAATGATAAAGGGGAAATATATGCGAGCGGTACCGATCATTATCCATTCTTGAAAAAGTTTGTGGATAGTGTACAACCCTTTACGCCTGTGTATATTCTTTATGGCCATGATGGGGCAAAAGCCGGCGAACAGGATTGGACAAGCCAGTCTGACCATTTTGCTTTTCATCAAAGCCATATTCCATATTTATATTTTGGGGTAGAAGATCATGCTGATTATCACCGTCCCGGTGATACCTTCGATAAGGTTAATAAAAGTTTTTATTACCATGTGTGTACAATGATCACGGCTGTTACCTCGCTGCTGGATGGGCCGAATATTATGGAATAGGTTATATATTTCGTGCAGAAAAAAAATTATACGCAACCCGATACTTTATCAGGAATATTCCGACATATATTTTTAAATAAACATTCCACCATGAACACCCGCGAACAAGATGTACGCACCTGGTCAATGCTTTGTCACATTTCAGCCTTAGCCGGTTTATTTTTTTCGTTAGGAAATGTTATTGGTCCCCTGCTTGTATGGCAGATAAAAAAGAATGAATTGCCTGAAATTGATCCTTACGGAAGAGAGGCCGTGAATTTTCAGCTAACCATATTAATTATCAATTACGCAGCTGGTATTATACTGGCTGGTTTCTGGGGATATGGTTTTGGCTTTGGTCATATGTGGCGGAGTCCTTTTTATTTCCTGGGCTCAGGCTTTGGATTCGGGATAATTATTTCCATTATCAATTTTGCCGCATGGGTATTGGCAGTAATAGCCGGCCTGAGAGCCAATAACGGAGAGTTTTACAAGTATCCGTTCGCGATAAGATTTTTTAAATATAAGTAGGCGTTTTCACTGCCTTTATCACCTCCTCACTCAGCGGAGAAACAGAAGGATCGAAATAGTGCGTAAGCTCGCCTTTTTCGTTAAGAAGATATTTTGAGAAATTCCAGGAAGGCGGCTGGTCATTCCAGCCGTTTTTATTTTTATTGGTCAGCCATTTGAAAATATCATTTTGCGCTTCAGACTTCACCACCACACTTTTTTTGGCAAGCGGAAAAGTAACGCCAAAGTTCACTTTACAAAATTGAGCAATTTCTTCATCGTTTCCCTTTTCCTGTTCTTTAAAATCATTAGCCGGAAAAGCAATGATCTCTAAATTATTGCTGAACTGCTGATACAACTTTTGTAAGTCTTCGTATTGATTGGTATAACCGCAATTACTGGCCGTGTTTACCAGCATAAGCTTTTTGCCTTTATAAGTTTGAAGTGGCAAGCTATTCCCATTATTCAATTGTACATTCAGATCGTAAATAGATTGGCCTGGTTGCATATTCTTAGTATTTGCTAATATTTTAGTGTTCCTGCCCATTAGTTTGGTAATTGCTATCCATAAAGGATAAACCAATTTTAGTATTCTTTGCCTGCCTGTCATAGTATTCAATTTACCTTATTACCCATTTAAATAGTTTTAGTTTTCCTTTAAACGGTGGATATTTAATAGCAGGGTCGAACCACGAAGGTGTTTTCATTATTGCCTTGGTATGACTAAACACATCGAAACTGTATTTGCCATGATACTGCCCTATACCGCTGTTTCCCCTGCCGCCAAACGGCAAATTATGATTGGTAAAATGCCAGCTCGAATTATTAACGCATCCTCCGCCAAACGGCACTGCCTGTAACCATTCCTTTTCTTTTTTTGAACCGGAAGTATATATATAAAACGATAAAGGATCAGGATTGTTTTGAATAATGCTTTTTGCCTCTTCCATAGTATTAAAAGAAAGCACCGGCAATATAGGGCCAAATATTTCTTCTTTCATCAGCGGTGCATCCAACGGTACATTTTCGATGATAGTTGGTTCAATGTATAATTCACTCATGTTATGACTGCCGCCATGTACAATAGTGCCCTGATTTAAATATCCCGTAAGCCGTTTGAACTGTTTTTCATTGATTATTTTGCCATAATTGTAACAGGTAGCAGGATCGCCTGAATAAAACGATTTGATAGCATTTATTAAAGCCTGTATCAGTTCTTCTTTTATTGATGTATGCACCAGCACATAATCGGGCGCTATACACATTTGTCCGGCATTTGAAAATTTGGTAAGTGCAATACGCCGGGCAGCCACATCTATATTCGCATCGCTTTCTACCACGCACGGACTTTTACCACCCAGCTCCAATGTTACGGGCACCAGCTGAGTTGCTGCCATTTGATAAATACTTTTACCCACCGCTGTACTGCCGGTATAAAACACATGATTAAAACGGAAGTTGTTCATCATTTCCGGCACTACCTGTGCTCCGTCGCCTTCTGCATATAAAACGTATTCTTCAGAAAAAATTTCCCTGATCATCTGTCCCATTACGTTGGCTGTTGCAGGCGCCAGTTCAGATGGCTTCAGTACAATGCAATTACCGGCAGCAATAGCACCAATCAATGGAGTAAATAACAGCTGCAAAGGATAATTCCACGGGCTGATAATTAATACCACGCCCAACGGTTCATACAATACATAACTGGTTGATGGAAAATTTACCAGATTTGTTTTTGTTTTATACGGCTGCATCCAGTATTGCAGATTCTGCAGCGCCACATTAATTTCTGCCATTACAATGCCGCATTCGGTAACCCAGCTTTCTTCGGCACTCTTTTTCAGATCGGTATATAAGGCATCGTATAACGATTGCTCATACTTTTGCATGGCTGATTTTAACAACTGTAACTGCCGTTTACGGAACTCATATGTACGCGTAGCGCTCGTTTCGTAATAAGTGCGTAATCGTGGCAGTTTTTGCTGAATGTTACCGGAATTCATATGCATAATTATTGACAGGTAAATTGCCGCATACAGGTAAGTTAATTAAAATACCCAATATTTACCTGACTTACCAGCCCATTGCACCAGTGTTTTATCAGTAAAATAAACAGGTTGTCACATTACTGCAGCCGGTATTGGGAGCTTATGTTAACTTTAGATAGTCTTCACACAAAGCGCGGCATATGAAAAAAACACATCTTGTTTCAGCCCTGTTGCTGTTAATATCCTGCTCTACCTGTAATAATAACCGATCGCATACTGAACAAAAAACTCCGGTTAAGGGAATACGGATTGTAAAATCCGGGTTGGCTTATCCCTGGGAAATTGTCTGGGGTAAAGACAATAGGATCTGGATGACAGAGCGTGGCGGCACTATCAGCCGTATTAATCCCGATAATGGCGCTGTTGAATTTTCGTTTGCCATATCAGAAGTAAAGTCTCAGGGCGAAGGTGGTCTGTTGGGAATGGTCTTGCATCCTGATTTTAAAACAAACGGTTATCTGTATGTTGTATATGACTATACAAGCAACAATAACTACAGGGAAAAGCTAGTTCGTTTTACGTATGCTCACAATACGCTAACCAATCCGGTTGTTTTAATTGATGGTATTCAGGCTTCCGGCATACATAATGGATCAAGACTATGGATTACGAATGAGGCCAACCCAAAAATTTTTATGTCAACCGGCGATGCATCTAATCAGGACCTGCCACAACAAACCAATACGCTTAATGGGAAAATACTAAGGCTGAATGCAGATGGCAGCATTCCGCCCGACAACCCTTTTCCGGGTAATCCGGTATGGAGTTATGGGCATCGCAATCCACAAGGGCTTGTGCTGGTAAATAATACATTGTATGAATCTGAGCACGGGCCCGATGTGGAGGACGAAGTAAACATTATTGAAAAAGGTCGCAATTATGGCTGGCCCGAAGTAGAAGGACCCTGCAATGGCAGTGAACTATCATTCTGTAACAGCCATCATGTTGCAGAGCCTATCTGGAGCACCGGTAATAAAACGCTTGCTGTAAGCGGACTCGATTATTACAACAGCACTCTTATTCCCCAATGGACAAACTCATTGTTGCTAATGACGCTTAAGAACAGCAGCATTATACAATTAAAACTAAGCGCCAATGGAAAAACAATAAGTAGTGCAAACACCTTTTTTAAAGATGAATGGGGCCGCCTTCGCGATCTTTGTATTTCGCCTTCGGGAAAAGTATACGTGTGCACCAGTAATGGCAACAATGATATGATCATTGAAATAACTGACGTGGGAGACAAGAAGTAGGAAGTAAGAAGTGCTTTATTGTAGCTAAACATCTTATTCCCGGAATTATACTTCTTATATACTATCTATTAAACCCTGCTTCTTACTTCCTTGTTCATAAACCCTACGTTTTACTTCGGGTATCCTATCCTCGCTCTCTTTCTTTAATGATCTGCGCTGCTTCTATGAGTGCTTCTATCTTTTCATAGAAATAGATATGATTACTGCGTTCGAGCGGATTACTTGAAATGCCATGTGGGCTGCAAATCACTTCTACCAGCCAGTTCCATAATATTTCCCGCACCTCATTTAAATGATAACATTCAAAAAAATCGTCGATAACTAAACCAGGATCCTGTTTTTGTTCATCACTTAATCGCAAAGGTTGATTATACCATTGTGGATGTTTGTTGTTGGTACGCATAAAAATGTTTTTTTAACAGATTAATGTCGTGCCGTTGCGAGAAACATGGAATACCGGTAATCCATGTTTGCATGTGTATATGTGTAGGGAGAAAGCTTTTTTCGCTTATATTTGACGGTATGAAGTTAATCCCGTTACTCAGGAATTCCAAAATTTTTAGTAAATATTTTTACACACATTGCCTGTATGAAAACAAACAATATTTCAAAAAACCTGAAATATTTAAGAAAGAAAAAAGGATTAACGCAGCTTGAATTACGTACTATACTAGGTTATACCCGTTCTACCTGGTCGAATTACGAAAACGGCATCACCAATCCATCAATTGACGACCTCATTACCATTTCCAATTTTCTGGGAGTTACTCTCGATGATCTGATCATGAATGATCTGCATGCACGCGAACCATCATCCGGTAAATTACATACAACTACCCCACTCCGCTCATCTGTTATTTATTCACATAATGATGTTCTAACTGTTACAGCAGAACCTGAAATTGCTTATTTACTAAATGAAGTAAAAAAGCTAAAGGAAGATATAGACATGATTAAGGAAGGGAAGAAAACATAGAAATAAAGGGTTAGCAACACTTAACGCCGCCGCTGTGTCCACCATACGCCGCCGCCAAATAATACACCCACCAGGCATACAACGTATACGAAGTTAACATGGCCGCCGCTTTTGTTTTCGCTAATCTTCTTTACCTGGGTCTCGTCTGTTTCCTTTGATAAAGAGTATTCCAGATTTTCGTCGGCTTTTTTATAGCTGGCGAAAAAGGCATCAGCTTCATCGGGTGAAACATGGTCTTTGAGCGTTTCGTACTCGTATTTCAATTTAAACTTCCTGTAAAAACAGGCGTATTGCGCGCGCAGTTTAAAGGCAGAACAATTGAAATTCTCCAGCGATTCATCACCCTTCCATTCTTCGGGAACATTAATAATTACCTCTTCCTGATATTTCGCAGGATACATCAACGCGAATGGCATTGTTCGTTTTGCCTCTTTCGGTTTTCTTAATACGCCATTAATAACAAAGGGCGCAAAATAGCTTTTCTTTGTACCGTCTTCCAGCTCCCATAAATTTTCAATGGAATAATATTCTGTAGTTGTAAATTTTCCTGTTGAATCATCATCATTATATCTCAAGCTATCTGATTCTATCTTTTCATAATAATGAGCATAGTACTCGCGGAATGTTTTCTTCAATTGCGATATACTGGTACTGTTAAACTGATCGCGTATGTCATCGGCAAAAGAACCCGTATATTCAGTTTTTACAGCAAGCTGCGCCTTGCCACTCATATCAGGAATAGTAAACTCTTCCTTCACATTCACCATGCCTTTGTTTTGTAATGGAATAGAAGTAAGCATGGTGGTAGTATCGCTGATCAACAATCCGCACTGATAGTTGGGATATGAAATGCCATCTATATTTCCACGCTGATACGAAATGGTAGGGTCGAACCAGTAATACCGGCCATTATATGATACCCGCACGGTAACATGATCAAATGCTCCGGGAAAAGGTAACCACTGCATGATCGTTTTCTTATAAGTTGTATTGATCATTACAGGATCTGCCTCAACACCCATAGCACGTAAAAGTGTGCAGAGTAAATAAGACTTGTCTTTACAATCACCAAACCGTTGCGCAAATATTTTATCCGGAGAATTGGGGCGATGTGAATTTTGCCCCATTTCAATACCCATATAACGAACATCATCCTGCACAAAACGCAAAGCAGCGAGTATTCTCTTTTCAGTAGTTGGGTTAGATGCCTGAATTTCTTTGATCTTATTTTGCAGACCGGGCGATAATTTACCATTAAAAGGAAATAGCTGGCTGGCCCAGTCACTCACTTCTTTCCAGTTTTTGTATTCGCTCACCATGATCATTGAATACGGATCGTACCATGACGGCAGGCGATCCTGCTCATGAATACAAGCTACTTTGTTCAGCTTCCATTCATACGATGTTTCATTACCCACCTTTTTGGTTTCATAGTTCACACCGGTTAAGCTGTTTTTTATCTGTACTGTTCTGCCATCGGGCACCAGCAGCTTATAGTACAAATTATATACAGGTATTGAAAAACTGGTTTCAAAAATGCCTGCATATTTCCCTTTGAATACTGGATTGAATCCGCGTAGGGTGTAGCTGTATTCAATAATATCTCCCTTGCGCACATCTTCCAGAAAAAGAACAGCCGAGAGGGAACCATTATATAAATGCCGGTTCAACTCATCTTCCTGCTGAATCACTTTTATTTTCGAAGGCTGCAATTTATTGATGGTTTCGTTACCACGAATAATTTTGATGGTATGAAAGATCAACTGGCTGTACGAAGGATCGAAGTTTACATTCACTTCAGAGCTATTCTGCACACCGGTTTCTGACAAAATTTTAAAAGCAGTTTTTACATACGTTGACTGCTGCTGTAACGATACCTGCTTTTCAGATACGAGGTTTACGTATCCATCTTCGGCCTGGTCGTCCAGGTGCTTATCGCTGTAATCAAAATTTGTAACAGTAACCCAGGCTGGCTCTTTCTGCACCAAAGGTTTTTTGGTTTGGGCCAATAAGGGGGAGTGAATTAAAACACTACAGATTACGATCAGGCTTATTAAATTCTTCATTGCAAACGGGGTATGAACCGTCACAATTTAAAAAAATTTTCAGGTATCCAAAATAGGTAAAACTCTGTACCGCCTAAACTTTTATGGAAAAATTAATCTTAAACCATATATCACCAGCAATGTGGTGATGCCCATCAACAGCGTAGCTATGCTGTAGACTTTCAACATAGAGCGCATGTCAAGCCCTGAGAATTTGGCGATTACCCAAAAGTAGGCGTCGTTGGCATGCGATAAAGTCATGGAACCCGCGCCCATAGCCAATACAGCCAGTAATTTACCCATTTCAGTGTGCAATTCCAGTGATGGCAACAGTGGCTGAACAATGGAAGCGGCAGTAATAATCGCAACAGTAGAGGAGCCCTGAGCAGTTTTTAATACAGCAGTTAAAATAAATGGAAATAAAATACCTAAAGTATGCAGATTAAAGGCATGGCTCATATGATCACCCACCTTTGTGGCGGCCAATACGGCGCCGAAGGCGCCGCCAGCTCCGATAATTACCAGAATACCGCCGGCCTTTTCAGCGGCTTCCTGTAACAACCTGCTTATCGCATGTTTTTTCCATGACCGTACCGATAAAAATGCCAGCAGAGTACCGATGGCTAATGCAATTACCGGATCGCCTGTAATTAAAAACAATTGTCTCCAAATTGACGACGACTGCCCATCTTCTATCGATAAAAAAGATTTAATACCAATCAGAATTATGGGCACTATTACTGGCAGAAAAGAACTTATAACAGAAGGACGGGGCATCGACAGATCAACTACCTCAGTTTCATGAACCGGTTCATTTTTTATTTTTTTGCCGGCATATCTGGCCCACATATATCCTACCAGCATGGCAGGAAGGGCCACAGCTATACCGGTCAGGATCAGTTTGCCATAATCCACACCAATAACACCTGCAGCTGCGGCTGCTCCGGGATGTGGCGGAATCAGGCAATGCACCGAATAGAGTCCGGTCGCCAGCGATACCGACATGATGGCCGTTGAAATACCGGTTCGTTTGCATAATGATTTGTTTAATCCGCTGAGAACAATATAACCCGAATCACAAAATATCGGCAGTCCCACAATAAAGCCGGTTATACTCATCGCCAGCGGCGCATGTTTTTCTCCTGTTCTTTTAAGTATCCAGGAGGCCATTACTTTCGTGCTGCCCGTATGCTCAAGCACCACGCCCAGCGTTGTGCCAAGTACAATAATAAATCCCAGCGACTGCATAATATTACCAAACCCCTGTTTGGTAATATTGATAATGTTTGCCACAGGCATTTGTACTCCCAGCCCCACCACAAAACAGGCAATGAGCAATGCAAAAAAAGCATGCATCCGAAATACTGCCGTAAGCAGTATTATGATGCCAATGCCCATTACCAGAAAAATCATTACCTGCGCGAATGAGGCTGTCATATTGTAAGGATGATAAACTAAGATACCAAACCTGTTGCTATTGGCAAGCATTTAGATATTAACCACTGTTAGTCGAAAAAATAAGCTGCGCATTTGAAAAATTTTATGACTTTTATGCGGGCAATGTAAGAAACCATTGAAGAATTTTATGACCGACGAATATTTCATGCAGCAGGCTATTAAAGAAGCAAAAAAAGCTTTTGATGATGGTGAAGTGCCGGTAGGCGCCGTGGTGGTTATGAATAATAAAATTATTGCGCGTGGGTATAATCAGGTAGAAAGGCTAAATGACCCCACCGCCCATGCGGAGATCATTGCGCTTACTTCGGCATTTAATTATCTCGGCAGCAAATACCTGCCCGATGGTTCAATTTATATAACGGTTGAACCCTGCCTCATGTGTGCAGGCGCATTATACTGGAGTAAAATAGGAAAGATCATCTGGGGCGCCGATGACGAAAAGAATGGCCACAAACGCATTACCGAACCACACTGGCCTTTTCATCCTAAAACAGAAGTAACAAAAGGCATCCTGAAAGAAGAATGCGCCGAATTAATGAAAAGCTTTTTCCGAAATAAAAGGTAAAGGCACAAGGAAGAAGGTGAGTAAGAAGATACAGGTTATTAGGTTATTATTACCCGCATCCCCAAACTCATACTTGTGCCTTTATATTTTTACATTATCTGCTGCCCTTTCTTACTCTGAGCAAATCCGATAGCTATTGGATCGAAGGGAGCCTTTCAAATTACTGGTCCCACCAAACCTTTCCCGTCAAATCATCTTTTCCATTTAAACCAGGTTGCGCTGCTACAGCTGCACGATAATTATCGGCATTGAGATTTTGTTCTTTTACAGGATAAGCCTGTCTTCTCGGAATTTGAATACCACCGTTATTGGGTGCAGGCGTTAATACAGGATAGCCCGTTCTTCTCCATTCAGCCCATGCCTCATACCCATTCATATACAAATGTAACCAGCGCTGATAACCTATTTCCTTTAATGCATCGGCTGCATTATACGCCACGCCGGGTTGAGCCATGTATACAGCAAGCCCTGTTGTATCGCCCGGATCAGTTGCTGAATAAGGTACCTTTTCAATCTGTTTATCCTGACTGCTGTAAGATTGAAAGCTGATCCTGTTCCATTGTCTTACCGAAGCTTCTATTGCCGCATTATATTTTGCCTGAGCATCAACATCGCCGCCCGGCAACCAGTTTAGCTTATCGGCTTCTGCAATGGCCAATAATACCTGGGCATAAGTAGTAACATAGGTTGGTGCATTTTGCGTACGCACATGTACTCCAACAAAAGAAACGCTGGCCGATGGAATGGCCGACACTGCATTACCATCCAAACCGTACGGAACACCGTTATAGTCGCCGCTGCCATTTACATCAGCAAATATTTTCAGCCGCGGGTCTTTTAGTGGCTTCATATAATCTACAATAGTGTTACTGGCCCAATACCAGGGACGGTTCTGCACATTGGCCACATAATACCAGTAATTCTGATTGGCGGTTTCTGCCAGATGCACATACACTGCATTCTGACTGTTATCGGTAAAAATGCCCGCATTTAATGCATCGGTAAGTTCCTGCTTTCCTTTTGCAGCATCTGCTTTCGACAGGCGAAGCGCCATTAGTAACCGCATGGAATTGGCAAACCGTTTCCAGTTATTCATATTTCCGCCATACAATATATCTCCTGTTACAGGATTGCCGTTATCAATCTGGGCCGCCGCCTCTTTCAGTTCTTTCATCAGATCATAATAAATATCCTTTTGATGATCGTAGGCGGGTGAAAAACTTTCTTTACCCTTCAAGGCATTAAAGTAGGGAATGTCGCCCCAGCGATCGGTCATATGCCAGTAGAAGTAAGCCTTTAATATGCGGGCTACCGCTTTCTGATTATTTTCAGAACCTTCGTTAACATTAAAACTCTGTGTATTGAGAATGGTCTGCAAATTTTCAAGCGGACCTGAATAGATATCATAAAAATCAAAGTTCAATACCGTGTATCGTGAATTATCGGTATACGGTTTTTCAGACCACTGCTGCACGTACAACATACCGGTAGACGCTTCTATTACAACAGGCAAATAATTGATAGCATAGGTTAGCAATTGCGCGTTCGACGCTTTGGTAGGAACGTTAGGATCTATATTAATATCATTGCTGAATTTGGTACAGCCAACACCTGTTATCAGCAGTACCATCACCCAATTTATATAGAGTAATCTTTGCATAATCTTTTATTTAAAAGGAAACATTCAGATTAATACCAAAAGACCGGGCCGTAGCCAGCTGACCTGTTTCAAGCCAGTTTAAGGAAGAAGCACCTGTCGCCAGCTCTGCAGGGTTTATTCCCTTCGGCGCCTTTTGCCAGATCATAAAAGCATTCCGGGTAATGAGTGCCAGGTTTATGCTTTTAACCGGGAGCTTACCATATTTGGCTTTGCTGAATGTATAACCGAGGCGCATTTCGCGCATTCTTATATAGGAGGCATCCATCAGCCATGCTTCATATATTTTATTGCCCAGTACATTACGGTAATAGCTTCTGGCATTTACATAAGCAGTTACTTCCTGCTTTGAAGTATTGGATATACCGGTAATTTTTATTCCTCCGCCGTCAGTTAACGGGTCACGAATGTTTTTACCGTTATCATTCATAGCGGCTGTTTCAGCGGCCTGACCGCTTTTTACAGCCAGCATTTTTGTCCAGCTAAAGAACTGTCCACCCTTTTGAAAATCTATTACAGCACCGAGATCAAAATTTTTCCATGTAACCGTATTCTGCCAGCCACCGGTATACTTTGGTAATACACTTCCAAAATTGTGGTTGCTTTCGTACATGGGCATATTGGAAGCATCGAGCATTATTTTACCTGATGCCGGATCGCGTACATATCCGTTGCCAACCAGCGAGCCGAATGGTTCATTGGCGTTGGCCATTAAAAACATGTCAACACTCGCATAGCGGTTTTGATCGAGAATAATGGAGTTAAGGCCGGGATATATTTGCTTTATCTTGCTTTCATTGTGCGCTATATTAAAGCTGGTCGTCCAGGTAACGTTTCGTGTTTTAACAGGCATGCCGCTTACGGTAAGTTCAACGCCTTTATTTTGAATATCGCCTGCATTAATGATGTATTTGGTATAACCGCTTGTTCCGGGAACATCCACACTCATTACAGCCTTTTTGTTTTCCTGCCGGTACCACGTAAAATTGAAGCCTATGCGGTCCCGAAAAAAACGCATATCAAGCCCTGCTTCATACGCCGTACCTAAAGAAGGTTGAAGTCCGTCGTTCTTTAATGTGTCAGGAACATACATGGGAAAGCTTCCGTTGTACGGACTACCTAAATTAAACGAATTGGAAGTGAGGTATACATCAATATCTGAACCAGCCTGTGCAAAGCTTGCCCTTACTTTACCATAAGAAATAGGATTAACATGCAGCAGCTCGCTAAACACCATGCTGGCCGAAACAGAAGGATATAAATAAGCATTATTGGAAGAAGGCAAAGCCGATGAAATATCTCTTCTCAAACTACCATCGATAAACCATGTATTATCCAACCCAAGTGTTACTGATCCATAGGCGCTGCGAACTTCTTTTCTTCTTAAATAATTAACCACACCGGGCCGTTGCAGGGAATTGGAAATATTATACCAGCCGGTTGTTACAAAGCCGCCTACTGTTTGTTCCTGTAGATAAGTATATCGCTGCGTCATGATATTGCCGCCAAGATTAGCGCCTACAGCAAAGCGGCCAAACTCTTTATTATACTGCGCCAGAAATTCGTAATTCATTTCCTTCGACTCGTATTTACCGATCCAGAACATAGGCGTGCCTCTGCCACCTTCAGCATTGCGGCCATCGAGATTTTGTATAAAACCATCCTGCCGTACAAAACCATTTACTTTTAATCCCGGCAGTATGGT
>Ga0105239_10003263_pt1 | contig 20018 bp, 21 predicted proteins | sample KBSC44metaG_FD_92761 | JGI IMG/M metagenome (GOLD analysis project Ga0105239, IMG submission 92761) | Corn rhizosphere microbial communities from Kellogg Biological Station, Michigan, USA - KBS C4-4 metaG | ecosystem: Host-associated > Plants > Roots > Rhizosphere > Soil | place: Michigan, USA... | reverse complement strand
GCCTACTTTACCCTTAATTAATTTAACTTGCGTGTTCATGATTTGACAGCTTTTGGGATTACTTAATTGTGTAGTTACTTTAAAGTTAATCCCAAACTGTCAGATCAAATTGAAGCTATTTCAGATAATTCCACCAAAGTGACAAAATTTCTTTTTTTGTTCATCTTAGTACAAATTATGAGCGATCAATTAGAACCATATTTTTCGTGCAGCTAATCAATTTACCATCAGCTCTCTTTTGGTACTTTAGCTTTGAAATAATCATTAACCCATTTAATAACCTCATCTTTATCACGATAATCAAGTAAATATGGAGTTTCGCGTTGTTTGTCTAAAGCACCCTTTGTAAAGTAAGTAGTTGCTGCAATAATGCCTCTGTTGGCTTTTTCAGTGTCAATCACTTCTTTAAAACTTCGAATTACCTCTACTCCAACTTTCCTACTCGTATATCGCTTACATTCCACAAGAAATTTTAAAGGGCTTTGCATTTTAATATTTAATAAGGCCATAATATCATACCCGTCATCCTTTGTCCTTCTTGTCAGTTCGACAATGTAACCTTGTTTATTCATTAATTCGGCGATCATTTCTTCAAATTCCCAACCGTTTAATGTCAAGAGTTTAGAGTTGTCCTTATAAACATCATAAATTATCCTTTTAAGTTTATAGGATTCATTAATAAGGATGTTTTTTGCAACTCCATTATCAGTTTTAATTTCATCAAAAAAATTATACTGCCGAAGCTGACCATGATGCTGGCATACGAGAAATCGCCCGGTACTCCACTTGAATTTAATCATAAATTTCCTTTCTATCTCGTCAGGCGTCACTCTCGGAAAAGAATTTAAATTTTCTGATAAATCATTCACATGGTTCAGTTGTAAATCCGTTAAATAAATCACTGTTGTGTTTAAAAAATCTGTTCTTAAAGATATTAAATAATTTTGTTCTTAGATTTTGATGCATCAATATATAATTTCAAAAATTATTTTATCTAATCAAAATAATGCTAATTTTGAAATTGACAGGCAGAAACTGGCAAGAAGTGTTTAATACTAACACGCCTAAGCGCTCTTTAAAAATTTCTGACAAGCATTTGACAAGCAATGTTTCTAAATAATTAATAACCAGGATATTGAGATTCATGTCCTGGGCACATTATAGCCGTGTAAGTCATTGATTTACACGGCTTTTTTATTTCAGGTGTGTCAATTTTGTGTCCTTTTTCCCGCTTTCTACCACTATTTCTGACACACAATTGACACACCAAATGACACACCATTTCGCTGTAGCTACACTGTTACATAATTGTCACAAGTTATTTTCTCAAACATATAAGCCATACTTTCCATTATACAGCCTGCACCAAACGAAAAAGCATTTTCGTTATTTGATTTATCAATAATCTCTACATCGACAACCTCAATTTCATTTATAATTTCATTCGGAATGTGTATCGGAATTTTTTGAGATTGAATATGATTTTATACTTGCTACATTTTCAATGGCATCTGTATCTCCAAAAGTTAATTTACAGATATGTCCATTCAATAACACTTTGTCAGAATTATCTAGTTTTGGATAAAGCGGAGTTTTGAATAATTTATTTTTCTCCTCAACAATAGAGTTATTTGCAAATCGCAAATATTCGACATTGTAATTAATGTTGTTCAAGCCATAATAAGTAGTTGTGTCTTGAATAAAATGAATATACTCATGTAAGAAAGTTGAAAAATCTTCGTCGCCCAATTTGTTTATGTCTTCAATTGAATTGTTTGTCTCTATATGAAGTCTAAAAAAACTTGGTTCGTAAAAACCCGAAATTTAATTTAATTTTTTCATCAGATGTTTTTAGTTTCAAAGAATTATGGTGCCCGATAAACTTACAGCCAACGCTGGAACATTGGCGATGATACAAAAGCTCATTGTTCATGCTGCAACTCGGCGTTATTCGTTTGCCGAAACTGAAGCTTATTAACGAACAAAAAGCTGAGAAATATATTTGTCGCTCCGCCATATTGTCAATGCAATGTTAGCAGATGTTTTAATTAATAATTTCAACCTTAATATTAGTCGTATTTGATCTTACATACATTGGTATTTCGGCAAAAAAAGGAGTTATTAGCTTAATATTCGCATTCTTGAGTTCATTTGCAAGAAGGTTAAAATTTGAAGTATTTCGGCAAAAAAGTGTTGCCACATAACTTATGCAAATTCCAAGTTTATATAGATTGTTTACTGCCAGTTTTATACTATGCCCAGATGTTATAACATCGTCAACATATAGGCATTTTTGATTTTTCAGTGACGCTATATCTAAATCATTCAAGTCAATATTCCTCTTGTCATGTCCTATATTGATTGGCACTCGCTTTTTAATATCAAGATTATCGGCAAGCAGATTCCCAAGAAGTCCTCCATCTGTTAAGGCTGGAAAAATTATTGCGTCAAAATCCATATTCTCGTTGCGAATTGTTTTCGTGAGAAGATTAATGAAAAAATCTTTTGCCTCCTTATTGTAAAATACTTTTCGCGGCATAATATAATAATTACTATACCCGCCCGAAGTCAATTGAAAATCTCCTTTTCTAAGGCATTGACTTTCCACTATCATTGAGTTTAAAAGATTTTGAGGAACAGATTTGTTGTATTGATTATTAAAAATTGAATCTGCCTCAGTTATCGATGTAACAGGAATTCCTATAACATTTTCGTATTTCACTTTGTAAGCTTCTTGTGATTGCAAGAAAAAAATAAGTTCTTCCAATGGTCGGTTATATTCTGTTTGAAAGGACAAATATTTTTTCACTTTAAGAAGAGGAGGGATTCTACACGAATCAAGGATGATAGGTATTAGAAACGTGCGACCGTTAGCAATTTCCTCATATAGTGCCAGATTAATTTCAGCGCTCACCCATGGAGAGATAAGCGAGTTTTCGCTAAGCACGGCCAGGACAAAGTCAGCACTACCTAGCCCTTCATTCATTCTGGCAATAATAGAATCAGCAACTGAAATTTCTTTCTCTGAACACCAACAATCAATTCCAGACTTTCGTAGGTCGGACACAAGCTTTAATACAAAATCTATGTCGATTGAAGAATGTGATATGAATACTCTCATAAAATATCTGCTAATACATAAAGTATATGCCGTAACCACTTCTATTTCAAAAACTCAAAGTTGATAATCAATGTTTTATTTTTCGTCGTTTAATTGTTACAGCGAAAATACAAAATGGGGAATGTTTCCTTCAACAATTCAGCCCTCCATTAAAAAGTAAATTTGCTTTCGGGCTCTATTTTACCAATATTTAATTAAATCAAAATGGGTGTTTTTCACATTTTTTTAATCGTTCGCATTACAGGTAACTTTAACGATGTCTCTTCTCCAACCAGCATCTTATCAATGTCCTCCTTTTTATAATATCCGTTATTATTCTTATAAACTCCAAATTCTTCACATTTTTTAGCAAATTGAGTTCGACCCAAGTTAGTGTAAATACATGCTTCCTCCGGTTTCAGAAATGGTTTGAAGCAAATGGCGATTAATTCTCCACGTTTTATCATAAGATATTTTAAGGTTTATTTGTAATAATTTAATCAGCTTCTACAGCATCAAATCTTTCCATTTCACCTCCCTGATTAAAGCGTCCAAATTGCATCGCCTTTCCCTTCTCTGGGTTATCTATAGAGGATTTCGACAAGCATTTTACTATAATTATCGGATAGCTATGATAAAGAACCCACCTTCCGGCTGATTCAGAAACTTTTAAGTGAACTTTTATCTCTATTTTTAGCCGCTATGAACCGCCCAATTGTTGGCGATAAATAAATACTTCAGGTATGCAAAAACTAATTACTTAAGCGGAATCATTTTGTTTAAAAAAATTGATTGAAGTCAAATTGCATACAAGAATCAGAGAAGGATAGATGAATTTTCTTATTACATTTATAAAACTGGAGGGAATGCGATCATAAGAAACTTAGTTAACTTTATTGGCATTATAATTCTTGATGCCAGTATTTAATTCTAACATTCTGGACAATGCCTCAGCTACATGAAATAGAGATTGGTAATTGGTTTCTCTATATTCCAAATGGGAATTATTGCACCTTAAAATCCAAAGGTGATATACTTGAGTTACAGGGTATTTTGGATGTTTATAAATGTCATGTTGATCAGCTCGCTTCGATAAAAGTTACTACACACATTCTTTCTTTATGTGAATTTAAGAAACAAACCGCTTATTATTCAAAGTCGGTTAAAGGCATTGAGCTCTCTCTTTCTATCAAATCAGATGGTGCCATTCTTTTGTGGCACGAAGAATCGAAAAAGTATAATATAAGATTTGTGCATCAACTTCAAAATGTTTATTATGAAGTAACAGGAGATAAAATACAGCCTAATTTATATGGGGTTAAGGAATGAAATGAGAGAGTGAGTTATAAACTGGGGAAGAAGTATAACTGGAAGGCTTTCTTTGACTATGCAGGCGTTTTGCTACAACAGGGTGAGCTTAATATTTACAATACTTTTGGCAATCCCACAAGTGGTTTTTGCAGATTGAGCGATGTGGAAATAGATATTTCACTTCCTAACCGCAACTATACTATTTCTGAAAAATTTTATCATGATGCTTTGATTCCAGAAGGGGATCGGGCGGAGGGCTGGCAGATGGAAGTCAAAATTCAAACAATAGAGCCGCATCTGAGCCCTTCAATTTGCTGATCTATAATCTGGTTAAAATCGTTTTGGAAATTTTGTTTGTATCTTTCCATTTGTATACCATCTGTAGGGTTAAATACAACAGCCATACAAAGGTCTTCCACTAGTTCCCATTCGTTGATAGTAACAGAAGGAACATCTCCAATTGATGATCCGCCATTAAGTAAGTGCAATAGTTCAATCAAAGAATATAATCCATATTCTGTGCAATAGAAAACTGATTTTCCAGGGGAATTGCAGCGGCCATAATCTTTAACTAAACTTTTTGGAGTATAACTAAGTTCATTCACTTGGCTAAATAAAATTGCGGAACGATTCAATCTACACCGATAGATTTTACTCCCTTTAAAGAAGGGCATTGTAAAGTGAGGAATAAAAAGAAGATTATTAAATTCAAAAATTACTTTTTCATAAGCACCAATTGCCTTCAAATTAATTTGTTCAATTTTTTCTATGAATGCTATGATTGTTTCTTTGAGATTTTCACCCGGCAAACTTTTTTCACTCAAAAATACTAAAAAAATTAAGCCCCAGCCTGTCTTCCGTACATACGCATGTCTTTCGTTAGCGTGTTCTTCTGACCGGCAACAGGTATGGAACAGAACATAACTTCCGTCGGCGCATCTTCTGACTGGCAACATAGCGGGGACAACAACATCTAACCAACAACCTTACGCCCCGCCAATATTAACCGTTGTTTGGAAACACAATGGTGGCAAAGAATTGAATTTAATGTTTGTTATTGATTTAACCGTATGAAAACTTTGTACCTCCATCCTTTATGAAGATGAAATTATTGTCGATTATCAAGAAATTGATCGGCCTATTTTTTTTTAAACAGCAATGCATATCTTTTAGGAAATTGTTGCTATGCGAAACCCACTTTACTCTTATTGCCTTTTTCAACTTATGAAGCTTGTGGTATCCTGTAATCCTAACAAATATGGAAAGGCATTTATTGGTACTTAGAGCGATGTCGATAGGAAATATCAGGCAGCATTCCAGGGAAATTCTCTCAAACTTCAGAAAAGTTACTTCCTGAAAATTAAGAAAAGTAAGCTCTGAATATATAGCCATAATCCGCAACGATATCTTTGCAAGACAATGTACATTTTTTAGATACCTGAACCTGAAGTTAGATTATATTTTACAACGACGTTGGCATGAGCCTTCTATGTTCACAGAGATAGAAAAACAAAATTTGAGACTTAACCAATACGATGTTTCACCTACCGATATCAACTATTAGCGAAGTCCTTCCTTTAAAGGAAGTAGCTTTTAAATATTGTCTAAGGACTAATTTTAATTTTTATAAAATAGTTTATGGGAAAAATTAAATGGGCTGAAGTTGAAAAAGAGTGTGAGTTGGATCAGAAAGGAAATTTAATTGTAAAAAAAATAAAACTTCAGGCAGAGCATGGCATAGCTCGCGGGACTTTGCAAAAGTTAGATTTTTTTATTAAGATAATTGGCATTTTAGCAATTTTTTTACCCCTTTTGTTACTGTATTTACAAATACAGAATGAAATCACTAAAGAACGAAGAGAATATCTGTCTTCTTTATATACTAATATAATCAGAGATTTCGGAAGTATAGAAACTTGATCACCCGACCCATTGATAGCAAGTGAAGCATATTTCAGACTTAATGCTGAACATGCTAGTAAATTAGGAATGTATTGTCCTCCAAATTACTCAATTATAAAAGATTTGAAAATTCTTACTGAATTAAAATATTTAAGAAATAAAATTTTGATTCTTAAAACCCAATTAAGTGAATTATATCCGGTTGCTGATACGATCCGCAATAATCTATTATTTTATCATCAACCAGATTCTCCCATTATAGTAAGTAGAAATAGTTGGTTAGAAAAAGGAAATTGGTTTTACGAATATCCAAAAAAAGTATACTAAAACTTCTAAACACTTACAAACTTTCCAATGAAATTTACAGTCTATATGATAAATTGATCCAACTCGATACAATACAATTTAAAAATATTGCTGCAACGAGAGAATTTACTGTCACCTTGATGTATTATCCAGATTTTTTCTTTCACATAAGTTCAGTTGTACATGGAAATGATGAATATAATACTTTCCCTAACAGTGATTCGATTGAATTACATGGATTTGCATCAATATATATGACAGGACTAACCTTCGAAAATAGATTTAATCAGATTCTGTCAAAACTAGAATCTATTGACAACTTCACAAAGAATAAATTTGACTCAGAGTTTTTTTCGCTTTTTAAAAAATGATTTTTCGCTGCAAATGAATATAAGCGTTTAATGCAATTCAAACAACATGGCGTATAGAAATAAATGGTATGTATTAATCATTTATTTTATCACAAACTCCACAAATGACTTTATTTCACCCGCAAGCATTTTATCAATATCCTCTCCTTTGCTCTTCAGATTTTTTCGAAAATTGTGTTCATCCTAAATTTTGTATATACATGCTTCTTCCGGTTTTAAATAAAACTCGAAACAAATAGCGATTGCCTTCATTGTTATTACTTTATCACCTTTTATCATAAGGTTGTTTTTTAAGGTTTAATTATTTAGTTTTCCCAGTTAGGCTGCAATTGAAGTGTCAAAAATTTCCATTTCACCTCCCTGGGTAAACCGCCCAAATTGAATAGCCCGCCCATCTCAGGTATTTTAATTACCACGTCTATATCATGTTGAAAAGCATTGGCACCACGGAATTTCCCTTCTTTAAAAAAAAGACGAATGATTTTGAAGGATTGGCCGTTTTTAATTGGTTCAAATCTTCAGCTGTTAGCTTATTAACGCTATCCAGGAAAATAAAATCGTACATCGAAAGTGAATCGGGTAAAAACCGATGCAACATACAGGGAAGAATAATTGATTAGAATCATGAATTTGGCCATGTCTAAAATCTTACTTGAAGGAAAAAGCAGATAGACAACCAGGCATAACACTTGGTACTTTTTAAACTATTACATTTGTGCTGATAGGCAGAAACGTGAATAAGCACGCATAACTGGCACACATATTTGCCTTTAATTTTTCGGGCAAGCCATTGATTTACATTTTTTTATTTGGTGGCGTCCCTATTGACAACACCTTATAAGCCATTCATCTTTCGTCTGGCTATAGCGGAATATAAATAGAAAGCATTTTGATGAGAAAGTTCTGCAGCCTTATCATAAAGAATAATTGCTTCCCGGTAATTTTTCTTTGAATCCATAACCGACGCCTTTATGAAAAGGGCCATTATATCGGCCGAATCCTCGGATAGAATCTTCTCAACATTTTCCATCGCTTTATCATAGTTGCCAAGCTGAAAATATAAAGAGCTTGTGCATTCGTAATACCTCTTATTTCTGTTTGTATTACTTACAGATTCTACTTTCTTTAAAAGTTTGTTGATAGAATCTCTATTTATATTTTTATATTGTTGATGTTTAAGTGAATCTGTAAACATAAAATAAGGTGTGCACGAATTAATCAACTTAATAGATACCTCAATTTCCAATACTTCGATGAATTTCGTCATATTTTCAGCAGTCGAGTCACCATACCTTTTTGTGACTTCCAGTATAAACTCCGGAAGATGTCTGTCAACTGAAAGGCGCAAACAAGGTATAAAGTTAGTTTCTACATCTCCGGTTTTATTCAAGCTATCAAGACATTCGCAAATGCCTTTTGAATAATCTATCACAGTAGAAGATTGACAATTTGAACGGACAAGGAATAATAAAAATACGTTTACAATAATAAAGTGTTTCATAGAATGATTTACAATCTTTATACTTCTGCTGATACCCTATGCTTTGGGAATGCCCTCAATCTAAATATGATAAATAAATATTGATGTGTTACCTAAATAAATCTTCCATGACGACCTCAGCCTGGACACGTCCGAGGTAATACTCATTTTCCTTTGTGCCGTAAGTTGTTATCATCGTTAAGAATAAGTTACTCTTTGTCTTTGTTTCATTGCGGAAAATATTGATTTTATTGTCAAGATCAGGCGCATATTTCTTATCTATGATAAATTGTGCACTGGAAAATTTCATCTCACAAATATTGATGCAACGATCCTGACGATCAAGCAAAAGATCTATCTGTGCACCTTGCTCTCCTTTACCTGGTTTATGCCTCCAGGTAGATGCATGGGTAAGAACCCCTTCAATGCCAAGGGCTCGTCTAATTTGGAGTACATGTTTAAGACAAACGGTTTCAAATGCAAAACCACTCCAAATAGTATAGGCAGAGGTATTGTATTGTCGTAGCCATGCACCCGAACCCATGTCTTTTGCATGTTCAATGAATTTCAAATAAAAAAGTGAGTACTCGTCGGAGAGTTTATAAATGCTTTCGTTTTTTGCCTTTTCAAATGGAATATACGGAGTAATAAAACCAGACTCTTCTAATTCGTTTAGTATTTTGCTGGTTGTTCCCCCGGAAGTTAAGCCACATTCAGCAATTATCTCCTTTCTTGTTAACCCTTTCCCCTTGTTTGCCAAAATTCTGATTACCAATTCATGTTGCTGAGCATTTGCAAATAAAGCGGCATACAAATTTTTGAATTCATTTTTCAGCAATCCATCTTTTGTAAAGCAGAGACGGTCTATTATTTGAGCAGGACTTTCGCCAGGATTTATATTACGTAGGTAGTGAGGTATGCCACCCATTGCCATATAAATCTGGAGCAAACTGTATTTTTCCAATACTATACCACGGCTTTGTAAGTACTGTTCTGTTTCACCAAGTGTAAATGGCAGTAGCCGTATGGTTTGTGTGACACGATTGTGCAAACCGCCCCTGTTATTGATAACTTTATCTATCATCCATGAGGCTGCTGAGCCACATATAACCACTTTAATATGTGAAAACTTTGACGCCTGGGTATTCCACCAGTGATCAAATGCCTTTAAAAAACCAGATTTGCGTGTTTCAATCCACGGAAATTCGTCAAAGAAAAAGACGGCTGGTTGGGTTGTTGGTAATTGTGAAATATAGCTTGTGAGCATGCCAAACGCTTGCAGCCAGCTTTCAGGAATGGCAAGAGGAATTAGGCTCTTAGTTGCTAACTGAAGAGTATCCCTGAAATTTGTCAGTTGTTCTTCTGTATTAGCATCATGTATACCTGTAAATTCAAACACAATATGCTTGTTGTAGAAGGCATGGACCAAATAAGTTTTTCCTACGCGGCGACGCCCATAAACGGCAATTAATTCAGCTTCAGGTGTTTCTAATCTAGCCTGGAGAATCTTTTTTTCTTCCAACCGGCCTATAATATTGTCAGCCAAAATGAATCAAAAAAATTAAAAAATGGACAAAAATAAATCTATATATCCAGCCAAAATTAAAGGATATTTTTCAACTAATTTTTATATTTGCCCAGACAGGTAGAAAGCTCGAACAAGCAGGCATAACTGGCACACACCCTTGCTCTTTAAATTTTTGCGTCACAAATTTGACACACAAGGCATTTAAATAATTTGATAATCAGGACTTTAAGAATCTTGGCCTGGGCACTAAGCCCTATAAGTCGTAAGATTTGCGGGGCTTTTTTTATTTGATGCTTGTCCGATTTTTACGCTTTTTTCCCGTTTCTGCCACATTTATTGACAAGCAGAATAACAAGTACTTTCTCTTGCCCCTGCGAGAAATTTTATTTCTTCCGCATTTTTCCTCCTTCTTCCACTTACTTAAATGCTACGCCATCAATAAAGGAACAGACCTTCGATCTAAATTATTCATCCAACAACCATAATATTTCATGGTTGGTTTGTTCAATAAATTTAATTCCCAACATTTCAAAAGTGTTTCGCATATTCAGCATTTCCTTAAGTGTTGCCATTTGCATTGCATCTTCTTTTGTTTCCCAAAAACTTACGTTGGTCATCACATGCTTCTCTTTGTCAATGCCAACATAAAATGAAATATTCCCTTTCAATTTTTGTATTGCCGGCAATACTGAATCTTTGAATTCATTAGACAGGCAGAAACTGGCAAAAAGCGCCTTTACTAAACAGCAAAGAGATAAAGAGACTATTTAAAATCCCTCGCCTTTATCGGAATAGGAGCCGTATTATTCTCGTCTGGTCGTGACGGCGTTAACAGCGGAATATTAGTGTCATTTGAACTTGTAAGATGACTCAATAGTTTTGTAAAATCATGGCAATTCTCTAAAATCACATGAATTACTTCTCCCTGTCTTTGTAATCTACCCTCAACCATCACCAGTTTGGAGTGCATTATTTCCTTCCGCTTTTTTTCAAACAAGTTATTAAATACAACAAGGTTAATGGTTCCGGTTTCATCTTCAAGGGTCATAAACAAAACCCCTTTGGATGTAGACGGTCGCTGGCGAACCAGTACGAGGCCTGCAACTTTAACGGGTGCGCCATCGGTAATAGTGCTTAACTGTTGTGCTGTTACTATATGGAGTAATGATAACTTTTCCCGTAAAAATGTTAAAGGATGAGCTTTTAACGACAAAGAGGTGGCAGCATAGTCCTGCACTACATGTTCTGATGCTGTCATTTCCGGGAGTTTCACATTTTCGGTTGCTGATTCAGAAGGCTGGCCGTTAAATAGCCCGATAGGATGATCTGCAAGAGCCGTAACTTCCCACAGTGCCTGGCGCCGATCAAGACCTAATGATCTGAATGCATCAGCATGTGCCAATTTTTCCAGTGCGGCTTGTGGAACGCCGGTATCAAATACATCATTTATAGTTTTGAATGGCGATACCCGATCCTTTTCAAGAGGCGAAGTATCATTGGTTCGAATACCATTTATTTGACGATATCCCAAACGTAATGCACGGCGATTGCCTGCTATTTTCTCCAAGGTATTATTCCAACCTGAATAATTAACATCGATAGGCAATACTTCAACACCATGCTTTCGTGCATCCTGAATAATTTGTGCCGGTGCATAAAATCCCATGGGTTGACTATTTAATAAAGCACACGCAAAAATTTCAGGGTAGTAGCATTTAAGCCAGGCAGACACATATACAATAAGTGCAAAACTTGCTGCATGCGCCTCAGGAAATCCATATGCGCCAAACCCCTCAATTTGTTTAAATACACGGTCGGCATACTCAGACTTATATCCTCTGCTGACCATGCCATTTAAAAATTTCTCTTTGAACTTACTTACAGTTCCATTTAATCTAAACGTTGCCATATTACGCCTTAGCTGATCTGCTTCGGCAGCTGTAAACCCTGCAGCAACAATCGCAATTTTCATCACCTGCTCCTGAAAAAGAACAACGCCCAGGGTACGAGATAGCGTTTCTTCAAGTTCCTTTGATGGATAGTCAACCGGCTCTTCACCATTCCGGCGACGCAAATATGGATGCACCATGCCGCCGACTATCGGTCCAGGACGTACGAGAGCTACCTCGATAACCAAATCGTAAAAACATTTAGGCTTCATGCGTGGTAGCATAGCTTGTTGTGCCCGGCTTTCGATTTGGAATAAGCCAATAGTATCTGCAGCACTTACCATATCATATACTGCAGGATCATCCTGAGGTATATTGGCGAGGGTCAGGTGAAGATTATAATGCTGTTTGGCCAAATCAAACGCTTTCTTTATACAGGTTAGCATACCTAATGCCAACACATCGACTTTCATTAAACCCAGTGCATCAATATCATCTTTATTCCATTCGATATTAGTACGGTTTTCCATCCGGGCATTTAGAATTGGGCACAAATGAAAAAGTTTATCCCGGGCAATTACAAATCCACCAGTATGCTGACCCAGCTGGCGCGGAAATCCAATGAACTGATTGGTAAGTTGAATCACCTTTTTTAAATGAGGGTCATCGGGATTTAACCCTATATCAATAATATGTTGTTTATTAAACCGCTCTTCAGTAAATTCCCAAACAGCTTTTGAAAGACGATTAACGGTATCAAGTGACAGCCCCATTGCTTTTGCTACATCACGAACAGCTCCTTTATGATGCTGTTGCGTTACGGTTGCAACAATGGCAGCGCGATCGCGTCCATATCGATTATAGATATATTGCATTACTTCTTCCCGTCGCTCATGTTCCAGGTCGAGATCTATATCTGGCGGTTCGTTACGAGCCTCACTGGCGAAACGTTCAAAAAGTAACTGAAATTTGGAAGGATCAACAGATGTAACACCAATACAATAGCAAACGGTTGAATTGGCAGCAGACCCTCGCCCCTGACATAATATTCCCTGGCTACGGGCGTAACGTACTATATCATACACTGTTAAAAAATAGGACGCGTAATTCATCTTTTCGATGAATGTCAATTCATGCTGAATGTTGTGCACGATCTGTTGAGGTATGCCGTTTGGAAAACGTTCTTCAGCGCCCCGCCATGCCAGATAAGTAAGTTCTTCCTGAGGGGTGCGACCTTCACTGGTTAATTCTTCGGGATACTCATACTGCAGAGAATCTAACGTAAAGCTACATGCTTCTGCAATTTCCTGTGTTCGCAGAATGGCATCAGGATATTGACGAAACAGACGTAGCATTTCTGCAGACGGTTTTAAATATCTTTCTGCATTCTGCTGCAATCGAAATCCTGCGGTTTGAATGGTACATTTTTCACGGATACACGTAACAACGTCCTGTAGCTGCCGGCGGCTTTGGCTGTGATACAGCACATTGTTGACTGCCACAAGCGGCTTGTTAAATCGCTTCCCTAACTCACTCAGCCGAAACAACTTTTTCATATCATCGCCCAGGTAACTACGGGATACACCAAGATAAAGGTCATTACCAAACGCATCGGAATACTCTTGTACATCTTTTGAAAAACGATTGTCGAAATGGAAATTAGACTTGAGCGATTGAGGAGGTACTACAATAAATTTTATTCCACTGGCATAATCGTACAAATCTTTCTTATATAGAAGGCATTTTCCTTTTTCTGTACGAAGATTGCCAACAGTAAGCAATGCAGATAGCTGCTCGTATGCTTTTTTATTAGTAGCATACACGAGCAGGCTGGCGCCATCCTGTAGGTCAAGGCGACAACCGGTAATCAGGCGAATGCCGTTTTCCTTTGCAGCCATATGTGCACGAACAACGCCTGCGAGTGTATTACGGTCAGTGGTAGCAATTTCACGATATCCCAGTCTGGCAGCCTCTTCCATCAGTTCATGAGGATGGGAAGCGCCACGCAAAAACGTAAAATTACTGGTAACCTGTAATTCTACATAGTTCATTATTTTATATTTTAGCTAAGGGAAAAAGCCGTGGATAAACCACTGGTTCTGTTTATCAGCATCATAGTGCCCGGAACGAAATAACCAATAACGCTGCCCATTCTCGTCTTCTACATAATAATAATCGCGGTGTTCGCCTTCCTGAAGCCACCATTCCTGTTCAACGCGTTCAGGCCCATCAGCCTTTACCACTTTATGTAATTTTCCCTGATATCGAAACATCATGGGTGGATAATCTGGTATAGGTGCAGTAACTTCAATAGGTTTAGGATGTTGAAGCAATAATGGTCTGGGTCTGTTTATATTCCAGGTAGTTTGCGACTTTTCCGAAAGAGAAGTAGTTCGTTTTATTGATCGTTCGGGCAAATAGTGCTCAGCCGGCAGATAACGATAGAAGTTATTAGCGCCGAGTTTACCCGCTACCCTATCCAATAATTCTGACAGATCAGCATTATCCAAATTACTTTGTACTTTCCATAATTCTTCCTGCTCTACTGCAGCGGTTTCCACTATTGGAGCCTGTAGAATAAATACTTCAATCCCCAGCCCTGGTTCAATGGTTTCCAGTTTCAGATCGAACAGATTAAAAAGGTGTGTCGGATTATGAGAGGGACTGGTAGTTCCAATTTCAATTCTTTGTAAGTCGCCATCGATACGGCAACCGATAAAAATAGCTTTACGCAGTCCCTTTTGTTCCCGCTGAAGGCGGTAGCATAATGTTTCAAGTAAATTTTTTAACGCTATTTCTATACCGGTACGGGTGGCAATTGGTTCAAGGCAAGGCAGCCTTTCTTCATATGGCTCTATTTGATGTACAGGTTCAATCAATTCTTCTTCATTACCTAATACCTGGTTTAATCTGCTGATAAATGCAGCACCAAACCGGCGACGTAAGGTGGTACGCGGTATAGTTATAAAATCCTGTATTTGGCGAAAGCCTAATTTCTGCAAACGAGCTATCACTTCATTTTCCAGTCGTAATGCCGCGGGATGCAGTGGAAGCAGCGCTGTTATAGTTCCACCAGCTGGAACAATATATGCACGCGCAAAATGAGCAACTCCCCATGCTGCGCCTATAGTATCTGCCATGGCAACACGAACATTATACCCAAAGCCTTTTAGCCGGTTAATAATATCATGTAGATATTGTTCTTCTCCACCCCATAAATGGCAACAGCCGGTTGCTTCAAGTATAATGCAATCGGGCTTATCAATACCAACCACCGGGCTGTACCGAATACACCAGTATGCAATACGTGTAAGTATTTGATCTAAAAGATCAGCCGGTTCTTCTATAGCCTCAAGTGATGGAATCATACTTCGGGCATCTGTTAGTACCATACCTGCAAAAGCCCCGGCAGCAATTGCATGTTCATTAACTGCCGTAACTACCATTCTCCCGTGCTCGTTTGCAGTGAGAACAAAGGGTACGCTTTTCAGATTGGGATGCCGAACCGTATACCAATCTGTTTTTAAGGAATTAAACCATATGCAAACGAAACGCCTCATGGTTAACCTGCCTTTTTACGTTGCTCTAACATTACAGATGTTCGGGCAGCAGGGAAGTGGAATGAAACTTCTGTCCATTGAACCTGCCAGGTTCCTGTTTTTCCATTACGAACCTTTAGCAATTCCACGCTCCATTGCGGAAAACCAACACCAGGCAGGTCATCGTCTGCAATACTGGGTAAAGGCAAAACTTTCCAGCGTGCAACAGATGCAGTTGTAGCTGTGGAAGGTTGATGAAGAACAAAACATGTTACGTTGTTCTTCGAAGCGGCTAATTGAAGACGCCTTGAACTGGTAAAATCAAGATCCCGAAGTTCAGCAACTACAGCAGCAATGCCTTTACACTTTAACGCTTCTTCTATACACCACAATATTTCCTGCTGTTTTCGAAGATAGAAGAAGATAACTTTTTCCGGATCGATACCAAACGACGTTAACGCAGGAGGGAATATTGCCGGTTCTTTACAAATCCAAATTGTTACTCCTCCGCTTTTCATAATGGAAGATAAAACACCTGCAATAAAACCGCTGGTGCAAGCTGTTGTTTCGGGGCGTGCACAAAAAAACTCATGCACAGCTCCTAAGGGAAATGTACAATTAGGGAAGACTTCTTTTATTGGTCCAAGCTCAACGTTACCAGCATTAATGTTTGCATTAGTAGATTTAAAGCCTTGCAAAGAAAAAATTTCTTTTTGCAATTGTTGTCGGATATCTGCTTTATTCAATGCCATAATCAATCTCTTTTATTATTGTATAAATACATTGCCTTTCTATTTTATTAATCCAATTACAACGTCTTCAATCGTATGCTGGAAGGAATTGTGAGTGAAGGGTTTAGATAATACACTCTTGTGTTCCTGACAATTAATAACAGGAGCGGGAACTCTCATATATATTATTTTACTACAGCAAATATATACTAATGTTTTTAGTATTTTTACACTAATAAAATTAGTTTCCGGATAGGCAGAATCATAATGCGTAGTAATTCAACGTAATCCGGTTTTAAAAAAACGGAAATCGATATAAGAAATACGGAAAGTGTGATTGAAAAATATATTATCCGTATTTGTAAACACAAAAAACGTATAAGAAATACGGAAATCGATATAAAAAATACAAAATCCGGAACTAACCGACAGGAATAAACTAATAATTTTATGTGTTATGAAAGACGAGCGATACGACGCAATAAAATCATTGATCGAAAACAAGAAAATAATAAAACTTGAGCAATGGTTCAAATATATACCTAAGACGAACATTGCGAAAGATGCAGGCATACACCCTGAAAGATTTAATACCCTAATAAACCATATTGAGCGGTTTAGTATAGAAGAAATACAGGTTTTAGCAGATCTGATTGAAGTTGAGTGGATGGTCATATGTAACCTGCTTTATCAGGAATATCAGGAACTACGAAAGAATAGCCCAAAATCAAAATCACGAGGTGCCAGGGGAAAAAGAAGCAGCACAATGTAAGCCAATATATAAAACACGCCTATTAATGCTAATGATGCAACCTTATCCGCAACAATTCTGCTTTAATGGTTTTTTGATTAGTAGTCGATAAACCCCGGAGGGAGAAAATTAGAGCCACCTTATTATTAAGGTGGCTTTTTCATTTCCTTAGTTAAAGAATCCCTTTTTTACCCACATATTTCGATATTAACAAGAGCCTACCTTCATTTATCTTCCTGAAAATCAATTGCGCCAGGCGAGGGCGAAAAATAACTAATATATTTAGTAATTATTGTACTAATATTTTTAGCTTTGCGTGGAAATCTTACTGTAAAAATACCCACCGCGTTATTTCCAGCAACACGGTATTTATAATACCAATATGGTATTTGCAATACCAAAATGTTATTCCAAATATCGCCTGTGATAAAAAAAATACCAACATATATGTGTAAGCGGAATCAAACAAACTAATTAATTTTATTTGTTATGAGCGACATAAAAGAATATGAGTATGGGCTAGTGAAAACAGTGATTGAAGCCGGAAAGATAAATCGACTTGAAGATATATTTCTTATAGTACCGAAAACCACTATAGCCCGTGATTTAAAAATAAGGCCGGCAAACTTTAATGAATACATTAACAATGTAGGCCTTTTTACAATAAATGAAATAGAGGCGCTGGCTGCTTTAATTGGCGTTGAGTATGATGTGCTGTATAATATTCTCATTCGGCAGCATCGCCTCCAAAAAGAAGCAAGTTAAAAAGAAGCGAATCAAAATGAAGTGGATTTAAAAAAACTAATATCAATACATAAACACGCTAATTAATGCTAAGGATACAACCTTATCCCACAACAATTCTGCTTTAATGGTTTTTTGATTAGTAGACGATAAACCCCGGAGGGAGAAAATTAGAGCCGCCTTAGTAATAAGGTGGCTCTTTTCATTCGTATACCAGTGTGGCAATCAGCCAATTTTAGATTTTTAGCCCATTAATACATTAATCTTTAATTTTATGCGAATTTTCCAGGAATGGGAGAAAATTTAGATGCTACGCTGTTGGTATTTGCCCGGGAGCTTTTGCGTGATCAAAAAATCAAAAGCTTTCGTTCCCTTTTTGAGTACATTCCCTATGATGTTATAGCAAGGGCAATGGAAATAAGTGATTCGCATTTCCTTGATTTGATAATTGAACCGAAAAACTTCATGATGGGACAAGTTTATCGGCTTGCAGAAATACTTGATTATGACCCTGTGAAAATGGCCAATATGGTGACGGCGGTGGTAGATGAGGAATGGGACGAGTCCCCGGCAAAGGACAGCGCCATCAACCGGCATACTCGTGCTTCTTGATAACCTCTATTTTGTCCTTCGCGCCTTCCAATGTATTATCAGCTTTTAGTTTGTGATAGCAATAGTATGATGCGGCAAGAATACCCAGGAATATCAGCGGGAAAAATGATTGAAAATTCATTCCATCTATAGCAAAATGGCTGATGCTTGCAAAAATGAAATCAAAAGCAAAACCTGCATAAACCCATTCTTTAAATCTTTTTGAAACGTGAGGAATAATTAAAGCAAGTGATCCAAGCACTTTAAAAACAACTAAAGCATTTCCAAAATACTCAGGATATTGTAAATGTCTTATCCCTTCCTTAGCTGCTTCAGTTTGTGACGTTAAAGCTGGTAATACCCCTTCCATTAAAAAAATCAGTGAGGTAGTAATCCAATAGATAATTTTTATCTTTCTCATTTTATAAAAATTGATGTGTTAGTAATAATGTTTGCTTATTATTTTGGAAACTTTGATAAATCCATATACAATACCTCCCACAGGTTGCCATCAAGGTCTTCCACACTGCGTTGAAGCATAAAGCCATAATCTTTTGCCTTATTGGGTTCTTTACCACCTGCTGCTATTGCCTTTTCTACAAACTGGTTCACTTCGGCATTACTGTCAACCGACAGCGAGTTAATAACAGACGCCGTTTTTTTAGTGTCAGCAATTTCTTTTGAAGTAAACGCTTTGAACTTGTCGTGCGTCAACAGCATCACATAAATTTCTTCTGTAAGTACCATGCAGGCAGCAGTATTATCTGTAAACTGCGGATTGTTGGTGAATCCAATTGCTGAATAAAAATCCATTGCCTTTTTAAGGTCTGCCACTGGCAGGTTGATGAAAATTTTCTTGCTCATGTTATTTTTTTTTAGTGTTATTGTTTCGTTTTACAATACAAAGGTTTCTCATAAAATCGACTTCCAAAGGGTGCATATGCGACATTTAAAGGGTAGATTTTGACTTAAGCCCGTTGTTATCGATGCACCAAAATTGCGGCAACCGTTTTTCCTAAAAATTTACATATGTTGAGAAAAGCGGAAAATCTTCACTTATTCAAAAAATATCGGCTTAACTGCGAATGGCGACTCGCAGAAATCTGTTGACAAGCAAAATGACAACGTTTCGATACGGCAGAATAAGTTGGAGAAACGTGTACATTTGAATATGGATATTCTACTCAAGGCCATTCGACATTACATTCCGCTTTCTTCTGATGATGAAGCTATTATCAGGTCGCTGTTTCGCGTACAAAAACTGCAAAAGGGCCAACACCTGCTGCAGGCAGGTAACATTTGCAAAAACATCTTTTTTATTGAGCAGGGGCTGGTTCGTTATTATGCCATTATTGATGGGGAGGAAAAGACAAGCTATTTTAATAAGGAAGGTGAATTCGTTTGTGACTATGCCAGCTTCCTACCTCAAAGGCCATCCACAATTAATATTCAGGCGTTGGAAACATGTACTATTTATTTCATCAGCCATAGCAATATACAGCTACTTTATGAGCGCGTGAAACATGGTGAAAGGTTTGGACGGCTGGCCCTTGAAGATGTATATGTAAATTTAATCCACCAGGTGAACTCATTGTACAACGATCCTCCGGAACTTCGCTATCAGATCTTCCTCAACAGATTCCCTGATACCGGACAGCGCATACCACAATATTATATCGCCTCTTATGTAGGCGTAAAGCCGCAATCACTAAGTCGCATCAGAAAAAGAATGTCTGGAAAGAATTAATTAACCTGGGTGAACGACCAGCCGTTTT
>Ga0105239_10003260_pt1 | contig 20029 bp, 9 predicted proteins | sample KBSC44metaG_FD_92761 | JGI IMG/M metagenome (GOLD analysis project Ga0105239, IMG submission 92761) | Corn rhizosphere microbial communities from Kellogg Biological Station, Michigan, USA - KBS C4-4 metaG | ecosystem: Host-associated > Plants > Roots > Rhizosphere > Soil | place: Michigan, USA... | reverse complement strand
TTGGTCGGGGCGGGGCGATTCGAACGCCCGACCCCCTGCGCCCAAGACATCGTGCCGTACTGCCCCGCTGGCGCTGAAACTGGTTATGATTCAATGAGATGGATGCAATCATCTACAGCCTCGAAACTCGCCTGTAGTCGATTTTGTAGCTGGCAACTCCCTCGGCAGCCAACACCTTACAACTATCGACTTCGGCACTTGAATTTCGGCTGTACAATGGTGGCATGCCGCTTCAAGTGGATGCCGTGTATGAAAATGGCGTGCTGCGGCCGCTGTAGCCACTGGACTTGAAGGAGCATGAGCACGTACAAGTGAGTGTCGTCAAAGACGCGGCTCGCGACCGATCAGGCCTGGCTGTCGAGTTCATCGAAACGATTAAAAGGGATCTACAGGACGATCAGCCGGCCCCAGGTCTTGAGGAAGTCCGGAGGCGGCTTGCCAAAATTCGCGGGTCGATGGCCGCTGATATTATCGCCGAGCCCGGGGACCGTTGATCCTTGCCCGGCTACTTCTTCGATTCCAGCGCGCTGGTAAAGCTCTACCACCCTGAAACCGGGACACCAACCGTCGATCAGATCGTCAACGCTGCCGGAAACTTGGTCCGAGTTTCCCGGCTCACCGTAGCCGAACTGGCCTGCCAGTTCTTTTTGCCCGCAGGGCGATAGGCCCAAGTTCCGTCCTTCATGCGCCATCGCTCCGCGTAGACATCCTCCCGCCCGCGCAACAGCGACCGGAACAGCGCAACCTTTGCCATGTTATCCGACAGAGTTGCGAGTTATGAGATATCCGATGACGCCGGCAGGCACCGCTCGTTTGTAGATTGTGGTGGTTTTGCTTCAGGCAGTGTGATGGAATGCTGCGCGAGGATTGCTTTCAGTTGCCGGACTTCTTCGCGCAACCGCTCACCCTCTGAAAGTGTTTCTTCCAGTCTGGTTCGAAGATCGCGCTGATCTTGCATGAAAGTGCGCTTTGCAACAACGGCAAGGGCTCAGGAATGTTCTGGGTTGATTAACGAGAACCCCTCCCGTCTGGCAACCTCACAAAGTATCCCGGGCGGGCATCATCTGACTCGGTTCCACCTCGCCACTTTCGCCCTCCCGGACTGGTCCGGACAACTAGCACACTAATTCTACCGGACAACTCCCGTGCTAACGACAGCACAATCACCAGCCCGTTGATACCCAGGGTCATTTGTGATGAAATCTACGCCAGGCTATCGAATCCGGCAATGGGGTGCTCCGGATAGCATTTGAGCCATTTAGGGGGATTTGGCACCACGCGTCCGGGGAAACCATGGTTAAGAACAACATTAGTCTATCTAAATTTGCCAGTTACTTGCTGGCGATCGCTTGCGTGAATCTCAGTGTCCTTTGCGCGCAGACGGTGAATGGAACTATTCTCGGTTTTGTTCAGGATCCGCAGGGCGCCGTGATCGCTAATGCTGAAATCACGGCGAAAAATCTGGACAACGGAGCCGTTCGCAAGGGCACATCTGAAAGCAACGGTACATATCGGATCTCAGGCGTTCCCGCGGGTCCGTATCAAATCACGGCGTCGATTATGGGCTTCAAAACCGAGGTTCGTAGCGGCATTGTCGTGACGGTTGGCGCTGACGTCTCCGTGAACTTCTCGATGAGCCTTGGCGCGGTGAACGAGCAAGTCCAAATCACCGAACAGGTGGCGCAGGTGGATACGTCCGGTTCTACGCTGGGCGGTTTCGTGGATTCCGCTACGATTCGTGAGCTGCCCCTGAATGGCCGCGATTGGCTGCAGTTGGCTCTACTCCAGCCGGGAGCGCTTGCGAATCAAGGTGCGCAACAGGCTGACGGTTCCCGTGCCCAGCGCGGCAATGGACTTCAGCTTTCCATCTCCGGTGGCCGCATGACGGAAAATGTTTTCCGCATTGATGGTTTGGTGGTTAACGATTATGCCAACTCCGGCCCGGGCAGTTCTTTGCACGTGAACATGGGAGTGGACGCCATCCGCGAGTTCTCAGTTCTGACCAATAACTACACTGCCGAGTATGGGCGCGGTGCCAGCGGTGTGATCAACGCCATCACCAAATCCGGCACCAACGATTTGCACGGTAGCGCCTACTATTTCCACCGCAACAGCGCGCTGGACGCCAGGAATTTTTTCGACGGTAAGAACATCGCTCCGTTTAGGCGCCATCAATACGGCGGCGCCGTGGGCGGCCGCATTAAGAAAGACAAGACGTTTTACTTCACAAACTATGAGGCGTTGACGGAACTAAAGGCTTCATCGTCAAATGTGGATACGCTGTCGGCCAATGCGCGCAACGGGATTCTGTGCGCCAATCCGCCAAGTTGCACCAATACCACGACAGTAACCGTGGATCAGCGCATCAAGCCGTACCTGGCCCTCTATCCGCTCCCCAACGGGGCGATTAATGGCGACACCGGAAAGTTTGCTTTCGCGGCCAACCGCCTCGGCGATGAGCATTACGTCATCGGCAAGCTTGACCACTACTTCTCGGACAGAACGACTCTCTCCGGGAGCTACACCTTTGACGACACGGAGGTGACTTCGCCCGATCCGTTCAACTCGAAGCTCACCGCGGCTCCATCGCGGAGGCAGAATTTCGTGATTTCGCTGCAACACCTGTTTTCACCGACACTGATCAACAACACCCGCGCGGGAGTTAGCCGCACGGTAGCCGGCAACAACATCGATTGCTGTACCAAGGTCGCGGCACTGGATGACCCCAACCTGAGCTTTGTTCCGGGACAACCAGTAGGCGCGTTCAATGTTGGCGGCCTATCTGGTCAATTTGGTGGTGTGGGTACGGGCGGCTTGAATTTGTTTGCCTACACCGCACCGCAGTTTTACGACGATCTTTCCTGGACCAGAGGGAGCCATACCATCAAAGCAGGGTTCGCGTTCGAGCGCGTGGACGATAACCTGGACGAGCGCAATCGTCCGAATGGGTTGTGGAGCTTCGGATCGATTCAGGCGATGCTGCAGTTGAATCCGAACCAATTCAGCGCGGATCTGCCCAGCACGGATGGCATTCGCGGCCAGCGCAATTCGATCATCGCCGGATATGTGCAAGACGACTATCGCGTCCTGTCCAATCTGACCCTCAACATGGGCGTGCGCTATGAGATGGATACCGTCATTACGGAAGTGAATGGGAAGCTGGATAATCTCCGTTTCATTACAGACAAGAGCGTGACCACAGGCGAGCCTTACTATAACAACCCTTCACTGAAGAACTTCTCGCCGCGTTTTGGTTTCGCGTGGGATCCGTTCAAGGACGGCAAGACGGCGATTCGTGGGGGAGTGGGTTTGTTCGACATCGTCCCGCTGCCCTACGTCTTCATCAGCATCATTCCACGCTCGGCGCCGCACTATATCCAGGGAACCATCACCAACCCACCGGTGTCCGCGTTCCCCAATAAAGGGGTGTCTTTATTCACCCCCACAAGCACGCAGGCAACGCATATTGAGTTCGATCCGCAGCGCTCTTACAAGGGCCAATGGAACCTGAACATCCAACGTCAGCTTGCCCGGAGCATCGCTCTTACCGCGGGCTACGTCGGCTCGGTCGGCGTACACCTGACGCACACCATTTATGACATCAATCAGGTGCCTGCAAGGCTGGTGAAATGGGACGGCGTACACTTGGTTTTTCCCACTCCTGCGGGTAACAGCTTGGCAAACGTTCAAAGAATCAACCCAAATTTTGGCCAGATTCGAGCCACCGATTGGAATGGACACAGTTCCTATCACTCGCTGCAAACCAATTTGACGCAGCGTTTTGCGAAGGGGCTAACCTACCAGATCGCCTACACTTGGTCAAAGAGCATCGATAACGGAACGAATACTTCCGCAGATAACGAAAGCTTGAACTCGGTGGGGCAGCCTTGGGCATTTTGCGAGCGTTGCAACCGTGGGGTATCGGATTTTGATTTGACGCACAACCTGGTGATCAACTTCCAGTACGACGTGCCCGTCCCATCTGCTGTGAAAACTCACGCGGTAGCCAACACAATACTGGGCGGCTGGCAGGTGGGCGGAATCTACACCCGCCAAAGCGGTGGCGTGTTCAATTTGAAGATCCCAGTGGATCGCGCGTTCACGGGAAATTCCGTTGTGGGCGCAACGCAAGGCGGGCAACGGCCTGACTGGCGGCGCAACGTTCCCGGGTGCGATAATCCCACCACCGGCGATTATACGCATTTCATCAAGACGGAATGTTTTGCGCTGGCTCCTCCTGGAAGTCTGGGAAACTTAGGGCGTGACGTCTTCCGTATGCCGACGTTCCGCGATTTGGACTTTTCAGTGTTCAAGAACCAGAATCTTCGTGGCGATCGATTGAAGATGCAATTCCGGGCCGAGATGTTCAATATTCTGAATAATACAAACCTTGCGCCTACAACCTCCTCGATCGTCACCACGTCTAATGTTTTCACCGGAAGCCAGACGATCGTCAGCAGCACGGCCACCTTGCCTTCGACGGTGACTGTGAACACGTCGCGGCAGATTCAGTTTGGACTCAGGTTTCTCTTCTAGGTCCCATGGATGATACTTATGTTGGATAATTAGGAGGATGGTACGCGGCTATTTGCCGTTGCTCGCGGCGGGATCGTAACGCGTGGCGCCCAGTTTCAGCAGTAAATCCGCTGTTTCCGGATGGCCGGATTGAGGCCGCAGATTGTCGTCAAGTAACGTCGGTGGGAAGACCTGTGCGGCAACCGTCCAGGGGGTCTGTCCGGAGTTGTCGGTGACATTGACCTTGGCTCCTTTGTCGACGAGAAATTGAACGATCGCGCTGGAGCCAACGAAGGCCGCGCCATGCAAAGCGGTTTCGCCGCTCCGGTTCGGAGCATTCACGTCGTCGCCAAGCTCCACCGCCAGCTTCACCGCTTCCAGTGCATTCTTGTCGTCTTCGGCAGTGCGATCCGGCGTTTTGCCCAGCCCTTCCGCCAACCCCGCTGCATAGATCAGGGCGGACGTATTTTCCTCGGTATGGATATGGGGATCGGCGCCAGCGGCCACCAGCGTCTGCATCAACGGTGCATCGTAAGTCAGAGCCGCCAGGATGTAAGGCGTCGCGCCGACAATGCTCATCACTGTGATTCTCCGGATTCCAGGCAGCACCGGAGGTTTCGCGATACGCGCGTTGGGATTGGCGCCGTGGGCCAATAGTGCCTTTACCAGGTTCGGCATGTTCGAACGATAGAGAAAGGGCGCGCTGGAGTACCACTCAACTCCGGCACCTAGAGACATTCCCCGGAGGATCGCATAGTGCAAAGGCGCAACGCCGTAACGGTCGGTTGCGTTGGGGTTGGCATCCTTGCTGAGCAGGAACTCCGCCAAAGCTTCGTGGCCGCTGGCGGCCGCCACCACCAGCGCCGTCCCATCATCGGGCGACGCGTCATTTACTTTTGCACCCGCCGCCACCAGCATGCGCGCGGCATCCACATTGCCCTGCTGCGCGGCGAACATCAACACGGTGAAGCCGGTTTTGGTTCGCGCCTGCACGTCGGCGCCGTGGGCGATCAACTCGCGCGCTGCTTCCGGATGATTTTCCGCCAAGGCCCACATGAGCGCGGTTTGGCCGCGCGTGTTTTCTTTGGCGTTCACGTCGGCATTTCTTGCCAGCAGGGCTTTCACCACGTCAACATTGCCGGTTCGCGAGGCCCTCATCAGGATGGTTTCGCCCGAAGGGAGGGCGGCATTTACGTTCGCAGCCGCTTTCAGAAGCCGTTCCGTCACCGCCGCGTTGCCGTTTGAACAAGCCAGATAAAGCGGCGTGACGCCATAGATATTGGCCGCATTCACGCTTGCGCCGGCGCGAAGCAGGAGATCGGTGGTCTCGAGATCGTCTTTGTGGACGGCCCAGGCTAGCGCGGTTGCTCCGTCGCCTTGCGCCGCATTGACGTCGGCATGCTGTTGCAGCAGTGAGCGCAACGCAGCCTTATCCCCGCGTTTGGCGGCGTCGACCAACCGCTGATCGGCGGCAGTCAGGCTGGACGCAAAGAGCGTCATCGCTATCGCACAAACGTAAATGCTGTTCGCGTTCATAAAGTAACCATCGCGTCTTTATGAAATCGAGAGAGGTTCCAGTTTTCCGCCGTCGGTTTCCAGGTTGTCCAAGGGGACATCTACCATGTCGAGCAAGGTTCCATAAAGCCTCGGCATGGGCACGTCGCCAGCAAAGCGAATGTGCCGGCCACCCTTAAGCTTTCCTGCTCCACCTCCAGCCATCAGCACCGGCAAATTGGTGTGGACATGCATATTGGCATCGCTGAGGCCCGCACCGTAAAGGACGACCGAATGATCGAGCAGTGAACCATCGCCGTCGGCGGTAGAGCGCAATTTGTCAAGGAAATAGGCGAGCGCCCGGACGTGATAAATATTGATTTTCTGGAGCTTCGCTTTCTTCTCCGCATTCCCACCGTGGTGCGACAACGAGTGATGCGAATCCGGAATGCCGATTTCGGCATAGGCGCGGTTGGTTTGCTCGTGACCCATCATGAAGGTGGTCACGCGGGTCATATCCGTCTGGTAGGCCAGCACCTGCAGATCGTACATCAGCTTCGCGTGTTCTTCATAAGTAGCGGGGATGCCAGTCGGACGATTCAACAGAGGCAGGCTGCGGGAAGATTGCTCTTCGGCGAGCACAATACGCCGCTCCACGTCGCGAATGGCATCGAAGTATTCGGAGAGCTTGCTACGGTCACCGGCGCCCAGGTTCTTCATCAGTTTGTTTACCCCGTCGGAGACGAAGTCGAGAACACTGTGATCGCTCTCGATCTGCGCCAAACGGGATTTTGAATCCGTGCTCTCGCTATCGCCGAACAAAGTTTCAAACACAGCGCGGGGCTGGTTCTCCATCGGCATAGGAGTGGTAGGGGTGCGCCAGGAAAGCGTGTTGGTATAGGCGCAGCTATAACCGCTTTCGCACTCTCCGATGGTCCCCGTGTTATCCAGGGCCAGCTCAAGTGATCCTAGCTGCGTATACTTGCCCAGTTCCTTCGCCGCGATTTGATCCAGCGAAACTCCGGAGCGCAAATCCGCGCCTTCGGTTCGCTTGGGGTGGACACCCGTCAGGTAGGATGAGCTGGCGCGGGCATGATCGCCGCCGGCCTCACCGGGATAAGCAATTCCTTCGGGGTGAGCCAGCCCGCTGATCAGCAGAATATGCTCGCGCAGCGCGGCAAGGGGTTCCAGGATCGGCGTGATTTCGAAATCCTTACCTTCCCGCGCCGGCGTCCACTGGTCCATCATGATTCCATTAGGAAGATAAATGACGGTCATGCGCTTCGCGATCTTCGGCGCGGTGGCGGCCGTCGACAAGGCCGGAAACATGCTATCCAAAAGCGGCAGGCCAACGGCGACACCGATGCCCCGCAGGAAAGTTCTGCGCTCCAGGGATTTCTTCGTCAGCATCATCATGGTTTTGTTCCTCCCATTGCTTGCGTTTGCGCTGCGGCTGCCTTGACCGTGCTCATTTGAAAGGGCACGCTCTTCACAATCCCGATAATCAATGACGACCACTTGTGGTCGGGCGCCGAGGCGCGCATGATCTGGCGCACGCTCGGCAAATCATAATATTCGACGCCGCGGCCCAGCGCGAATGTCATCAGTTTGGTGGTCAACGTGGCAGCAAATTGGTCGGGGTTCTTCAGCAGGATTTTGCGCAACTCCGCCGGGCCGTTAAATTTCGTGCCATCCGGCAAAACTCCAGAGGAATCGATGGTGCTGCTACCCTCCGCTGTTCTCCATTGGCCAATGCCGTCGAAGTTTTCCATCGCAAAACCCAAGGGGTCCATGCGGGCATGGCAAACCGCACACGCTGGGTTGGCGCGATGCTGCTCCATGCGCTCCCTCATGGTCAGGATCTTTCCACTCTCGGCGGTCTGCTCCTTAAGAGACGGAACATTGGGTGGCGGCGGTGGCGGCGGCGTGCCCAAAATATTTTCGAGCAGCCACTTGCCGCGAATGGTTGGAGAGGTGCGGTTGGCATAGGACGTCACGGTCAGGATCGCACCTTGTCCCAATAATCCTCTGCGTTCTTCGTCCTGCAAGTTCACCCTCCGGAAGGAGGTGCCGTAAACGTTTGGAATGTGATAAAACCGCGCCAGACGTTCATTCACGAAGGTGTAGTCGGCGGTCAACAAATTCAGCACACTGCGATCCGCGCGCAGATTTTCTTCGAGGAACAGCGTTGTTTCCTGCGCGAAGGCCTCGCGCAGACTGTCGTCGAAATCGGGGAAAATAATCGGATCCGGGCCGGCCGTCCCGATATTGCGCAGATACAGCCACTGGCCCGCAAAGTTCTGCACCAAAGACCGCGAACGCGGATCGGCGAGCATTCGCCGCACCTGCTGTTCCAGCACCGCAGGATCTCTTAGTTGGCCCCGCGCCGCGAGATCCAGAAGAGTTTCGTCCGGTATGCTGCTCCATAGGAAGAACGACAGGCGGGAAGCTAGTTCCAGGTCGCTGATTTTGAATGCGCTGCCTGCGGCCGCGTTGGCCGGTTCGCGCTCGACGCGGAATAGAAACTCGGGATACACCAGGATGCCCTGCACGGCTCTCATGATTCCGGCCTCAAAATCGGCCTTCTCGCGGCCCTTCTGATACAGGGCAAGAAGAGATTGAACGTCGGAATCGGCCACTGGCCTTCGATAGGCGCGACGCGCTAAGGTGGCTAGAATTTGTTTCGCGCACGGCAACTCCTCGGCCGCGCCAGCGGGATGGCAACTGAAAATGCGTTGGCGGCTGGCGGTTTCCGCTACTCCTTTTGAGTTGTAGGGGCCTTCTAAACTCACGCGTGTCACGTAAGGGAGAATTTGCTCGGACCTCTTATTGAGAAATCGAAAAGCCGCCATGCTCGATTGCAGCCCGCCCTCGGGCATGGCATTCTCCTCCAAAAAGTCCACGGCGACTAAGCGCGAACCAGCCTTGGCTTGGAAGCGAATTTCCAAGCCCGAGTCTGCGGTGCGGTAATAGTCCGCCTCGGCGCCGGTCTTCCTGGTACCAGGCGGCGTGGGAGGGAAAGCTCCACCAACGCTAAACGCCTTGAGCCTCGAATCGTCCAGGCGGACTTCCATTTGATGCGCTTCCGAGAGCCCCAGAATATCCTCATCATGAAACTTGCCGGCTCGCTGGAGACGAACTTTCACGACATACTCGCCATCCAGGGGGAAGTGGTGCCGAATCGCAATTCCGCCGCGCGAACCAAACGGTAAATCTTCACTCATGCGCCCTTCTTGCATCAGCAGAGGAGAAACGTCGTAGGTCCGAACGTCGGCGCGGATGCTCGGGTCCCCAATTGCCAGGCGGCTCACTTTTCTCGCCGCCGCCAGGTATCTTTCGAGCAGCCGCGGAGAGACCGAAAGGACGTCCGCAATGTTGTCGAAACCGTAACCGGAATCGTCGGCCGGCAGAAGTGAGTTTACATCGACATCCAGCGCTAGCAGATCCCGAATCGCGTTCGTAAACTCGGCGCGGTTTAAGCGATGAACAGAAACTCTTCCCGGCTGCAATTTCTCGGCAGCTGCGCGGTCGAGAGCCGTCTCTAGATACTCAGACAAGGAACGATACGTAACAGCATTCGGACGTGGCAAACCGGCCGGGGGCATCGTTCCCGTCCGTACCTTATTTAACACCTTTTCCCAAAGCGCGGCGTCCGCTCCGACGCGTGAGATATCCGCTCGCTCCAGCGTTACACCGCCGGTACGGAGCTTGTCGTTGTGGCACGTGACGCAGAATTGATTCAAAACAGTGCGCCCGGCGGATACTTGTGCAGTATCAGACTTTGGCGACGGCGCTTCCTGTGCGTTCGCGGAGACCGCTGCTAAGAGTATGCACAAGACCAAGCCCCGCCTGAGTCTGTGTGAGGAACTCCACATGGTCGTGCACCTCTTAGTGAATTCTATCAGACAGCGCATTCTTGGTGAAGAGCGAGCCCTCACCCATGTAGCGCCTGACCTTCGTGGCAGGAGTGCCCTCGGGCACGAGCGAATTTTGCCGCATCACGCTTCAGTGGGAGAGAAGAGGGCCGCTGTTTCCGAGCGGCAAGGGGTCGTGTAAGGCGGGAGAAAGGCATGCAACAGACACCACTGTCTTGCTCCAACGGAGGGCAACAAGATACTAATAGGTCGTAACGCTATTGATTTAAGAAATCAAGGCTCGTGTTTTTTGGATGTCCTCCGCGACCAGCCTGCCTCCGGCGCTGGCGCCGCACTTCGTGCAGGTGTCCGTGGTGCGGCAGTTGGCAAGAGCGCCAGAGTTGCTGCTCGAACTGGAGGTTGGAGCCGATTTGGAGCGGCGAGCACGCGAGCTGCCGGTGTTGCAGAAGCCGAATCCTCATTAACGCGCGGTGCCGCCGTGAGGGCTACCGTCGCCTAGCCTTCGATTGCAAGGTACACAGTTCGCGTGCGCGAGGCGCAACCTTTCGATGGCATCACAAGACATTACGAATTGGACAATAGCGGCAGTGCAAAATATCGCGGCTACTCCGTGCATTCGAGGGAAAGCTCTCTCCACTACGATGAGGGTGGCCGGCCTGACGGACGCACTGAACATCGAGCCGATGGATCCCTAGCGTGGGACGCGAACGGCGAGTACAAAGGCCGTTCCATCGACAGTGGGAATACGACGAGAGCATATGACGAGAAGGAAAACTACAAAGGCCTGAGCACTCGCATCAGAAACCGAATTCATCACTACGATGAGCACGGCAAATACACCGGCTACACGATATTTGAACCGGCGCAAGGGCCTCTGGCCGTTCGTGATTTTCCACTCCGTTTCGGCGGCGGTGGGCCAGAGACGTGTACTCGCGCTGACTATAAGGGGAAAGGTCTTAAACGTAGCCGAAGCCCCGAGGATCGGACTTGTACACCAGGTAGTTCTCATTCGGCGAAGTTGCGCAGCGTGCACTCGATGTTGCCCAAACCGTCGCGAACTCCAGCGTGAACGCGACGCACTCCGGTCTCGGATTCGCTGATGAAATCCGTAACAAACCGACATCTGACTTGAAGAGTTTGCGGGTCAAGAGCCGGGCGAATTCGTGAGGAGCAACGGTCAACTCCCGTATTGTCGGCAATCTGGTAATTACTTTTTGGGCGAACCATGCTCCCTGGTACGGAAGCCAGAGTTAATGGAGAGTCCAGTGATGTATATACTACCTGTCATGCGCCGACTACTCGTCATTCTGATCGCGACCGCTGCGGTGGCTCAATCCCCGGGTGGCCCGCAGGGCAGCAGGTTTGAAGGGCAGCCCGCGGTCACGCTATCGAATGACAAGCTGCAGATGACTGTGATGGTCCAAGGCAGTTCGATCGCCAGCCTTGTCATGACAGACGATGACCAAAAACTGAGTCCGTATTGGAATCCGACGCGCTTGGGGCGAGAGGTCGGACGCACGGTTCAGTTCACAGGTTCCTTGGGCCATTTCGTTTGTGTCGATGGGTTTGGGCCGGCATCCGCGGAAGAACGCGCAGCGGGCCTGCCCATGCACGGCGAAGCGCACGTAACAACTTTCCAGGTGAGCGCGGGCAAGCAAACCGGCGGCAATTCCTTGACCTTCACTGCAATATTACCAATCGTGCAGGAAGTCTTCACGCGCAGTTTCCGCATGGTTGAGGGCGAAAATGTGGTGTATGTTGACAGCCAGTTGGAGAACTTGAGGGGTTTTGACCGCCCCGTCAATTGGGCAGAGCACGCGACTGTCGCTGCGCCGTTTCTCGAGCCCAATGTCACCACAGTGGAAGTCTCGGGTTCGCGCTCGCAAACCCGGCCGTATGTTGAGAGCCCCGCGCAAGGGAAAGGACAGAATCCGATCCAGCGGCGGCTGACCTCCGGGCAGGACTTCACGTGGCCCATGGCTCCAGGCCTGGACGGGAAACCGATTGACCTTCGGGCGATCCCAGAGCACCCCCACTATCTAGATCACGCCGCCACCCTGCTCGATCCTTCGCGGAGATTGGAATGGGTGGCGGCGTTCAACTCGAAGAAACGGGCCATTCTTGGTTATGTCTTCAAGCGTGTGGAATACCCTTGGGTCCAGCATTGGGGCAGCTACCCGGCCGATACTCAAGTCGTGCGCGGGATGGAATTCGGGACACAGCCGTATGACCTGCCGCGGCGCGAGATCATCACGGATGGCCCGATGTTCGGCACGCCCGTGTACCGGTGGCTTCCGGCGAAGTCTAAGATCGAATCGCACTTTCTACTGTTCTACGCGCGCGTGCCGGAGGGATTCCAGCATGTGGACGACGTAAGGCTGGAAAATGGCCGCATCGTGATTCAGGATCGACGCGCGCAACGACAGATCACGCTGTCCGCTTCGAGGGGACTATAGAGAGTATCAGCCGGTTGGTGTGGGCCAGACTAACCCCAAGGACTCCGCCAGCAAGCCGCTGGGTGATCTTGAATTCATGCGCGAACGGCCATTTGGCCATCAAATCCGGATTTTCTAGAACTAAAGCTTGCTGGTTCCGTGCGCGGACTTGGCGTCGGCCCCCACTTCACTGACCTGCCAGCGCTCGGAAGTAGTCAGCAATCCATGACTCGGTGTGGGCACCTAGGGTGGTGTCGAACGGGTGTCTTGGAAGCTTGAGAAATGTCGGCGGCTGGAAAGTACAGAATGTTCTTCCCGTGCACTTTCATGTTTTTACGTATGTCACAACTCTTTGTTTCATCAATCTCTCTTTTGGAGGCGTGGACAAATACTCTGGTGATTGACGGCGGTATCCCGCGGGTAGAGAATAAAGCAGGTAGCTCCAGACCATCCTGCCAGTTTCAAAGTGTTGGAGGAGAGCATGACGATCATGAACCGGAACCACCGCCGTTGGTTGTCCCCGTCCCGGGTCAGCCTGCTGGCAATTGCAATGCTATTTGGAAACGCTCGTGTGGCATCGTCACAAATACATGCGAAGGCCACGGCTGACCATCAGGTCACCTTTACGAAGGACATCGCACCGATACTCCAGCGCTCCTGCCAAAACTGTCACAGGCCAAACAACATTGCACCGATGTCGCTCATGACGTATCAGGAGACGCGACCCTGGGCCCGCTCGATCAAGGCCAAGGTGATCCGGCGCGACATGCCGCCCTGGTTCATCGACCATACTGTTGGGATCCGCGACTTCAAGGACGACCCGTCCCTCTCCGATAAAGAGATCGAAACGATTGCTGCCTGGGTAGACAATGGAGCGCCCGAAGGAAATCGAGCCGATATGCCCCCGCCGCGGCAATTCCAGGATACAGATCAGTGGCACATCGGGAAACCCGATCTGATCGTTTCGATGCCGGTGTCTTTCACGGTCAAGCCTAAGAACTCCGATTGGTGGGGCAACTTTATAGCGGATTCGGGACTCACCGAGGATCGCTATATTAAGGCCGTTGAAACCAAGCCCTCGTCGGGCGGCGGCATCAGAGTCGTTCACCATGCGGTGACCAGCCTGCTGGGCGACGACGGAGTTTCAGAGGGGGGTACGCTGAACGAGTACGCTGTCGGCAAGAACGGGGACATCTATCCCGATGGTGCTGGCAAATTGATCAAGGCGGGCGCGCGCATCCGGTTCAATCTGCACTATCATTCGATCGGCGAGGAGATTACAGATCGAACCAGCGTAGCCTTCGTGTTTTACCCCAAGGGATATGTGCCCAAACACCTGATAACAACCGTGATTGCCGAGACCAAAGATATCGACATCCCACCGGGTGCGGACAACGTCCGGTCGGATGCCTACTATCGAATTGCCACGCCCGCCCGCCTTACCGCCTATCAGCCGCATATGCACAATCGCGGAAAAGCGCAATGCATGGAAGCGATCTATCCCAACATGACAGTTGAGCAGTTGAACTGCGTGAACCGGTACAATTTCGGGTGGCAAATCGTCTACAACTACGCCGACGACGTTGCGCCCCTGCTGCCTGCCGGCACCATCATCCACCTGACGTCCTGGCATGACAACTCGACCAAGAATCCATGGAATCCCGATCCCAGGAGCTGGGTTGGATACGGGGAGAGGACCACCGAAGATATGTCCCGGGCGTGGTTGAATTTCTACTCTCTAACCGAAGAAGAGTTCAAGGCGGAAGTGGAGGCCCGCAAGGCCAAAACGCCTAAGTTAACCAGCCTGCGATAGACGATTCCGCAGTCCGGTACTGACCAAGGAGTTCTACTCATGATGGATCGTGCCCTGAAGTGTGCACTGCTGGCGTTTCTTTTAATCATCGCAACGCACGCGAACGCTCAAACCAAATATGCGACCGGGCAAGACGTGTCACCCGTTTTCGAAGGGTGGGAGCCAAACCCCGATGGGTCCTTCAACATGGTATTCGGATACATGAATCGAAATTATGAGGAGCAACCGGAAATTCCGATCGGTCCCAACAACATGTTCGAGCCGGGCGACCCCGACCAAGGTCAACCGACACACTTTTATAACCGTCGTCAGGAATTCGTTTTCAAGGTAAAGGTTCCCAAGGATTGGGGCGACAAGGATCTGACGTGGACACTTACCTCGGCGGGCAGGACCAACAAAGCCTACGGAACACTCCGCCCGGTTTGGGAAATCTCGAACATGGTGTACCAGGAAAATCGCGGCAGCGCTGGCGATTTATCTTACCCCGGCGAGCCTAATTCGGCTCCGGCCATCGAGATGGTTGGCTCCTCGCAAAGAACCATAAAGGTGGGGGAGCCACTCACGGTGACCGTCCAAGTCACCGACGACGGGCATCCGCTGCCGCGCGCCCGGCGGCCCGGCGGAGGGGCGATGATTCGTGAAGCTGCTCGAGAATACGCAGGCATCGGTACCAAACTCGAAACGCCGATTACGCAGGCAGTGGTAAAGCTGGATCCCGGAGTGAGACTGGGAGTGACCTGGGTAGTGTACCGATCCGGACCCGGAGAGGTGACATTCGATCCGATGCGAGTCCCGGTTGTAACCGCGGGCCCGCCGGGCTCGGTCACTGCGGCGGAGACTATAACCGGGAAGGCAACCACCAAGATGACCTTCAGTCGTGCCGGAACCTACGTAGTGCGGGCCTACGGCGATGACGGAATGCTGGCCGTTCCTCTGGATGTGACCGTGACGGTGCAGCCTTAGATTCCGCACAGGGCGTCCGTTTCATCCCTCCTGAGCTGCTTGCCAGAGGGGATCGAAGGAAAAAGTTTTTTGCAATCGTGATTCGTATTCCTTCATGATACTGTTTGCGCTCGCTTTTTCCCTTCCTTTTGGCCCTCCCTTTTTGGCCTTGACACCGCACGTACCCGGCAATAGTATCTATTAGTTTTGTTTTGCGGGAGGTTCTTAATGGCGGCACGCACGTCTCTCACAATTCTGGCTGCGTCGCTGTTCTGCGTCGCAGCCTGGAGTCAAGGCATCAGCTCGATCAACGGCACAATTACCGATCCCTCGGGGGCGGTCATACCGGGAGTGAGAATCACCGCCACTGAAGTGGACACGGGTCTTACGCGAGAGACAGTCAGCAGCGTGGATGGGATTTACGTGCTCAGTGCACTCCGGCCTACTAGCTACACGCTGAGTGTCGCGGTACAAGGGTTCCGCCAGTTCAACCAGACTGGTCTCACCTTGCAGGCCGACGCTACCGTCACCATCAATATTAAGTTGGAGGTTGGTGCGGCAAATGAGAGCGTAAGCGTGGACGCGGTGGGTAGCCAGGTCGACACCACCAGCGCCACTCTGAAGCAAGTGGTCGATTCGGCGCGCATTGTGGAGCTTCCGTTGAACGGGCGCAACGCAGCATCCTTAACGACGCTGGTTGCCGGAGCGGTCAGTGCCCCCAGCGGGAACACCGATATGGGATCGGCCAAGACTTTCCCGGGGGCGGTCGTTCCGCTTTCCGTGAACGGCGGCCGGTCCAACAACGTGGTGTTTAACCTGGATGGCGTGCGCACCCAGGACGTGATGAGCAACGTGAACCAGCCATTGCCGATGCCTGATGCACTACAGGAATTTGGTTTCCAGACCGGCAATTTCAGCGCCGAATATGGTCAGAACTCCTCGGGCGTAGTCAACGTAGTGACAAAATCCGGCACGAATACTTTCCATGGAGACGCTTTTGAGTTTGTACGGAATGGAGTATTCAACGCCCGGAATTTTTTCGCCTCCACGGTGGACCCATTGAAGCGCAACCAGTACGGCGGCGACATAGGCGGACCTATTAAGAAAGATAAGTTATTCTTCTTTGCCGGCTATCAGGGCACGCGAATTCGCAGCACCCAGGGAGGCCTCAGCGCCTATGTGCCCACCGCAGCCAATCTTAACGGTGACTTCTCAAGTTTGCTCAGTGCCACCAACCCGGCCAATCCGTTACGACGCGCTGTTCAGTTAATCGATCCGACGAACAAACAGCCGTTTCCCAATAACAAGATTCCGACAAACCGCTTTGATTCCTCGGCCCTAAAGGTCCTGCCATTCCTGCCCGCCAGCCAGAACCCGAACGGCCAGGTATTTTTCAGCACGCCAGTCGTTCAAAACTACGACGAATTTATCACCCGCATTGACTACAGCCTCTCGGGCAGCGATCGCTTCAATTATCGTTTCAATAAAAACTGGTACGATCAGCCGGGTATTTTTGCCAACAATAACCTGCTGACGTATGCCCTGGGCACGCCGGACACTTCCTACAATACGGCGTTGCAGGAGACCCACATTTTTAGCCCCACGCTTCTGAATGACGCCCGGTTCGCAGTGACTCGCGTAGTCACCACGCGCCATCCGCCCCCCGGCACTCCGAACATGACGGACTTCGGCGTTCAAAATATGTACCAATCGCCAACCAAGGCAATCGAAGGGTTCACTGTAAGCGGACTCTTTGCTTTCGGCGGACTTGGAGAATCGGTATTTCCGCGTACTACTTTTGACTGGTACGACACATTGCGTTGGGTCAAGGGCCGGCACAGTTTGGCGATCGGTGGCGCGTTTGAGCGCGCCCGATTCCCCTACTTTACCAAGAGCGTAAATGGCACGTTCGCCTTTTCGGGCGATCTCTCCGGTTACGCAATGAGCGACTTCCTGCTGGGCAGAGTCCGAACCTTCACGCAAGCCGGACCCTCCTATCAAAACGATCGCAACTACTTGTACTCCTTGTTCACCCAGGATACTTATAAGGCCAACTCACGGCTGACCCTCAATTTCGGAATTCGGTGGGAGCCGTCCTTTCCCTGGCACGATCTCTATGGCCAGGCCGAAGCGTTTTCACCCGCTCTTTATGCTCAAGGCGTGAGATCTCAGGTTTTCACCAAAGCGTATCCTGGAGAGATATTCACGGGTGACTCAGGCTTTCCGTTCGATGGCCGTCTCCCGTCCTACAACAACTTTACGCCGCGCTTTGGCTTCGCCTACGACCCATTCGGGGACGGGAAAACCAGCATACGAGGCGGAACCGGAATATTTCAGAACGCCCAGCAACCGGCATTTTCCAACAACCCCCAAGTCATGGTTTCTCCCTACACGGCTAAGACCACGATTACCAACCTAGTTGGGCCCTTTAGCAACCCCTATCAGGGCATCACCAATCCATATCCAACTACTTTCCCGACAGCTCACGACTTCGTTTTTCCGACGCCAGTTACGGTTTCTTCGTGGGATACGGGACATTACAAAATACAGACCACGACCGTGTATAACTGGAATCTGACCATCGAGCGTGAATTGCGGCGAGACTGGCTGGTACGTGGCTCTTATGTGGCCGCGCGTACCAATCATCTTCCGCAAGGCAGGCAATTAAATGCCTCCATCTATATACCCGGCAGCACCCTTGGAACAGACGCGCGCCGCCCCTTCCAACCCTTCTCCAGCATTATCCAGGCGGGTGCTTCGGCCGATGCCTGGTACAATTCCATGCAGTTGAGCCTGGAGAAGCGCCTGTCGCACGGATTCACCATTCTGGCCAACTATACGTGGTCCAAGAGTAATGACAACATGCCCCTTGGAGCCGACGTGACGACTCTGACCTCGGGTCTGACGAAGCCGTGGAATTCACCGGGTTGGGATTCGCTGGATCGCGGTCCTTCCGATTTCGACTTTAATCACAACTTAGTTGTGTCCTACGTATGGCAGCTCCCCGCTCTTTCTCACTCGAACGCATTGCTACGCACAATCGCAGGCGGCTGGCAAATCGCGGGTATTACTATTGCTCAAAGCGGTGGACCGCTCACCATTCTCGCTGGCCTGGACCGGTCCCTGAGCGGCATCGGATCGGACAAGGTGGACCTGGTAAGCTCGAATATCTATCAGTCGGGAGCCTGCGCCAACGTTGCACCGTGCGTGAATTATCTGATACCCGGAGCTTTCCAAAGCCCAGCTTTAGGCAGTTACGGGAGTTTGGCCAAGGGCGCGCTGCGCGGGCCTGGAATGTTCAACACAGACGCGGGAGTGCACAAGACATTTCCGATCAAGGAGCGTTTGAATTTCCAGTTCCGGGCGGAATTTTTTAATCTCTTCAACCACACAAACTTTATTAATCCCTTTAGCTCCAGTTCCGCCGGCTATACCGATGGTTCGCGTGGAGCTGCCCTTAACGGAGCGGGATTCGGAACCCTCAAGGCTTCTCGCGATCCGCGAATCGGGCAGCTGGCACTCAAAGTTATCTTCTAATCTTGGATGCGACGCCAACATTGAAGTCGTAAGTTACTGGATCCCACTTAACGACATGCTCGGGCATGGCTTCGTCGTGAGCTGCTTCGGGTCGGAAAGGTTTGGCGAGGTGGAACCGAGCCAGTTGATTACTTTCCGAGAAGTGAGGACGATGAAGCTCGACGAAGTTGCTGCCGAAGAGGTCGACAACTGATCGCTGACAAGTTTGCAGTAACGGCCGATTGGTCAAGCACCCCAGATTACGATTCCTTGGACAGATGCAGACCCAGGATGGAAACATACTCCCAGGACCACTTCTAACGGAGGTGGTCCTGGTGTATGACGATCGCGAGGAATATCCGCCTCGTGGTCTACACCGCAGTTCCTCCTGCATGAGCCTGCGAAAGGGGGCATGGAATCTGGGACCCACTGTATGACCCAACCGCCTCAAAGCGGCTTAGTTCAATGTAGATTAATGGCCTAAATGCGCCACTTATCCGAGCTGCCCCGCGGTCAGCGCACTACTGCATCCTTGTCAATATGAAAGATCCAGACACCGCTGACCCGCTGCCTCTTCCACCCGCATAAGGCAAGCCATGCGGGACACTCATTGGCTGGTCGCTCTTATTTGGTTCCAGACGATGCGGTGATTGCTTTGTTGGGCGCGGCATCCAGTGTCTCCGTCCAAGTGACCATCATCTCGTCTTCGGTTCGGTCACCCCAACGGATGGCCTTCGCGGGGTCTGGATTTGCCGGATTGTTCGCACTGTTATCAAAGTGGAACGTGACCATCATCCGGCTGCCTTTCTCCATCAGTACTGGATCCTTGAGCCGATACTGCAGCTGCCAGTTGAAATCGTAATGTGGCACGGAGAGCAAAATCTCCCGCCTGCCATCTGCGTGCACTAATTCATAGAGGGCGTCCTTGCCTCGATAGTGCGCGTGCGGAGTAATCGCCAGCAGTAGTTTATCCCGCTCCACTTCATAACAGCGCTTCACTTCGTGATTGGCCGCTCCCGCCGGAATCAGGAAGAACCGATTCCGCATGTCCACTCGCTTCAGTGGTCTTTCGGGCACTCTGGAGGCAAAGTACAGCCCCACGCTGGTCCGATCCACTTGAGCGGTGCTCACGCTGGCATAGTGGATTTGGAACCGTACCTTAGCTCCCGCCGGAATGTACTTGGCCGTACTGCCATCCCCAAAGACATCGTAAACATCCGGCCCCTTGCCCGGCAGCATCGTGGCGAACGACCCTTCGTCGAATCCGCTCAAATTTGCAATGCCTCCGTCGCCTGCACAGGCATCATCTATTACTGGGGCACTTGCTTTCACCCGTGACAATCCATCCTCAACGTCGAAATAAGAACGTTCCAGTGACCTGCGGCTTCCTACGGGTTTAACGTCTGCTTTACCCTCAGCGTCACCCTCATCCGCCAACA
>Ga0105239_10003259_pt1 | contig 20034 bp, 16 predicted proteins | sample KBSC44metaG_FD_92761 | JGI IMG/M metagenome (GOLD analysis project Ga0105239, IMG submission 92761) | Corn rhizosphere microbial communities from Kellogg Biological Station, Michigan, USA - KBS C4-4 metaG | ecosystem: Host-associated > Plants > Roots > Rhizosphere > Soil | place: Michigan, USA... | reverse complement strand
GATTTTGCTGGTAAGTAAATCCGGCCAGGGCATTCAGGTTATGTTTACCCCAGTTATGCGTGTAGGTCAATGTGTTTTCATTGACAAACGAGTTGGAATTTGAATAGTTCTGCGAAGCGTTACCGGCCGGCTGACCAAAAGTAATTGATGGTGGATTGTAATTGTCCTGGTGATTGTCGGCATTGTCAATGCTCGCACTTGACCTTAGTTTCAGGCCCGGAATTATTTCATAGGTTAAAGCGACAGTTCCCAATATCCTCAAAGTGCTCGACGGGTTATATTGTTCTTTTGCCATCCCCACGGGATTGGTTTGCCCATAATTTAAACCGGTAAATACGGTATACGTACCATTCGGGTTATAAACACCCTCTGTTGGTGGCATTACGAATGTTTGAAAAGGGACACCGCCATAATCGGCGTTTTGGTAATTGTTTTTCTTATACTGGTCTTTAGTAAGCGCTAAATTGATCGTAAAGTTTAGCTGCTGGTTGAGCTTCTGATCAAGATTGATCCTGCCGGAAAGCCTGCGGTAACTGGAGTTGGTGATAATACCATCCTGGTTAAAATAGCCAAAAGAAGTATAATACCGGGTATTCTCGGTGTTGCCGCCCACAGATACGGTGTGGTTTTGTGTAGGCGCTGTATGATAAACCAGATCCTGCCAGTCGGTACCTTTACCCAGGCCGTTAATTTGATCTTGTGTCCATGGCAAGGGCTTTGCCGGGCTATTTAATCCCGAGGCATTGTCGTTTGTAGTAACCTCATTTTGTAACCGGGCATATTCAGTTGCATCTATCAGTTTTAATTTATGCCTTAAATCGGCTACGCCATAGTAACCATCATAACTCACCTGTGGTTTTCCGGAAGCTTTAGAGGTGCCTTTTTTGGTGGTGATCATGATGACGCCGTTCGCACCTCTTGAACCATATATGGCGGTAGAAGAAGCATCCTTCAGTACGTCTATGGAAGCAATATCATCCACATTTAACTGGGCGCTGATATCCTGGGTGATCTGCCCGTCCACTACATATAAAGGTGCGTTGCTTCCGGTAATGGAATTTGTACCCCTGATGGCAATTTTCATCCCCTCACCCGGTTGCCCCGAGGCCTGGTTCACCTGTACACCCGCCATCTGCCCCTGCAAGGTTTGCGCAACATTGGATATACCTTTTACCTGCGTTACCTTGGCTGATGAAATGGTGGAAACTGAACCGGTAAGGTCACGTTGTTTTACAGAACCATAACCTAATACAACCACTTCGTTTAACTTTGATTGATCAAGCTGCATATGCACGTTCATCGGCCGGTCTTGTGAAACAGGTAATTCCTGTGTTGCGTAGCCGATAAATGAAAAAACAAGTACCGCATTGGGATTGGGGACATCCATGCTGAATTTTCCGTCCTTGTCGGCAATTACAACAATTTGCCCGCCTTTCAATCGTACGGTAACACCAGGCAGGGTGTTGTTTTTTTCATCAAAAACCTGCCCTGTTACTTTGATGGTAACCTGTTGAGTATTGATTGTTGCCCGAACCTGAACCGCGACTGGTTGTTCTTTAATAAAAATAGTGTTATTCACTATTTCATAGCTTAAATGCAGATCTTTTAAAAATGCTGTTAAGGCCTCATCAAGAGATACGTCTTTGAGTTTGATGGTGACGTTTTTATTACGAATCGCTTTGGATTCATAAAAAAACACATAACCTGTTTGATCGTTAATGACTTTCAATACCTTTTTTAAGGGTGTATTGGTTTCATTAAGATTAATCTTTTGACCAAAAACCGCAGCGCTGCATTGCAGTATTGCCAGTAAAATCATGAGGGTAGTCAATTTCATAATCAGTATTATTTTTTTTGGCAGCCACCGGTTCTCGGTGGACACAAAAAGAGACTTTAATTTCATACTTTTGAAAAGTTTGAGTTAATGGATGATTGCTGAATAAGATCATTTTTCTGTAAAGGAGGTTAACTCAGATATGCGTATCCCGATTGCACTCGGGGTACGTTTCTGTTTTTATAATTAACCGCTGACGAAGCCGTCTAAGGGACTGTTTTTTGTACTTTTTTTCTCATATATATTAGTTAAGTGAATAATTGGTGTGTTAATGATTAAGGCGTAATAATGATGGTTCTGCCTTCTATGCGGTAATGGATCTGCTCAATACTTAAAATGTGCATCAGTTGTGAGGCAGTAATGTTTTTGTTCATCTGACCCGAAAACTCTCTTGTGGGAATTTGCCCCTCGTATTTTACAGATACATCATACCAGCGGGAAAGCTGCCGCATCACCGTTTGAATATCATCATCCTTAAAATAAAAGAAACCCTTTTTCCAGGCTATGGCTTCGTCTATATCGGCTTGTGTTACTGCCAGGTGACCATCTTTATATTGAACCTGCTCGCCAGGTTTTATCTTACTGCTCATTTCACCGGCCAGTACTTTAACACTGCCTTCCAACAATGTGGTTCTGGTAACTTTTTCATCCGGATAAGCATTGACATTAAAATGTGTCCCTAAAACCTCCACGGTTTGGCCATTTGATATTACGCGAAATGGTTTATGCTGATCATGAGCAACTTCAAAGTAGGCCTCTCCCGAAAGTTCAATTTCGCGCTTTCCTCCGCTGAATGTTACCGGATATTTTAAGGTAGATGCAGCGTTTAACCAAACCTTAGTTCCATCGCCTAAAACAAGCTGGTATTGCCCTCCTTTTGGGGTAACAACAGTGTTAAATACATTGGCCTCATGGCTTGCATTATGCCCGGCCTGATCATAAGTGATGCGGCCATCTGCGTTTTTATGTATAACTACGCCTTTTTCGTTGGCTAAAGCTCCGTTTTTGGTATCGTTCAGGTTGATTGTGTTGCCGTTGGATAAAATCAACATAGCCCTGTTGCCACCAGGAAGTAAATTACTATTGCTCTTTTTTGCCGCTAAAGTCCGCAGATCTTGGTGAGGTTTCCATTGCTTTACAAACAATACACCTACATATAACAACAAAATGGCTAAAGCAGCGATACTGATCAGCCGGCCGTAATTAATTTTTCGTTTGTCTGATACCTCAGACAGGATGCGTCGGAGAATTTCTTCGCGATTGTTTTCCAGCTCCTGATCATCAATTTCGGGAGTAGCAGCATTTCGGGTATACTCTGCATACCAGCTTTCAACCAAAGCTTTTTCTTCTTCGGATACCTGACCGTTACGGTAGCGGTTCAATAGATCTGTTGCGTCCTTTTTTGACATAATTGGTAAAAAGGGGTGAGGGCCCTTATTAAGCTATATGCACTTCAGGAAGGGATAGGGAGTAGATGAATTAGAAAAAAAGTAAAAAAAACTTACTTCCCAGTTTTAATCTTAAAATTTTCAGGGAGTTATTAACCTGTTTTCTTACGGTCAACACACTGATATTAAGCTGATCTGCTATTTCCTGGTGCGAAAAATTGTTGTTCCTGCTCATTTGAAATATGAGTCTCATTTGTGCCGGAAGCATCGCTACTTCTGCTTCTACTATGGCGATGAGTTGTTTTATACGTATCGCCTCATCCGCTTCAGGTTGCTTATTAGTATCCAGGTAATTTTGAAATGATGTGATATAATCATTTTTAATTTTTAGATGCCTGAAATTGTTGAGTAACTTATTCCTTACGGCTGTATACAGGTAGGCAGCAAGGTTTTCTTCCGGGTTTATACTGCCCCGGTTGTTCCATAAATATACAAAAACCTCCTGGAGCACATCTTTCAATGCTTCAGGATCGGGCAAACTCTTATACCCATGTCGGTAAAGAACGCCATAAAACCGGTTATAAATTTCTGTAAAAGCCACTTCATCGCTATCATTTAACAGATAGGCCAATTCTTTATCCGAATAAGCATGATAGTGGGGCATACAATATTTTTAAATAATCGGGGCAGGTACCCAGCTATTTGCTGCCGGATACATGATCACTATTAATATGGGTTTAGCAATTAAAAAAGTATATAATGGTTTATAAAAATGATAAATGTTTACCGATTAAAATTTCGCGAATTTGTCATAAGACTAAGCGAAATTGGCAGTAATCAGGTAATTATATTGATCCGGAGGGACGTAAATGACAGATGAGGGGCATTCTTTTATCTGCATAAAAGAATGCCCCGTGAGATGAAGTTGATAGTACGGCTAATTACCAGAGATGAGCTATGCCTGATTATTGTGCTGTACCTTTGTTTTAGTTAGGTATCTTAATGTAAAAATGATCGCCCCTGTTATCTCCAAAATTCGAGAAATTTTCGGGCCCTAGTGATGATCTGAAGGCTTCTGAAACATAAAAATCATTCTGATAGGTGATGAGCTTTTGTACATTGTTATTAAGGGTATACAACGTTAAATAGCTCTTAAAAAACAAGGGGCTACTGCCCTTATCAAACCGGGCTAATTTTACCTTGAGATCGCTACCGCCAAAACCCGATGGTGCTTTCGATTTGGCAAAAAGCGTATCGGCAATGTATTGGAATTCCTTGCTATCTACATTGGTAATGGTTTTACTGATTTGAGCGTGAGGAGGAATAAAAGTTAGATTTTGAGGAAGGGTTACCTGGGCGCTGATAGTGCCATCAGAATAATGGATCCTCCGGCCTATCGATGTTGAGGATACCGTTCCATCTACCTGCAAAACACCGTCGGCATAACTGGTGCTTTTTTTATCCATGACAAATGCCGAGCGTTCCCAATCGGCATAAATAGGCTCATTAAGCTTATTATAAATATTGATATGAACAGGTATATTTTCGCCCGCAAAAGAGTAGATGATTTTTACAGAATCGTTTTCCAGTTTAAACTCACCGGTTTGGTCGTTATGAACTGTGTTTGTACTGCTGAGGGTATTCATTTGGTAGGTACTGCATGACGATAATAAAGCTATCGCCACACCAATGATAAGTAGTGTTTTCATAGGTTGAAGTTTTTGTATTGCTTTGACTTAAAAGACGCTATGAGGTTTAATCAGAACCTGATCACCAAGCAATTTTTTCTATAGATCAAAAATGAGGGTCGAGTTAAAACAAAAAGCCCCGGCAATATATTGCCGGGGCTTTTTTCTGTTTGAAAATTTCTTTAATAATAAAAAGCATTGGTCTGTACGCTTGCGCTCAATTTCTTTTGATCGGTGGCTGCGGCTAATCCCTGTACCCATACTGTATACACCGAACCGCTGTTTAGCTTTACATCTTCCAACGTTGTCAAAACGGTGGTAGTTCCTTTTTTACGAACTTCCAGGGTATAGGTACTGTTACCTTGTATTGGTACAAAAACCGAAGCTCCCTTATAAGCCTGGTTGCTGGCCAGTAAGGCACCTGCCTTTATCCCCAGGTCAACCGCACCGGCATCAGGGCTAACATTTACCAGGCGGATGGTAGCTTTCCCTGCATCGGGACGGGTGATGGAGTCCCTGGTTAATATCACATCCGGAGTTGCAGCTACATTGGCCAGATAAATAGAATAGAATTTTTGGGCAGTAAGGTTTATCGTATCGGCTTTAAGCTTTTGCTGGGTACCTGCTATAAAAAAACTGGCGACCCTTTTACCCGGGAATGCCCGGATGTAATCAATCCCATGCCCATAATTGATGGGGAAATCATTGGCACGGTTCTGATCCAAAAAGAAATTTACGGGTTGTGAGTCAGGTGAAGCATTGATCACCGAAAGATAAGCTACCGGTGGTTCAACATAGTCATTATCATGATTTTTTAAGCAGGAAGTAAACAGCCCAGCCAGCAAACACATCATCCCGACTATGCCTGCCCGCCTTTTTAAATTTTGTTGAACGTATTTCATAAAATTAATTGTTGTAGAGATAATCATATACTTAACCTTACGTAGCATACGGGTATGAATGCTACAGATGATCAAAATTTTATCTGTAAATTAAATGTTACGTTCCTGAACATCATCCATGTTCAAAGTATCACGCTATTGTCTGTTTATGCCGATTGACAGAATGCAACAAATGATTGCTTAAAAAAAGATAGATATTAGCGATGGTCAGATTCAAATTGTAAAAAAAATCAGCACGTTGAATAAGGCTGGCCTATAACACTATTTATATGAAAGCATTAACATTTTCCACATTTGGAGACCCCGGGGTTCTTCAATATCAAGAGATTGCTCAACCGGTATTAAAAACCGGCGATATACTGGTAGAAATGAAAGCCATCGGACTTAATTTTTCTGATACCGAAAGACGTAAAGGAAATTATCACTTGCTGGGCAAGCCACCCTATATTGCGGGTTATGAGGGCGCGGGTATAGTAGCCGATAATAATGGTCATCCGGATTTTAAGTCCGGCGACAGGGTGAGTTTTGGAGATGTGCCTTTTGCTAATGCCGAGCTGGTTGCTGTTCCGGTAACACATGCTATTCCATTACCTGCCGAAATAAGCTTTGATACTGCTGCCGCTATACTCTTACAGGGCATGACCGCCCACTATCTGGCAACAGACAGTCATCAGGTTAAACACGGCGAAACAGTGTTATTGCACGCGGTGGCCGGAGGTGTTGGTCAGTTGCTCACACAAATATGCAAGTTGCTGGGTGCAAAAGTTATTGGTCTTACATCTTCAGAAGCTAAAAGAACCGCTGCTCTTACAGCCGGAGCTGATGTGGTTTTTTTATATCAGGAGGATTGGAAAAAACAGGTATTAGATTATACAGGAGGTAAAGGTGTGGATGTGACCTATGATAGCGTGGCAAGTACCCTGAATGATAGTCTTGCGATAACCCGGATATTGGGCACCGTAGTACTATATGGTAAAGCTGGTGGTTTGCCCGAGCCGCCGCCATCTTTAGAGTTATTGATGGATCGTTCGCAAACCATTACAGGTGGTGATCTTTGGAGTTACCTGGATTCAAAAGAAGAAAGGATCAAACGGTCGGGGGTATTGTTTAACTGGATAACCTCAGGGCAATTGGTATTGCAAGCTCCCAAAGCCTTTAAACTGGCTGATGGCAAACTGGCCCATGAGTATATGGAAAGCAAACAAAGTACAGGAAAGATCATTTTAATTCCATGATCAAACAAGGTGAATAAAATGAAGCAGCCCGAAGACGATTTTATAATAACCATTACACCGGAATTTGTAAAAGTTGAACATCCGGAACGGGAAACAGAAACATTGTTTTGGAACGATCTGGAGGCCATATTGCTCATTAACACCGATTCGGGGCCATGGTTGCCAGATATATGGTTAACGTTAGCTGGGAATGATAGTGGCTGTATGATCCCTCATGGTACTAAAGGATTTGAGCAGGTTTATGATATTGTCTCGAAATATAAAGGGTTTGATTTTGAAAACGTTACCCGGTCTATGACGAGTACCGATAATGCCGAGTTTTTACTCTGGACTAAGCCATAGTTGTTCGCCAAAATATCCCTGCCCCCGGGGCTCTTAGAAAGAGCCCCGTATTGGGGACAAGGAACTTATAGTACCGACATTATACAATACGCTGAAAAAAGTGTATTCGATACACCGGTTGAATAATTTTTATGCATTTAATCATCAGTTAAAACATTTTACCAAAAAAGCTTAATAATAATTTTACCCACGGCGTTTGGCTTTTATCCTTATCTTCATGGCTCCTTATCTGCAATTATTTTTATGCCGATGCCCATCAAAAAAATCATATTTAAAACGCTTAAAATAAGCGGTATCGCGGTAGTAAGTTTACTGCTGCTGATGTTTCTGTTGCCTATCTTTTTCCGCAAACCATAACCAACAAGATCAAACAATGGGCGGGGGGCAGCATTAACGGCAAACTGAATTTTACCAGCACGCGCTTATCGTTCTTTAAAAGGTTCCCGGCGCTTACCCTTACGTTAAATGATTTTTCGTTGGGCGGCAGCGCGCCTTTCCAGAATGATACCCTGGTGGCCGCTAAAGAGGTTTCGTTGGCGATAGATCTTTCGTCGGTATTTAAAAGCAAGATCAATATCAATAAAATATACCTTAGCCAGGCCCTCATCAATATCCAGGTTGATAGCAGTGGTAAGGCCAATTACAACGTATATAAATCAAAAGATAGCAAACCTGCCAACGCGGCGGATACCAGCAGCGCATCCCTGGGTATTGAACAGATACTGGTTGAAAAAAGCAGGTTGGTATATGATGATAAGTCGGTACCGACACAGATTAGTGCCAGCGATTTTAATTATAAAGGCAGCGGCGATCTGAGTAAGGATATTTTTGATCTGTCGAGCCATATCGCGGCAGCCTCTGTCGACTTTATTTATAATGGTAAAAGCTATGTTCATCACAAAAAAGTAAATGCCGACCTGGTCACCAGCATCAATACTAAATCCCTGGCTTTTGCTTTTCAGAAAAACGATCTGCTCATTAATAAGCTGCCCGTTAAGTTTAAAGGTCGGTTTGAATTCTTGAAAGAGGGTTATGATATGGATTTCCGTATCACCTCTGATCAGAACGATCTGGGTGATATTTTTACCGCCCTGCCTGCAGAGTATGAGAAATATGTAGATGATACTGACATCAGCGGTAACGGTAATATCCAGATAGCGCTTACCGGAAAATATATCGCCTCTAAAAACATCATGCCCGATCTTACTTTCAATATGAAGGTACGTGATGGTTCGGTAGTGAATAAAAATACGCCCGAGCCGGTGAAAAACCTGTTCATCAATATGGATGCTAAACTGCCGGGCCTTAATCCGGATAGTTTGAACCTCAATGTCGATTCGGTCTATTTTAACATTGGTAAAGATTATTTTGGTTCAGTGATTAAGGTGAAAGGCATTAAGGAGCCACAGATCTTCGCCAAGATCAATACCGAGATCGACTTGCAAAAATGGAACCGAGCCTTTGGTGTTAAGGCGGTTGATCTGAAAGGACGGTATTCGCTACACCTGCTGGCCGAAGGCAAATATGCCAAAGGACTGAAAAGAACTGGCGGATTAAGACCAAAGACAGAAACGGTGATCACCAGTATCCCTAAGTTTACTTTACATTCAACCTTCAAGGATGGCTATATCAAATACGCCAATCTGCCCGAAGCACTTAAAAATATCAGCTTTAACCTGAACGCAGTCTGTCCGGATCATGATATAGCCCATGCCACCCTGCAGGTTGATAATTTGAACGCCATAGCTCTTAATAACTATATCAAAGGATATTTAAAACTGAGCAATACCGCAGGGGCGATGATTGACGCGGGGCTTCAAACAAAATTCCACCTGGCCGATGTGAAACAATTTTTGCCAGCCGATAGCGGTATGGATGTGCGTGGCGACCTGGATGCCAATTTGCAGCTCAAGGGCCGGTATATTCCCGAGCGTGGTATATTCCCGGTTACCGATGCCAAACTGAACCTGAAGAACGGCTATGTACAAACCAAATACTACCCTCACCCTGTGCAGGATATACAGGTGAGCGCGGATATCACCAATAATACCAGCTCATTAAAAGGATTGAAAGTTAATATCAAGCCAGTGTCTTTTAATTTTGAAGGACAGCCTTTTATGTTGAAAGCCGATCTGCATAATTTTGATGATCTGAATTACCGCATAGCTTCGCACGGACAATTGGATATCGGCAAGATCTATCAGGTGTTTGCTATGAAAGGCTATGATGTAAAAGGCTTTATCAGTACTAACTTTTCATTAAAGGGTAAGCAAAGTGATGCCCTTGCCGGAAGATATAACCTGCTGGCTAACTCGGGCACCATGAAAGTAAAGGATATTACGCTCCGGTCGGAGTTATTCCCCAAACCATTCCTGATCAAAACAGGCCTGTTCAGCTTTAACCAGGATAAGATGAAGTTTGATCAGTTTACGGCTAATTACGGAAAATCGGTGATCGTTTTGAATGGTGCGCTATCCAATGTGATCGATTATGCCATCAAAGCAAATTCGCCACTCAAAGGTGAATTTAACCTGCAAAGCGGCCTGATCATAGCCGATGACTTTATGGCCTTCGCGGGAACTCCTGCTTCGGCTAAACCTACCAAATCAAACGGGGTTATCCTGGTACCCGCCAACCTCGACCTGAACTTTACTGCTGATGTAAAAAAGGTAAAATACATGGGGCTGGATATCAGCGATGCCAAAGGGCAAATGAGTATCAGCAACGGGCAGATCATCCTTAAACAAACGGGCTTTACCCTGATAGGCGCCCCGGTGGTTATGGATGCTACTTACGGCAGTACCACACCGCAAAAGGCTTATTTTGATTACCACATCAATGCCAAAGAGTTTGATATACAACGTGCTTATAAAGAAGTAAAAATGTTTCATGATATGGCTTCATCAGCCGCGCATGTACAGGGTATCGTATCGTTGGATTATAAGCTGAATGGTAAGTTGAACGGTGATATGAGGCCGATTTATCCTTCTATAAAGGGTGGCGGCGTGCTTTCTGTTAAGAAGGTAAAATTATACGGCTTTAAGCTGTTCAGCGCGGTAGGCAAACAAACCGGGCATGACAGCCTGGCCAAAGGCGACGTATCTAAAGTGGATATCAAAAGCACCATCGCCAATAATATCATGACGATAGAGCGTACCAAAATGCGTATGGCAGGTTTCAGACCAAGGTTTGAAGGACAGGTAAGTCTCGATGGCAAACTGAACCTGCAATTCAGATTAGGACTGCCGCCATTCGGTATATTCGGCATCCCGATGACCATCACCGGTACCCAGGAAAACCCTAAAATAAAAATGGGCAAGGCCAAGAAAGAAGATGAGTTGAAGGAGACAACGGAGGATCAATAATATAACTACCCAATGAGTGCTTTAAACAATGTATGGTATCTTTCTTCTGAAAATACCCGGCAAAAAAAACAAGTGATGGCTATGGATGATATAGGAACTCTAAATATATCTCCAGGTGTATTAAGTTTTAGAGGAGCTAAAACAGAAATAATTATTACAGGAGTTATTTCCATATCATATGGAAAACAAGGTAGAGACTTTATAAATAATTGGGTAAGAGTTGAATATCACGGTAATAATGATGAATTATTGCATGCTTATTTTGCAGACGGTAACAATAGGGGGTGGTCGGGTATTTTTGGCGGCACCAAAAATATATTCAAACATTTGAAAGAAGTTTACGATCTGTAAATCGGATTGTTTTACTGCCCCGTAACATAAGACTCGGGCAAAAGATGTTTAGTTATTTTACGATACAAGCGAGAGACGCAATTATGCGTCTCTCCAAAAAAGGGAAAATCCTGTACATCCCTCAATTCAAAAAATTCTGGTTCAGACAACCTTACCACGCCGGGTTAAACTTTACCCAATAAATATCATCGCTGCCATTGCCTGCTTCGTTTAATTGGGTCTTGATTTGTTCATACGTTTTGGCGGTTTTATTGAGCATTTGCGGGTTTAACCGTTTGCTGGTAAACACGAGGTATTTCTTATCCCAGGTTACAAAGGGGCAATAGTCAAGTACAGTAGTATTGATGGGTACGGGCAATCGTTTTACCGGGAGCCAGTTACCCGCTTTATCTTTCCTGCTGATGTACATATCACCGCGACCCATATCATCCGGTCGACCGTAGGAGGAGAGCAGGATAAATTGTTCATCAGGATCAACAAAGGCGTTAAATTCATCGTATTTGGTGTTGATATCTTCGGGCAGGCTTTCGGGTTTGCTATATCCGGTGGCTGTAGCTTTAAAAAGTACAATATCCTCATCGCCCTTACCATAATCAGCTTCTACGGTTATATACAGGTTACCGCTGCGGGTAATGCTGGGATAAAACTCATTTTTGGCAGTATTTACGCTTGGCCCCAGGTTTTCGGGCTTACCCCAGGTGCCATTACCGGTTCGTTTAACCCGCCATATATCAAAATCTTTCCGGGCACCAGTATCCTGCAAGGGCCTGTCTGATGAAAAATAGATCCACTGCCCATCTGGAGAAAACGCGGCTTCATGATCATTGTCGCGGCCCGAGAAAGAGGCTACTTCAGGCTTACCCCAATGGTTGTTCTTTTTAACCAGGTGCAAAATAACGCTGCCTACGGCACGCGGTTGCTCCAGGGTAAAGAATATCTCGTCGCCTTTGGGTGATATCGTAAAATCACGGTTACTTAGGCCATCGCTTAACAATCCTTTAGCAAAAATCCGGGGAGTATCTGAGGGCAATTGTACATCCGGATAAACTAGCTGGGCAAAGATATTACCATTGATCAGGATGAAGGTGAAAAGAGTAATGAGTTTGTGCATCAGATGGTTAGGGTTTATATCAAATATAATGTTTGCCGGGCTGTAAATCCTCCCCCTAGCAGGGTGATTTAAAAGTATCGGCAAATAATTAAGCTTGTGTAACAAAGCACGCAATTTTTGGTCATTACATCATGAAAACCTTTATAGCCACTATCAGCCTTTATCTACTTTCGTTATTCCATGCCAGCGAGCAGCAGAAATTCAATGATTTTTGTAGCAAGTTTGTGAGCGGATACAAGGCCCTCAACCTGCCTGAACTTGACCTGAGTTACGTAACGGGACTGGAGCGCATTGGCTCGGCAGATGCCTTGCAAAAACAGCTTGAGTTTTTCAAATCGATACACGCAGAGCTCGCCAACTATAAACCCGGAGAGCTAAGCCCTTCCCAAAAAACAGATTATGCGCTGATTGCTTATGAAACTAAACTCAACCTGGAACACCTGGCTTTGGAACAGGACTGGCTTAAACATAAACCGGCACAGATACCCGTGGGTGGCATCATCACTATACCCAACGGTAAAGCGTGGTACGCGTATTTATTAAAGCGCTGGGTTGATGCCGATGTCACCCCCGATCAGGTCTACCAATTTGGTTTGACCGAAGTTAGCCGGGTACAAAAACATATAGAAGCCGTAAGAGCGCAAACCGGTTTAAGTGAGGATGCTTTTTACAAGCATTTAAATGATTCCTCCTTCTTTGAAAAAGATCCAGGAAAGGTACAGCGGGCATTTGAGCATACCAAGTCTGTTGTATATGTCAACTTATCCAAACTTTTTAACGATACCAGCATTCCTCCGTTAAAAATAGAAAAAGGAGCGGCTAAACAGCTGGCACAAACGCCGGGCTATTACAATGACAATACTTTTTACTATAACCTTTTCGATAAACCTTACAATAAGCGGCAGTTCGACTGGCTTTTTATTCATGAAGCTGTGCCCGGGCACCATTATCAACTAAGTATAGTAGCGCAGACTAAAACTTCGGCAGTGCAAAAGCTCTTTTTTTACGCGGGTTTGGCCGAAGGCTGGGCTGCTTATACCGAGGAGCTGGGCAAACAGTTGGGCGCATATCAGACGCCCTATGACGAAATGGGCAAATGGGAGTGGGACATTGTGCGTTCGGTGCGTGTACCGCTTGATGTCGGATTAAACTATTACGGCTGGACAGATGCGCAGGCCCTGGCCTTCTGGAAAAAGAATATCCGTAATCAGGATGATATCGCTCTACGCGAAATAGCCCGCATGAGGCGCTGGCCCGCGCAGGTTGTAACTTATAAATACGGCGCTTTACAAATACTGCACTGGCGCGAAGAATTGCAGAAGAAACAAGGCAAAGCTTTTAATATTAAAGATTTTCATTCCCGTGTGTTAGACCATGGCTCGTTGCCGCTGTTTTTGGTGAAGGAGAACGTATTTAGGTAGCATTAGGCGGAGGGAGGATGATAAATAAACAAAAGCAGTACATGGTTTCTATACTGCTTTTTTTTCTTGGTTAAACCAGTTTCTTGCTGAAATGCCCCACTAAAAATAAAGAGGCTCCCAGGATACTAATATCTTTAATCAGGAAAGAACCCGTTCCTGATGGTACTAATAATCCGTCTACATGTTCAACAACGCCGGGTGTGCTTAATAAAAACGTGCTGGTTACAAAAAAGATAAGCACACACAACAAACTGCCCCATAAACCTACCCTTGGTGAAAAGTTACCGGCCAATATGCCCATTGCTGCCGTAATTTCCAATACACCAATAATTGCTGATGTGGTCCTGATACTGAAAATGGAATACATCCAGCTCATGAGTGGACTGTTTTTTACCAGTCCGGCTATGCCGTTGCTTTCTGTCGGGGTAAATTTAAAGGCACCTATCCATAGCAGTATCAAAGCGATACCGAAACTAGATAAAATAAATGCAATGTTGTTGTCATTGAGCCATTTGGCAAATTTTAATACTTTCATTTGATTATTTTTAATAATGATTTAGTTTAACAGAAGGGCCAGATGCTACTTGCCTCGCAATTCTGAAAACTTAGTCGCAGGGAGATGATAATCCTTACAGTATTGGGGGTGATTTTTTTGTATGGTGCACTATTGGGAAAATATAATACTTTAGATTTTAAATCTTATCGCGATGAGTATATTGATCAGCATTTTAATTTTTATAGCAGTTGTTTTTTTAATACTGAAATTTAAAGGAAGCAAGCTTGGAGCTGAACCTTCTGATAATATTTCCCGGCCCGATGCAAGTGAGAAACCAGTTGCTGAAAAAGATAATGATAAGCTTATTGTTGTAAGTAATGTAAATCAGGATGATATAGCGCTTGCATTAACCAGGTTTTGTAATATGTATAACAATGAGCGTTATGCTGCCTTACCAAGATTGTCGGAAGTTTATCCAGGTACATTTGCTGTAACTTTCCCTTATGATATTGATTTTGTTACTTTTTGTTTTGCCGTAAACTTTATGAAATATCCTGTGGATATTAAATGGGATGCAAAAGTAACCGCCTGGACAACAGCTAACAGCGGAGAGGACTGGGTAGCCGATACGAATGTAGGGAAAAGGATAATGCTGTTTGTACCAGAAGATGACAAAGAATATGATAATGTGTTTTTTACCACTGCTGATAATATAGGCTATAAGCTTGATTTTGCTGCCAGAAAAGCCAAATCTCCTCTTGGTATGCCCAAAATGCAATTTGCAGAATCTTCGGTGGATTTGGATAGCCTGAAGCAACTTCAATTTAAGGATATTGAGTAACCCCTTTTCTTAATTATAAACCGGCGTTCCGTTCAGTTCAATACAATAATCTGTTATCCAGGCTCCGGCTACATCAACATATAAAATATTGGGTTTATTGTTTTTGTTGATGGTACCATTGCTTATCCATTCATTCAATTTTGCCGGCAGGTATTTATTGCCAGACATAGCCAGGTCTGTTATGCTTTGGTTTTTTTTGATCACATTGGTGAGCAGCATCATACCATTAATTACGGGGTTCACCTTTTCGTCCTGAAAATCATTGCACACCAGCGCAGCTTCATCACTGCTTTGGGTAAGCTGCCAGTCGAGCCGTATCAGGTCGTTACCATTTACGCCGTTCTTCATTGATGTGAAAAATAATTCCTCCGTACTCAGTAACCTGTTGATCTGGTTGGTAGCGGCATATGCCCTGCGGATATTGAGAAAAGTTTTCCCTTTAGTAGCCATCGAGTTGGAGTCAATCAATTTATCAGGATTGGCATATTGCTCAAAAGTCACGATCACCTTACCCGCCAGTTCGTTCAGTTTAATATGGTCGATGCTTTTCGATTGATTATTATAAATATGGTCTTTACCGAGGGCCTGAAAAATAGAATCGGCGACTTTACTTGCCGATGCCTCTTTTGGGCAGAAATGACTGAATGTTAAAATAATAAACTCCTTTTTATTACCATCGAGGAAAGTTTTAATGGAGTCAAGAATATCTTTAAAACGCTCGCCATATCCACCGCCCATGGCATCGGCCATACAATCAGATGAGCTATGTTTGGTGTAAATGCTGTTTTTAGATAAACCCACCCGCAGATCGAACATCCGGATGCCGGCATGGAGTTGTTTGCCAATATTTTGTTTCTGGGTAAGCGTATTGCAAGGGTTGATGGAACTTGCGTGCTGCCCCCCGGTACCATTTAACGCCGACATACCTGCATCATGCGATCCGGGTATTACGATATCTTTAAGGGTAAGGTTTCCTTTGGCTGGAAACAGCGTATCCTCCATCCACCGGGCAGGATTGTAATTAGAGAAGTAGCTTAGGTAAAGTTTTTGATCTTCGCCTATAAAGGCCATGATGAACTTTTTAGTATCCACATTACAAACAGATACGGGGTAAGGTGTTTTAAAATAGTCGGGTAAAGTATGCTCGGCAGCCGATCTGGTTTGTTCATCACCGGTAACATAATAAATGCGGTTATCCTTTTTATTGCCCTTCCAGATATAAAACAGACGGGGGGTATTAAACAGGTGATAAACGGCCGGCGACACTTTGGTTTTGGAGCCGGATACCGGGAATTGATCCGTCCATGCCTTGGTATCCGTATTCAAATCGGTATAATAAATGCCCTGATCATTATAATAACATAATCTTACCGTATTGTTAGAAAGCGTGACTATGAAAGGATACTCCGGGCTTTTTTTATCAGGTACGGTTTGCAGTGCAGCTGGTTTAAGTATGCCACTGTCATCAGCGTCAATCAAAGCTACCACCATGTCATTTTTATTATCGGCATGCGAGGCAATCATCATCCGGTTGTTTATAACCGTTGCTGTAATGCCCGATCTTAGTTTAGGTGAACTTTCGAAGCTTACCGTATTGATGATTTGTGTATTGAAAGTAGTATCGCTGTTATTAATAATGTAGTTTAACGATCCATCCGTACCTAGCCATAAAACATATATGTGGTTATTAACCACTCTTAAAACCGGCGCAAAAGCGCTTTTCTCCATACCTGCTGTTGTCTCGTTTTGCGAAAACCGGGTGTCATGCTGTTTACCTAAATAGCATACATGAATATTGCCGGTAGCACCCGCATCTTTCCAGGTAACAAAATAACCATTTTTAAAATTGGTGATGTCAATAGCCTTATCGGTGTGGGCAGCCGGCAAAAAATTAATAGGCTGACTAAAGCTCAGGTTTTGCGCTTGTGTTTTTGATCCTGAAAAGATCAAAAATAAAATGAGTGCTGTGCTAAGAAACAGAGACTTCATAATAGCAGGTTTAGAGGGTTAATAGGGCATATTTAACAATCTCAATATTATAAATTTTCAGGTAATATTTTTCTTTATAGTGAAATTATAATATTTTTATTTGAAAAAACTAAACCTATGCTAAAAACACTTATCATTTTTTTAGGTGTGATTTTATTCCTGCAGGAAGTAAAAGCACAGGACGCCAACTATTGGTCGTCGAGTTATAACCCGGCCGGTTATTTAACCCCGGGAGCAGTGATCGTCTTTAACCGCGACAGTGGGGTGATGTTTTTGAACCCGGCTTTACTGGCTTACAATAATAAAAGTTCGGCTTCCATCAGCGGGTCGATTTACCAATACGGTACTATTAAAATAAAGAACGGAGTTGGCTCCGGGCTCGATCTTAAATCAACATCGGCCAGTATCATCCCGCAAATAATATCGGCAACTATATCTTTAAAAGGCAAACATCCCTTTACAGTTGGCTATGCGCTTACCCATAACCCGGTGATGAGTTATCAGGCCACACAGCAACGCGATGCTAAGTTCAATGTGCTTGATGATTCCTATAGCCCGGGTAACGAGAGCTTCCTTGGGCAATTTAAAAGGCTGAATAGTATTAATGAAACCTCGGGCATTATAAGCGGGGGTTTTAAAGCATCGGATCATTTGGCATTGGGTATATCGGCAGAGGCACAGTTGCGTAAGCAAAGTTTCAATTCCGATTTCAGTTCAAGGGCTTTGTATAATACCAATAGCGTTACAAGTTTGCCACCCGTTGCAAATGCCGAAGAATCATACCTGGCATCTTATTTTCACGCGGGGATAAAGTTTAAAGCGGGTTTGGCCTATGATGTGGATAGAAGCCACCTGGGGCTCACCATATCATCACCGCTGTTGCACGTAACCGGCAGCGCAAGCATACTGAGTGATAATGTGGCCAGTAACATAAGACTTGCCGGCGATACGCTTAATATTTTAGCTAATTCCAGGCAGGAAAAGCTTAAGGCCACCTACAAAATGCCCCTGAGCGTAGGTTTTGGCTATGCCTATGATTTAAAAAACGGGCAAATTTATTTTGCCGCCGAGTATTTTAACAAAATGAATGAATATAACCTGATAACCCCTCGTGATGAAAGTTTTGTAAGGGGAGATATACCTTCAGATGGTTTTACTTCATCGTCGCTTAAGTTTAAGGATGTAAGGAAATCAGTGTTCAATTTTGGGATAGGGGCAAGTTATTTGCTGCAACCCGATGTAACCGGCTTTATATCATTACATACCGACTTTAATTACGCCGATAATAGCTTGTATAAAGATAGTGATGGCTATACCTCCAATACGGCCTATTACAATATTTACCATTGCCAGCTTGGCGCTAACCTTAAAAAACGGAAATTTAATTTTCGTACCGGGTTGTTATTATCTTATGGTACAACCAATAAGTATATGCAGTACGTTAACCTTGATAACCCGAACGAGGGGAATTTTTTGAGTGGGGTGCCAATAAATACCAATGCCTCTCAATTTTCAGTAGGTATAATGCTGTCATATATTCATAATTTGTAAAGTCGGAACCGGTATAGATAAGCTCACAATAGCTATTTGCAATTTAATTGCCAAACATTTTAAGGATTTTAGGGTTTGAAATTTGACGTTAAATTATCACAGCAGATATATTTAATAATTGAAAATTAAACATTGATCATCCTGAAAAAGCAATATATAACACATCGAAGGTTTTATTTAGCATTTAGTATTTTATTATGGGCACTATGGGCAGGGATACCTGATCATGCCCATGGTCAAACTGTCAACGCCGATTCTTTGAAGAAAGATTCATTACGCAAAGTTGCCGTGAAGGTCCAAAAAAAGGAAGCGGTAGCGCTATCCAAACAGTATGATATTGGCGATCTGGCAAATACCATCTTTCATCCGCATAAAAAGCCAGATTCTGTTCTGAAAAAGCCATCAGGCATCACTATTATTCCTAATGTGGCTGCAAATCCTACTATCGGTTCGCAGATAGGCATCAAGGCGGTAGCTGGTCGTAAATTAGGGAACGACCCGACTACGCTGTTATCTGTAGCAGCTACCTCAGCATCCATCACTACCAAAGGCATTATTTACTTTTACGTGAACCATAACGTATATACCCCGGGCAATAAATGGAATTTCCAGGGAAGTTTGGTAGCCGCTAAAACCGTTACGCCCGATTTTGGCCTGGGCATTGGCAGGCAAAATGTGGAAGGAACTGAAGCTGATAAAATACTGGCCGACCCGCAGCGCAAAGTATATACGCTTAAATCGCTTTACTTTAATTTCAGGGAGAAGGCATATAAGGAGGTGTCGAAAAACCTTTTTGTAGGAGCAGGGGTGTCATTTGATATCAGGCGGAATATTGAAGCTAAGGATACTACCAATAAAATGACCCCATCCCGTATTTATAACGAACAACACGGGCTTCCGCAGGATCATTATTCGGCAAACGGCCTGCTTTTTAATGTGCAGTACACCACCCGCGATAACCAGAACCGCGCCTATAAAGGGATTTATGTGGATGCCGGCTTCCGTGTCAACCAAACCTGGATGGGCAGTACCAAAAGTGCGGTGCAGTTCACTACCGATTTCAGGAAATACTTTAGTCTGTCCGAAAGTCACCCCGAGCACGTGATCGCGTTCTGGAACTGGGGCTCGTATTTACTCGGTGGTACTTTGCCTTACCTGGAAGTACCGGGCACCGCCCGCGATGGCAGTTTCCGGAGCGGCAGGGGATATACTTCTACTTATTTTAAGGGTACTCAGTATAATTATTCCGAAGTAGAATACCGGTTCCCGATACTCCGGAATGGTTTTATAAGTGGGGTTACCTTCTTTAACCTGCAAACCGCTAATGACGAGCTGGGCACCAAACTGTTCCAGGTATGGCAACCCGGTGGTGGTGGCGGTTTACGGGTGCTGTTTAACAAGGCTACACGCACCAATTTGTGTCTGGATTATGCCTGGGGTAAATATGGTTCCAAAGGATTCTTTTTGGGCTTGAATGAGGCGTTTTAATGATCAGGTACAAACTCTATTTGTTTAGGGCT
>Ga0105239_10003258_pt1 | contig 20035 bp, 22 predicted proteins | sample KBSC44metaG_FD_92761 | JGI IMG/M metagenome (GOLD analysis project Ga0105239, IMG submission 92761) | Corn rhizosphere microbial communities from Kellogg Biological Station, Michigan, USA - KBS C4-4 metaG | ecosystem: Host-associated > Plants > Roots > Rhizosphere > Soil | place: Michigan, USA... | reverse complement strand
TCGAGCGGTGCCGACCGGTAGGTGTACGGGACCTGGAGGACGGTGCCGTCCGCGGTCCGCCACAGGATCGTCTCGACGCCCACCTCGCCGGCCGGGTCGTCGAACCGGTACTCCGCGACCTTCTCGACGCTGGTCACCCCAGGGGCCCACGACCGCGACGGCAGCCAGGCCTCGACGAGATCCTGCTTGGACGGCTCGAGCGTGGCGCGGAAGTGAACGAAGCCCATGGCCCGAATCTACGGCGCGGCCATGGACGCCTCGTTGTCGGCGTGACGATGGACGACCTTCCAGACGCCGTCCTCGCGGCGGTACACCTGGGTCACCCGCAGCACGTAGTCGCGGGGCTCGCCGTCGAACCTGGTCTTCGTGAGCTCGCGGTGCACGGTATAGGCGACCGTGCCGCTGACGCCGTGGGCGACCAGCTCGACCTCGGCGGCCTCGATGTCGGAGAACATGCCGGCCAGCCGGGTGAAGACGGCCCGCGCCTCCTCGGGCGTCCGTGCGTTCCATCCCGCTCCGAACAGCGTCACCGGGGGCCGGTCCGACCAGGTGTCGAAGCGCGGCCCGGCGTCGCCGTCGTGCAAGGCGTCCTCGGCGTCCTTCCAGGTCGAGCGGAACCACTCGAGGAACTCGCGGTCTTCGTCCATGGCGGGACGTTAGCCCGGAGCCACGACCGGCGTCGTCGGTCGACAGGCTGATCCAGACCCGAGGGCCGGCGAGAGCGCGACGGCGTTCCGGACGCGATCCGTCCGCAAGCTGACCTACCGTGTCCGCATGAGCGAGGAGCTGCGCGACCTGTCGAGCCCGACGTTCGAGCACACCCGCCTGCGGGACGCACACTTCAGCTGGATCGATCTCGCCGGCGCGTGGGTCCGGCACGCCGGGGTCCGGGGCGTCCGGATGCGCGGCGTCGAGCTGGCCGACGTCCAGATCGACGGCGAGCTCGAGAACGTCGTCATCAACGGCGTCGACATCGGCCCGCTGGTCGAGGCCGAGATGGTCCGGCAGGACCCCGACTACGCGAAGATGAAGCCGCAGAGCGCCGCCGAGTTCCGCGAGGCGTGGGACATCCTCGAGCGGCGGTGGGCCGCGACCGTCGAGCGCGCGCGCAGCCTCGAACCCGCCCTGCTGCACGAGCGCGTCGAGGACGAGTGGTCGTTCATCGAGACCCTGCGCCACCTCTGCTACGCCACCGACGCCTGGATCAACCGGGTCTACCTCGGCAACGCAGACCCGTGGTCGCCCCTCGACCTGCCGTTCGACACCCTCCGGGACCTGCAGTGGGCCTACGACAAGGACATCCGCCCCACGCTCGACGAGGTCCTGGTCCTGCGCGCCGACCGGCAGGCCACCGTACGCCGCGTCTTCGCCGCGCTGACCGACGCCGACCTGGACGGGCACACCGCTCCGGTCGAGGGCAACGGTTGGCCGCCTCCGGACAGCTATCCGGTCGCCGAGGCGCTGTCGATCGTCGTGAACGAGGAGTGGCACCACCGGCGGTTCGCCGAGCGCGACCTCGCCGTGCTCGAGGCGCGCGGCTGAGTCATCCCGGGTGAGTCACACCGGCTGAGTCACACCGGACGGACGACGAGCACCTCGCCGTCGTGCACCTCGCCGGTCGACACGAACCCGAGCTTGGCGTAGAAGTCCTTCGGCCCGCCCGGGCCCTCGCCGTAGCTGGTGTAGAGCTCGGTGCCTCCGTTGGCGCGCACGATCTCGATCAGCGCCTCGACCACGGCTTGCCCGTAGCCACGACGCTGGTGGTCGCGGTCGATGGCGAGCTTCCAGAGGAACCACGGGCCGACCAGACCGGGCTGCGGCTCGACGTCCCACGCGATCATCACGAAGCCGACCGGCTCGCCGTCGTCGTACACCCCGCGGTACCACGGGTTGGCCTCGGGGTACGTCGCCGCCTCGACGAGCGATCTCTCGACGGTGCTCACGAACTGCTGCTGGTCCTCGGGGATCACGACCGCGCGGAGGAGCTCCTCGCGGACGGCGTCGTCGACCTCACGCAGCTCGATGGCCATGGAGCCGAGGGTACGGGCCCGTCACAGTGCGAGCACCAGGAGCTCCTCGTCGTCCTCGGCGTACTCCCCGGTCGGCTCGAACCCCAAGCCGAGGTAGAAGCCGTACGGCGTGCCTCGTCCCTGGGCGCAGCTCGTGAGCAGCTCCGTCGCGCCGTGCTCCTTGACCAGTGCGGCCAGCCGCCGCACGACCTCGCGGCCGACCCCCGAGCCCTGGGCCTCCGGGGCGATCATCAGCTTCCACAGGTACCAGGGCCCGACCAGCTCGGGCGGCCGCGGCACGACGTCCCAGCTCAGCATCACGAACCCGACCGGGACGCCGTCCCGATAGACCCCTCGCGGCCACGGCTTCGCCTCCGGGTGACCGGCGGCCTCCTGCAGCGAGTCGTCGACCGAGCCCCCCACCCACTCCGCCTGCTCGGGTGGCAGGACGACCTGGGTGCGCAGCTCGTCGAGCACCTCCGGCGTGACCTCGCGCAGCTCGAGCTCCATGCCCCGAACCTAGGTCCTTGGGAATGTCTGGACCACCGCGATCGGCGGTCGACGACGACGGTCTCGTGGGTTCGCTCGGTGTCGAGATCCTCCGCCCGGTGCGATCACCCGGTGTCGCTCCGGCCTTCGCGGGCGCGTGTGTACTCGGCCGGGCCGAACACGACGACGACCGCGAGGTCCTCGACGATGTCCACGAAGCGGTGCTCCTCGCCGGCGGGGACGAAGGCGACGTCGCCAGGTCCCACCTGCGCGGATCCGCTCGGGGTCCACAGCGTCGCCCTCCCGTGGGTGACGACGTAGATCTCGTCCTCGGTGTGCGGCGACTGAGGATCAGCACCACCGGCGGGCAGCGAGTAGGTGCCGCAGCTCAGATCCGGCACCTCGAGGTGCTCCTGCCAATCGCTGCTCGTGGTCGCCACGTAGGTCCCTGCCCCCGCGAGGATCTTCATGCTCGTCATCGTAGGGAGCCCGGAGACTCCGCCGCCGAGCAGTTGAATGACTGTTCAGACAGTGGCAGGGTGCCCCCATGTCCCTCGACTTCACCGCCATCAACCCAGCCGCGGCTCGGGCCGAGGACGCACCCGCCCCTCCGTCGGCAGATCTGCCCAGCCGCGCTCAGTACGTCGTCGTCGGGGGCGGCGTGATCGGGACCTCGGTCGCCTACCACCTGGCGACGCTGGGGGCGACCGACGTGGTGCTGCTGGAGCGCAAGCAGCTCACGTCCGGCACGACCTGGCACGCCGCCGGCGAGGTGGTGTCGGGCGGCACGACCGAGGATGCGCTGTGGATCGCACGCTACTCCGCCGAGCTGTACGGGCGGCTGGAGGAGGAGACCGGCCTCTCGACCGGGTTCCGCCGGTGCGGGTACCTCCAGCTGGCCACCACCGAGCGGCGGGACGAGGCCTACCGCCGCGAGACGGCGTACATGCGCTCGGTCGGGATGACCAAGGAGGTGTTGTCGCCGCGCGAGGTCGCCGATCTGGTGCCCCTGATCCGCACCGACGACGTCCTCCACGGCTTCTGGACCCCCGACGAGGGGCGAGCCAACCCGGTCGACGTGACGATGTCCATGGCCAGGGGCGCGCGCCAGCGCGGCGTACGGATCTTCGAGGACACCGAGGTCACCGGCTTCGTGGTCGCCCATGGCCGCGTCGTCGGCGTCCGCACCGAACGCGGCGTCGTCGAGTGCGAGAAGGTCGTGCTCGCCGCCGGCCTGTGGGGTCGCGAACTGGCGGCCACGGCCGGCGTCACCGTCCCGCTGCAGGCGGCCGAGCACTACTACCTGCTGACCGAGGAGATCGACGGCGTCACGCCGGAGTCGGTGCCGGTGATCGAGGAGCCCGAGTCGTACGGCTACTACCGCGAGGAGGGCGGCGGGCTGCTGGTGGGGATGTTCGAGCCGGTCGCCGCGGCCTGGTCCCTGGACGGTACGCCGCGCGACAGCGCGTTCGCCGTGCTGCCTCCGGACTGGGACCGGCTGGCACCGTTCCTCGAGGTCGCGATGCGGCGCTTCCCGGCGCTGGAGGACGCGGGTGTCCGGACGCTGTTCTGCGGGCCGGAGAGCTTCACCGACGATCTCTCGCCGATGCTCGGGGAGTCGCCCGAGGTCGACCACCTCTACCTGGCCTGCGGTCTGAACTCCGTCGGCATCCTGTCCGGCGGCGGCCTCGGCCACGTGATGGCGCAGTGGCTGATCGAAGGGCACCCGCCGATCGACCTCACGGCGGTCGGCGTCGACCGCGCGCACGAGTTCCAGGCAACCCGGCTGTTCCGCCAGGAGCGCACCGTCGAGCGGCTGGGCTTCCTGCTCAACGACCTGTCCTGGCCGAACGCCCAGCCGCGGCGCGGCCGCGACGTACGCCGGTCGCCGTACCACGCCCGTCACGTCGCCGACGGCGCCCACTTCGTGACGACCAGCGGCTGGGAGTTCCCCGACTACTTCGCCGGCCCCGGCGTCACCCCGACCGTCGAGTGGGGGTATGCGCGGGGTGAGGGGTTCGAGCGGACCCGCGAGGAGCACCTCCGGGCCCGTGAGAACGTCGCGATCTTCGACCTCACGCTGATGTCGCACCACCTCGTGCAGGGGCCGCACGCGATGGCGGTGCTCAACCGCGTCTGCGCCAACGACGTCGACACCGACCCGGGTCGCATCGTCTACACCCAGTGGCTGGACGAGCGCGGGGGGATCATCGCCGACGTCACCGTCACCCGCCTCGCCGAGGACCAGTACGTCGTGATCAGCGGCGACACCATCCACCGCCGGGTGCCGGCGTGGATCCGCCGCCAGACCCGCGACGGCGAGTTCCTCACCGTCACCGACGTCACCAGCGGGTACTCGCTGCTCTCCGTGCAGGGCCCTCGGTCGCGGGAGCTGCTGCAGTCGCTGAGCCCGAACGACTGGTCGAACGACGCCTTCCCCTACCTGACGGCGCAGAAGGTGGAGCTCGGCTACACCCCGCTCTGGGCGCTCCGGGTGACCTACGTCGGCGAGCTGGGCTGGGACCTGCTCGTGCCGACCGAGTTCGGCGCCACCCTCTACGACCAGCTGCGTGAGGCGGGCGCCGACCTGGGCTTCCGTCCCACCGGGGTCGGGGCGCTGGAGACGATGCGGCTCGAGAAGGCCTTCCGCGACATGGGCCACGACATCGACTCCACCGACACCCCGCTCGAGGCCGGCCTCGGCTTCGCCGTCGCCTGGGACAAGCCCGGCGGCTTCGTCGGACGCGAGGCCCTGCTGAAGCAGCGCGAGTCCGGCCCGCCGGCCCGGCGCCTCGTCAACGTCCTGCTCACGTCCCCGGACCACGACCTGATCGGCGACGAGCCGGTCTACTGGGACGAGCAGCCCGTCGGCCCGGTCCGCAGCGGCGGCTTCGGCCACTCCCTCGGGGCCGCCTGCGGCATCGCCGAGGTCGCTCGCGAGGAGCCCATCACCGCCGCCGACCTCGCGACCGGCTCCTTCGAGATCGATGTGGCCGGCACGCGCGTCGCCGCCCGGGTGTCTCTCAAGCCGTTCTTCGACCCGGAGCGCTCCCGCATCCTCTGCTGAGCGATCAGGCGAGCGCCTTGGCCTTCAAGGCGGCGTACTCGCTCTGGTCGATCGCGCCCGAGTCGAGCAGCGCCTTCGCGCCGGCGATCTGGTCGGCGGCCGAGGACGTGCTGGCGACCTGCTTGATGTAGTCGTCCTGGGCCGCCTGCATCTCCGCGGCCCTGCTCATCTGGCGCTCGGTCATGCTCCTGCCGCGGGCGATCAGGTAGATCAGGGCACCCACCCAGGGCACGAAGATCAGCAGCACGGCCCATCCCGCCTTGGCCCAGCCGCTGAGCGTGTGGTCCCCGAACATGTCGAACAGACACCGGAACCACACCATGAGCGCTGCGATCCAGATGAAGAACCAGAAGGACCACAGGAGTACCTCTCCGAAGTCGTTGGTCATCGCGTCCATGGCAAGCCCTTCTCTCGGCTCAACGGCGGGGTCTCCCCGCCAGCTTCCGAGGCTTGACCGTAGGGATCCCGCGGCGCGCTCGCTTCACCCGGACAGGGTGAGGTGCCCCGTCGGGGAGGCGCTCTACGTTCGGTGGGGTGTTCGACATCGACGACACCCAACGCCTGCGGCGCGAGGAAGCCGCCGCCCGGCTGCATGCGCTCGCCGACGCGCTCGCACGGAACAACTCCGTCGAGTTCCAGCGTGCCGGACGACGCATCACGGTCCGGGTGCCCGACGAGGTGAACCTCAAGATCGAGGTCGAGATCGGGGACGAGAACGAGCTGGAGATCGAGCTCACCTGGTGAGGGATGCGCCGGGCAGCGCTCGAGGTGCGGGGTCGGGTGGTCAGTCCGGCGCGGGACGCTTGGTGTAGTACTCGGTGAACTCGCGGCAGCGTCCGTCGTCGTCGAAACGCATCACGAAGCAGTTGTCGAACACCTGGGTGACCCGGCCGCCGGGGCTGGCGGTGTACGTCGTGGTCCCGGTCGCGACCACCACGTCGCCGTCCACCGCCACCGGCGCGTACGTCCCGTCGTAGGTCCCCGGTTGGTCGCGCGTCGAGCCCTGGGCGTCCGTGTCGCCGGCGAGCCAGCTGGCGACCACCTCGTCGCGGCCCTCGACCCACTCGGCGTACGGATAGAAGCGGTAGCGGACGTGCTCGCTGAAGAGCTCGCCGATGTCGTCCGCGTCGTACGACTTCCAGGCCGCGAGATAGCGGTCCAGCCAGTCCTGAGCGCTCGCGTGATCCACGGGTTCACCGTACGACGGAGCGTCGCCGGCGTCAGTCGATGAGCCATTCCGGGCGCTCGAGCAGCGCCACGAGCACGGCGAGCCAGCGCGAGGCCTGCACGTCGTCGACCCGGCCGGCCCGCACGGACAGCGTCAGCGTCATCACCTTGCCCGGCACGACCGCGCCGGCGTCGATGACCGGTTCGTCGCGGACGGCTCCGACCGCGAGCGCCGCGGCCTGACCGGACGGCACCACGGGTGCGGCCTCCTCGACCCCGAACCGTCCGGGATAGGTCACCGGGATGCCCGGCGAGGCGCCCTTGTCCTGCTCGATCCGGGCGACCCCCATCTGGGGCACCTGACGATGGGCGGCGACGACCGCCCTGGCGACGAGGTCGAGGACGCTGGACTCGGGCCGGTCGCGCTCGAGTCGGGTCGACAGCGCGACCAGCCGGTCGACCCGGACCCGGGCGCGGAGGTAGTGATGCCCGGAGGGGGAGTCGTCGTCGGGCGGCTCAGCCACGGGTTCGGCCGGTTGGGCCGCTCGCTGCGCGAGCGTCTCGAAGCCGGCCGACTCCTCCTCGGCCGACGACTCGGCGACCACCGGCTGGGGGTCGACCGCCTCGACCATGCCGGGCGGCGTCGGCTCGGCGCGGTGGGCCACCACGGGCGAGTCCACCACGGAGCCGGCGCCGACCGGCTCGCGCCGCACGATCCCGAGCTCGGCGAGGACCCCCGCGACGTCCTGCACCTGCTCCCACGGCTCGCCCAGGATCCCGATCGGGCTGCCCGGCTCGACCCGCGTGCCGGGCTCGACCAGGGTCTTCAGCAGGACCCCGGGCCGTCCGGCCTCCACGCTGAAGAGCTCGTCAGCGGTCTCGACGTACGCGATCGTCTGCGCGGCGTCGAACCGAGCCGACTCCTCGACGAGCCAGGCGGCGAGCACGCCATCGCCGGAGTCGGCCGCGACATCAGGCATACGGAGTACCCGAGGCAACGGTCAATCTCCCAAAGAGATCAGGGCGCACCACACTCGGCGTTGCGCGGTGCTCGAAGTCCGACGCCAGGCTAGGGGACCCCGGGGGGTGGGGCCACCCCGGGGCGGTATGGGCCGAGCTGTGGTCGGCTCGGGGATCGCCGTCCGTCAGGGCACCAGGACGCAGCGCACCTCGGACTCGCCGGCCACCTTGCCGGTCCACACCTGCTCGACCTCGGCCAGCGGCCGCACGTCGTACTGCATCCGGACCCGGCCGGCGGCGGCGTGGCCGAGGACGGCGGTGATCGCCTCGCGCCGCTGGTCGGCCGTGAGCGCGTTGTTGGTGTACCCGAGCAGGGACGCAGAGCGGCTGCGGATGACCGCCGAGGAGTACGTCGCCTGGTCGCCGGCCGCGCCGCCGAGGTTCACCAGCCGGCCGTGCTCGGCCAGGTTCTGCGACGCCGCGGTCGATGCCATGCCGAAGACCGGGTCGAGGACCACGTCGAACGGTCCGTGCTCGGCCAGCGCGGCCGCGAGCTGGTCGACCTCACCCGCCAGCGGGACGACGACGTCCGCGCCCGCCGCCTCGGCACGCGGCACCGACTCCGGTCGTGCCATCGCGACCACCGCGGATGCCCCGAGGACCCGGGCAACGCCGATGCCCACCTGCCCGACCGCACCGCCCCCGCCGAGGACCAGCACGCGCTCGCCGGGCTGCATCCGCGCTCGCCACCACAGGGTCATCCACGCCGCGATCCCGGAGAGCCCGAACGCGGCCGCCAGCTCGTCCGGGACCCCGGCCTCGATCGGCACCACGTCGCCGTCCGGCACCGCGCATCGCTCGGCGTGAGAGCCGTCGCCCGGCTGCATCCCGGCCGTCGCGAAGAACCACACCCGGGCGCCGACCGGATGCAGGTCCGACCACTCGACGACACCGACACCCTGACCGCCCGGCACGTACGGCGTCGCCGGGACGCCGAAGTACGACGTCCCCGAAGCACACAGCAGGTCGAGCGGCACGAGCGGCGCCGCGGTCACCCGCACCACGGTCGACCCCGGCGCCACGCCCGGCGCCGGGTGGTCGCCGTACGACGGCGACCGTCCGGGCGTGTGGAGGACCGCGGCCTTCATGTCGCGATGTCCGGGTAGGGCAGCGGGACCTGCGCGAGGGCCTGGCCGTACGCGATCTGGTACTCGAGCGGCCCGTGGTCGCGCTCGAACATCGCGATGAAGAGCGTCAGCGTCAGGAACGGATGGGCACCGAGCTCGAAGAGACGCACGTGGTCCTGTCGCACGAGCACGTCGCGCTCCTCCTCGGAAAAGACAAGCCAGGTTGACTTCTCTCGGGAGTGACAGTTGAGGATCGAGTTGGCGATCTCCTCCTCCCACCAGGCGACGGTCCCGGCCGGGTCCTCGCGATAGCGCTCGACCAGCTCGGGGTCGCGGTCGACGGTGTAGAGGAACTTGTTCAGCAGGTACTTGCTCACGACAGCGCCCCCTCGGGGTACCAGGTGAAGTACGCCTCCATCGTGTGGAAGAGGTCGAGCGAGTCGACGTGGTCGGCCTTCACGCCCTGGCCGGCGACGCCCATCATCAGCATGAAGTCCATGAAGCCGTGGGTGGCGTTGCCCGGCAGGTGCAGGCTGTCGAGCGTCACCTCGCCGCAGCAGCCGTCGATGTCGCCGTTCGCGATCCACTCGACGGCCTTCCGGTCGAAGTCCGGGTCCGGCCCGTGCTCACCGAACTGGCGCGGCCCGCCTAGCTCCAGCGACAGGTGGCCGGTGCCGATGATCGCCACCCGCTTGTCGCTCTCCCACGACTCCACCAGGTCGCGGATCGCACGCCCCAGCTGGACGAACCGCTTCGGCTGCGGCAGCGGCGGCGCGAAGATGTTGGTGTAGACCGGCACGATCGGCAGGTCCGCCTGTGGCCGCAGCGTGATGATCGGGCAGGTGATGCTGTGGTCGATCCGCAGCTCGTTGCTGAACGCCAGGTCGAAGTCCCGGTCGAGGCCACCACGGAGGATGTGCTGCGACAGCTCCTCGTCTCCGTCGAGACGGAAGCGTGGGAGGCCGAACTCGCGCTCCTCGTTGTACCAGTTGGCGTCGTAGTGCGGCGCCTTGCCGACCAGGAACTGAGGCATGTTGTCCAGCCACAGCTGGTGGAAGTGGTCGCTGCCGACCATCACCAGGACGTCGGGCTCGGCGCGGGTCAGCGTCTCGCGGAAGGTCTCGATCTTGGCCTGCCACTCGTCGGCGAACGGCGGGCGGTCGTCGCCCGTGCTCGTGCTCGCCCGGTAGTAGAAGGGGTGGTGGGTCGAGGCGATGACCGCGGCGACGGTGGCCATTGCTCAGCTCTCCTCTGCTGTCGGGTCGACGTAGACCGCGTTCCGGTCGACGGTGAGATAGGCGTCCATCCCGATCGGACGTCGGGCCTCCTCGGCGATCTGGCCGAGCAGTCCGGCGGCACGGGCGAGCAGCGCGAAGCCGCGCAGCAGGTCGACCGGCAGGCCGAGGTCGGCGAGCGCGGCGCCGCAGACACCCGCGCCGTTGAGCGGCAACCGTCGCCCGAGCACCTGGTCGTGAGTCCGCCCGATCGCCTCGAAGAGCCGGAGGTGGGGTCCGCGGAGGCCCTCCTCCTCGGCGATCGCGATCAGCCTCGGCGTGCGCGGGTCGAGCACCTTGTGCACCGGGTGGCCGAGTCCAGGAACGTACCGGCCCGCCTCACGCTCACGCCGTACGGCGTCGAGGGCCAGCGCATCCCACCCGGCATCGTCGATGGGCACCTCTGCTCGTCCCTCGAGTACGGCGTGCAGGAACCGGCCGCAGTCCTCGGTCACGCCCAGGAAGCGCGATCCCCCACCGAGCAGCCCGGCGGCCAGTGCGCCCTGCAGCGAGTCGGGTGCGGAGAGGTAGGTGAGCCGGGCCGCGATCGCGGTCGGCGTGAACCCGTGGTCGGCCAGCGCGACGAGCACGGCCTCGAAGACCCGCACCTCGGCCGGCGTCGGTCGACGCAGGGTCACCAGCCAGAAGGCGAGCTCGCCGAAGCCCACCTGACCCATCAGGTCCTCCGTGAGGTTCCGCCCGAGCAGCCGGATCTCGTCTGCCGAGGACGTTCCCAGGGAGGTCGGGAACTCCAGCTCACTCATCCGGTCCCGCCTCGTCCAACAGCCACCGCCGGATCTCCTCGCCGTGCTCGTCGAGCCCGGGGGGCGGCAGGCGGTAGTCGACCGGCGTCTCGGAGAACGTGATCGGGTGGCGCACCGACGGCACCATCGACTCGCCCTCGCCGACCTCGACGACCGGGTCGAGCCCGATCTCGGTGGCGAAGCCCACACCTCCGGACACGTCGTTGATCGGCCCACACGGGACGCCCGCGGCGATGATGTCGCGGAACCACTCCATCCTCGTCCGCTTCTGCAGCCGCTCGATCAGCAGCGGCCGGAGCTCGTCGCGGTTGGCGTTGCGGTCCTCCATCCGGACGAAGCGCGGGTCCCCGGCGAGCTCGGGTGCCCCGATCACCTGGCAGAGCTTGCCGAACTGCACGTTGTTCCCCGAGGTGATGATCAGCTCGCCGTCCGCGCAGGGGATCGGCTCGTAGGGATAGAGGCTCGGGTGGCTGTTGCCCATCCGATGCGGCACGACGCCGCCCGCGACGTAGGCACTGGTCTGGTTCACCATCCCCGAGAGCGCGGAGGAGAGCAGGTTGACCTCGACGTGCTGGCCGACGCCGGACGCGTGGCGGGCGTTGAGGGCGGCGAGGATGCCGATGGTCGCGTGCATGCCGGCCATCACGTCGAAGACCGAGATGCCCGAGCGGAAGGGCTCGGTGTCGGGCGCGCCGGTCAGGCTCATCAGCCCCGACATGGCCTGGACGATGAGGTCGTAGCCCGGCAGCACCCGGCCCTTCTCCGTCGTACCGAAGCCGCTGATCGAGGCGTAGACGACACCCGGGTTGCCGGTGGCGACGTCGTCGTACCCGAGCCCGAACCGGTCGAGCCGCCGGGCCTGAAGTTCTCGATCATCACGTCGGCCCGCCCGGCCAGCTCACGGGCGAGGACGACATCGACGTCGTCCTTGAGGTCGAGCACGACCGAACGCTTGTTGCGGTTGACCGCGAGATAGTACGTCGAGACGCCGTCGCGCACCGGCGGCGCCCAGGCCCGGGTGTCGTCGCCCGCCGGCGCCTCGACCTTGATCACCTCGGCGCCGAGATCGGCCAGCAGCATGGTGGCGTAGGGCCCGGCCAGCACCCGGGAGAAGTCCGCGACCAGGAGCCCGGAGAGCGGTCCGGTCGGACGGTCGGCCACGCGCGATCCTCGAAGTCGAGAGTACGGACAAGTGTCCGTCCGAGTTCACCAGCGTCGTCCGAGCGCGTCAAGGCCTTGACAGCCCGGCGTACCAGGTCGAGATTGACCGCTAAGCGGACAGACGTCCGAGAGGTGCTGTGCGGTGGCTCGGGGAGGCGCGCCGGCGCCGTCACGGCACCACGCGAACGAACTGCACGAGCAGGGAGGGACCATGACCGACTCGATCGTCCTGCGCGGCGGCACCGTGCTCACCATGGACGACAGCCACACGATCCACGCAGCGGGCGACGTGCTGGTCGTCGGCGACAGGATCGAGGCGGTGGGTCCCGGCCTGGAGGTCCCCGAGGGCACGCAGGAGATCGACGCGTCCGGAGGCATCGTGATGCCGGGGCTGATCGACACCCACCGGCACATGTGGCAGACCGCGATGCGGGCCTACGGCGCGGACTGGACGTTGACGCAGTACTTCGTCTGGTACTACCTCGAGCACGGCAAGACGTTCCGCCCCGAGGACATCGCCGCCGGCAACGTGCTCTCGGGATGGGAGTCGCTGGAGGCCGGCGTCACCACCACCGTCGACTGGTCGCACGGGTTGCAGTCGGTCGACCACGCGGATGCGGCGGTCGACGCGCTGCAGTCGGTGCCGGGCCGCTTCGTGCTGGCCTACGGCAACATCCAGGCCGGCCCGTGGGAGTGGACCGCGGACCCGGCGGTGCGCGACTTCTTCGAGCGGCGGCGTACCGGGGCCGGCGACATGCTCGGCTTCCAGCTGGCCTTCGACGTGACCGGCGACCCGTCGTTCCCCGAGAGGGCGGCGTTCGAGGTGGCGCGCGACCTCGGCCTTGCGGTGACCACGCACGCCGGCGTCTGGGGCGCCACGAACGACGACGGCATCCGGTTGATCCATGAGAACGGCTTCGCCAACCCGGACAACATCTACGTGCACGCGGCGACCTTGAGCACCGACTCCTACCAGCGGATCGCGGCGTCCGGCGGCTCGATCTCGGTGTCGACGGAGTCCGAGCAGAGCGCCGGCCAGGGCTACCCGCCGACCTGGCAGGTGCGTCAGTACGACATCCCGGTGTCGCTGTCGCAGGACACCAGCGTGTGGTGGAGCGGCGACCTGTTCTCGGCGATGCGGACGACCCTCGGCGCCGACCGCTCGCGCGAGCACCTCGAGGCCCACGTGAAGGGCGACACCGTGACCGCACTGTCGCTGCGCGCCGAGCACGTCGTCGACTGGGCGACGCGCGGTGGTGCCCACGCACTGGGTCGGGACGACCTCGGTCGGCTCACCCCCGGCGCCAAGGCCGACGTGATCCTGATCAAGAACGACGGCTCCCCCGTCTCGTTCCCGATCGTCAACCCCTACGGCCACGTCGCCCTCCAGGCGCAGCGCGGCGACGTGCACACGGTGATCGTGGACGGTCGGGTCGTGAAGAGCGACGGGAAGCTGGTCGGTTTCGACGCGGGCGCCGTACGTCGCAGCATCGACACCACCATCGAGCACCTGCGCTCGGCGATGGGCGACGAGACCTGGGACGCCGGCATGCACCCCGAGATGCCCGAGGGCAGCAAGGTGCTCGACAACCCGTACCAGTACACCGACTACCAGTCCGAGAGCACCCACGGCGCTCGCGGGACGATGTTCGGCGATCCCGGCTCGGGCTCGTAGGGTTCGCCCGTGGCAGGCCGTGGCTCGGGACCGGACTTCGTCGAGTCGCTCGCGCGCGGTCTCGACGTACTGCGGTGCTTCGACCAGCACCATCGCGACATGTCCTTGGCCGAGGTGGCCGCGGCGACGGAGCTGGCCCGCCCGACCGCGCGACGGCTCCTCCTCACCCTCGAGGAGCTCGGCTACGTCCGCGCTGCCGACGGCGCCTTCTCGCTGACCCCGAAGGTGATCACGCTCGGCACGGCGTACGTCGCCTCCCTCGGGCTCTGGGACGTCGCCCGCCCCCACCTCGAGGCGCTGGTCCGGCAGACCGGCGAGTCGTCCTCCATGGCCCAGCTCGACGGGAGCGACATCATCTATGTCGCTCGCGTCTCGGTCCCGAAGATCGTCGCCCTGCGGGTCGACATCGGCACGCTGTTCCCCGCCCCCCAGACCTCTCAGGGCAAGGTCCTCCTCGCGGCGCTCTCGGCCGCCGAGCTCGATGAGGTCCTCCAGATCCCCTCGCGTTCCGGCGTCCCGCCACACGTCGACCACTCCCGCGCCGAGATCGACGCCGAGCTCTCCCAGGTGCGCGCCCGCGGCTGGGCCCTTGCCGACGAGGAGCTCGCCCCCGGCGTCCGTTCGATCGCCGTGCCCGTCCGCGACGGCACCGGCACGGTCCGCGCCGCCATGAACGTCACCGTCCACGCCGCCGAGACCACCACCGCGTACCTCCTGGACCAGCACCTGCCCCGGCTCCTCCGCGCCGCCGGCGACGTGAGTGCCGACTGGGACCACTGGCAGTCCCGCCCGCACCACGAGCTCCCCGGCTCCTGAGCGGGCGCGCGGATGTCTGACGGTTGAGGCGCCGGCCGCACCGTCTCGGAACCACCACCGGCGGTCAGCCGACCGGCTTGCGGCCGATCCGGTAGTGCAGGGTCAGGAACGGGAAGCCGAAGAGCCAGAACGCGTGCTCGGCACGGAGCACTCCGTCCTCCACGAACACGTCGAGCTGCTCCTCGAAGCCGTGCACGGCCAGCGCCGTGAGCTCGTCCGCCACGGTGTCGACGTACGCGAGGTAGTGCCCCGCCTGACCGTCGTCGACCCGGCTGGTCAGCGTCAGACCGCGATCGGGTCGTGCCCGCGGGAGCAGGGTGGCGGTGAAGCTGCCCTCGGGCACCGGGAAGCCGACGCTGACGTAGCCGGAGCCGCCGTGGGTGTAGGTGGTGTAGATGCCGACCATGATCGGCTCGTCGTCGTCGGCGAAGGACCGGATCCACCCGCGCACCGACACCGCGTCGTCGACCCCGGAGATCGTGTCGATGCGGCTGCGGATGCCGCGCTGGGCCTCGCGCTGGTTCATCGGGATGCTGGCCTGGCCGAGGGGACGCGCGACCGCGGTGCGGTACAGGAGGTATCCCGGCCGTACCCAGAGCCGCCACTGCGGGACGATGTCCAGCGCGAACCGCGTCGTGTGCTCGTAGAACTCCCTGACCAGCGGGTCGACCTGCGCGGGGTCGAACGTCGGTCCGGCCAGCGCGTCGAGGGAGGACACGATCCCGGTGTCCGGCGCGTCGGCGGTGTACCGGGCCCCCAGCTCCTCGGCCAGTCCTGCGACGTATCCGGTGCCGACGTACCGCGACCGCGCGGGTCGGGGCACGACGAACGGCAGGTCGGCGGCGCTGACCCGCTCGGCCAGCAGGCTGACCTGTGCGTCGCGGAAGAGCAGCGCGGACGTGGTTCGGAAGGCCAGGACGGTGCCGCTCGCCACGACCGCGGCCGGCGCCGGCCCGCGGGAGAGCGCCTGCCCGACGGCCACGCCCACGAGCGGGCCCAGCGCCACCTTCTGCGGCCGCACCCCCATCGCGCCCACCACGGCGCCGGTGCTCGCGCCGACCGTCCGCGGACCCGCTCCGGTCAGCTTCCCCGCAACCCACCCGAGGGGTGCCGCGAGCGCGGCGCTCACCGCGATGCGCTGCCACAGCGCGGGGATCTCGCCCTCCTTCTGCCGAGCCCGCGCCACCGCCTCCGACGTACCCAGGCCGACCGCGCCGACGACGGCTGCGACGGCGGCCGACCTGACTCCGCGGCGGGCTGCCAGCGAGGCGCCGGCGAGCCCGCCGACCGAGGCCGCAAAGCCGATGGAGGAGCTGGTCGCCATGCGGCGAACCTAACCCGTCGGTGCATCGCTGTGCCGTCGGCCATCGTGATCCCCCCGTGGCGCTCCTGTGAGGAGGGACGACGCGCAGGCGCGAGACCGGAGCGAGCGGGCATCCGCGTGACGGTGGCCATGCCGGCGCCCCTCAGGGCGTCACCCCGGGTCGACCGGCTGACCACGGTGCAGACCGATCACCGCAGCTGCGGCGGCGAGCAGGGCCACGGCACCGACGACCAGGGCGACGTGCAGTCCGTCGACGAACGCGCTCTCGGCACTGGCGGCCACCCGCGGTCCCAGGTGCGTCGCGAGGGCCAGCGACGAGCGAGCCTGCTCGGCTGCAGGCGCGGGCAGTCCGGTGACGTCGAGGTTGGTGCGGTACCCCGACTGCAGCACACTCCCGAGTACGGCGATCCCGAGCGCGCCGCCGAGCTCACGCGCGAGGTCGTTCATGGCCGAGCCCACTCCCTGCTTCTCGCGCGGCAGGGCGTCGGTGATGGCCGCGGTGGCGGGGGTCATCGCCAGCGCCATCCCCGCCCCGAGTGGGACCAGCCCGACCAGCAGCGGCCAGTAGCTGCTGCCGGCGTCCAGGGTGGTGGCGAGCCATCCGAACGCGGCGGCCGCGACGACCAGGCCGACGATGCTCGTGCGCGCCGTACCGATCCGGCCCGCCAGCCGAGGTGCCAGCACGCGCGCGGTCGGCATCAGCCCGAACGCCAACGGCACCAGGCTGAGGGCGGCGACCAGGGGGCTGTCGGCCAGCACCAGCTGGAGGTACTGCAGCAGGAGGAAGATGAAGCCGAAGAAGGCGAAGAACTGCACGGTGATCGTGACCGTGCCCGCCGCGAAGCCGCGGTAGGTGAACAGCCGTGGGTCGAGCAGCGGCTCGGCCCGGCGGGCCTCGAAGACCACGAACCCGGCGAGCCCCACGAGGGCGGCGGCGATGCCGCCGATCGTCCAGCGATCCGCCCACCCTCGGGTCGGTGCCTCGATGATCGAGTACACGAGCACGCCCAGCGAGGCCAACGCGATCAGCGCACCGGTCCGGTCGAGCCGCGGTGCGTCCGGGTCGGCGGACTCGGGTACGACGCGGAGGGTGCCGACGATGGCGGCCAGGGCGAGGACGACGTTCACCGCGAAGACGGCACGCCATGACCACCACTCGAGTACGAGACCTGAGGTGAGGAGGCCGAGGATCGCCGAGGCACCGGCGACACCCGCCCAGGTGCCGACCGCCTTGGCTCGCTGCGCGGCGGGGAAGGTCGAGGTGATCGTCGAGAGCGTGGCCGGCATCACCAGCGCGGCCCCCACGCCGAGAAGGGCGCGCATCGCGATCAGCCAGGAAGCATCGGCCTGGGTCATCGCGGCGGCGGAGCCGACGCCGAAGATCGCGAGGCCGGCGAGCAGCGTCTTGCGCCGTCCGAAGCGGTCGCCGATGGCGCCGGCCGGGAGGAGCAGGGCCGCGAAGACCAGCGAGTAGGCGTCGACGACCCAGGACAGCTCGGTGAGCGATGCGTGGGTGTCTCGGGCGATGGACGGGATGGCGACGTTCAGCGATGCCACCGCCGAGACGACCGTCGCCAGTGCGAGGCAGATGACGACGAGGACGGACCGGTGCCCTTCATTCGGATCGTTGCGCGCGACCGTCCGTGAGATGTCGAGGGACATGATGGATCTTCCTTCCAGATGTTCGTTCCCTTGCAGTGGGCCACATCGGGCGGGTAGATTTCAACGTTGATGAATAAAGCGCGTGCTCGAGGTCGCCCGAGGGGTACGACGACCACCAGGGCCGACATCCTGGCGGCGGCCCGTGGCCGGTTCCTCGCGGACGGGTACGACGCGGTGACCCTGCGCGCCATCGCCGGCGATGCAGGTGTGGACGTGGCCCTGCTCAGCTACTACTTCGGATCGAAGAAGGGCCTCTTCGGCGCGGCCATGGCCCTCGGGGCCAACCCGCCGGAGCTGTTGGCGCGCGAACTGCAGGGTCCGTTGAATTCTCTCCCGGAGCGCCTGGTGCGTACGGTGCTGCGCGCCTGGGACGCCCCCGAGACCGGTCCGTCGCTGCGGACCTTCCTCGACGCCCTCGTCCGCGAGCCCCAGGTCGCCCGGGGCTTCGCCGAGATGATGGAGCAGGAGATGCTCCCCTCGATCGCCGCCCGACTCGGCGACGACGCTGACGCCACACGCCGCGCCGCCCTGGTCACCAGTCAGATCGGCGGGCTGATCCTGACCCGCTACGTCCTGCGGGTCGAGCCGGTCGCGTCCATGTCGCACCAGGAGCTCGCCCGACGCATGGCACCCGGCCTGCGTGCCGCGATCGCCGTACCGGCTCGGCCGACGCGGCGCTGATCATCAGTCGCTCATCGTCGTCCCCGACCGGCCTCACCGCGACCCACTCCCCACGGGGTGGGGGCGGTCTTCTCCGGTTCGCTTGATGGGCGGAGCCGGTCATGCATGGCGGCCAGCGGTGGGGAACCCTGCATGGAGCGGCTCGAACACGGTCCGCACCACGGACGGCCAAGAACCCTCCCCCTTCGTGGCTCGTCCTCCCGCGAACATGACGAGTACCCCGTCGACCGTGGGGTAGGGACTACCTCCGGAGGAAGACGAGGAGGTGCTCTCCGAAGGTCCGGAAGAGCCGCCACCGGGTATCCGCCTTCTCGAGGAAGGCCGCCGCTGGCTCGAACTTCGTCGCCCACAGCGTCTCCCATCTCGACGCGCATCCTGCGGCTCCTGAACCGGTGGAGAGGGCGGCACCGAGGTTCTCGTCGAACCCGTCGGGGTCCCCGGTCCACGTCTCGGCGGCGTCGAACGCCGCCAGCGTGCACGCTGCGAGCGCAGCGTGTTGCGGCGATTGCCTTCTCAGGGCCGCGAGGTACGCCCCTGCGCCGAGTGCCCTCAGCTGCTCGAGTGCCTCCGTCTGCGTATCCCACGCGACTGTGTAGGCAGGATCCAACGTCCACGACACCTTGCCCGGCGGGGCGCTCACGAGCAGCTCGTCGTCGGGATCCAGCAGCGGGCGATGGGCGTAGCCGAAGGTCACGGCGAACGCGTAGGACGCCTCGGTGTGGTCGAGGTATCTGCGATCAACAAGCATGTTGTCCAAGGTCCAGACCTCGTCTCCCACGTTGTGCAGGTACACCGGCCCGTACTGCTCGTCGCTGGTGCAGGCGACGACGTTCTGCACGTAGGGCCGCTCCTGATCAACGCTGGTCGACACAGTCAGCGGTAGCGGGTAGTCGCTGGGGCAGTCGCTGGGGGTGAACGTCCACGGCGTGGGCCCGGTGGTGCGACTTGAGTCCTTGCCACAGCCGGACAGCGTCGCGGACGCGCACAGCAGGGCGGCTGCCACCGAGATCGTCGTCGTGGCTCGCATCGGATCCCCCGCCTCGTCACGCGAGAGTAGACGTTCCCACGGCTCGAAGTCGTCAGCCTCGAGGCGGAGACCACGGCACGCAGTTGAGACGCGTTCGATTGGTCCCGCGGTAGGCGGAAGCCCGAGCTACTCCTGCAGGAGCTCGTCGAACAGCTCTACATATTGGATCAGGTGCCGGTCGCCGAGGTACTGGTCGCGCACCCTCTTGCCGGCGCCGTCACCCAGCCGCTGTGCGAGGCGGTCATCTTCGAGCACCGTGGTGATCAGATCCGTGAAGCCACCCAGGTCGGTCGGGTCGGCCAGCATCAGGCCACTCTCCCCGTCCACGATCTGGTCCTGGATGCCACCGACGGCGGAGGCCACGACCGGACGGCGCTTCCACATCGGCTCGGTCACCGTCAGCCCGAAGCCCTCGACGAGGCTCTTCTGCACCACGACACTGGCGTGCCGCTGCACAGCGTTGACGAGGTGGGCGTTCTCGCCCACATCGTCCATCGGCAACGAGATCAGATGCACGCGCTGTCTCGCCTGAAGCTGCAGCGTCTTCCACAGGTCGACGCACTCCAAGAGCACGTCGGCGCCCTCGGGGTCGTCGCTCACCCCCCACACATCGGGCCCCACCAGCATCAGGTGCGTGTCGCTCGGCAGTCGGGACAGGCCTGCCGCGAAGGCGGTCATCACCCCGGCCATGTCCTTGAGCCGATCCCAGCGGCTGACCTGAACCACCACGCGAGCGTCCCCGGGCACCATGTCGCCGGCCACGACGAGGTTGCCGTGGGCGCGCACCGTGCCGGTGGATCCGTCGCGTCGGCCGAAGGCCAGACTGCCCCGC
>Ga0105239_10003257_pt1 | contig 20043 bp, 14 predicted proteins | sample KBSC44metaG_FD_92761 | JGI IMG/M metagenome (GOLD analysis project Ga0105239, IMG submission 92761) | Corn rhizosphere microbial communities from Kellogg Biological Station, Michigan, USA - KBS C4-4 metaG | ecosystem: Host-associated > Plants > Roots > Rhizosphere > Soil | place: Michigan, USA... | reverse complement strand
CCCCATCCTGTATAACCTTAAAAGCTTTGGCAACTTCGTCTCTAAGCATGGGGCAAATATACGGTCAATGCGTTAATCATTTGTAATTCATCTAACAGTTGCATGCATTTTGGTATGCCGTAAAGCTTGCAGGTGTTTTTTACGCAAGGTTCGCAGTCCAGCTTACCGGCACGTAAAATGGTCAAATCCTGTTTGTTATAGGGCGCGGTATTGTGCTCGTTACCTGCGCCAAATAAAACAACAGTTGGCGTTCCAACTGCGTTTGCCAGGTGCGCCGGCCCCGAATCGGTAGTTAAAATAGCTGCCGACGATGCCATCAGAACCGCTAATCCGGGCAAATTCGTTTTGCCGGCAAAGTTTTCAATTCTTCCGCAATTATCAGCGCCGGCAATAAGTTCCTCAACAAATGCGGCTTCTTTTGGCGCGCCGATAAAAGTTAATGTTACACCGGTAAATGTGGATGTCAGCAAATTAATAATTGCCCGGCCTTTATCTACAGGCATCCGCCTTGATTCAGCTTCAGAGTTAAAATTAACCAACAAACGGGCGTTATTTTTTCCGGTTGACGACGGCAACAGCTGAACCTTCCTGGTGGCTATATTTTTCCCGGCAAATTGTTCCAGCAAAAACAGGTATTCATCAACGCGATGAAGGTTTGCAGGTGCTTTATAGCAATTTGTGAGCAGGAAAACCCCACCCTCCTTTGCAAAGCCAACCCGCTTTTTCGCTCCTGTTGCCCGTGCCATAACTAATGATGACAGCGAAGCAGGCAGGTTGAAAAGCAAATCATACTTTTCGCTGCGCAGGTTTTTACCAAAACGATAAACACCGCCGAGCCCCTTGTATTCTTGTTTTGAAAATGGATGTACCTTATCAATTCCAGGTATCAGCGCGGCAATGCCGGCCAGTTCCTTTTTAACGATCACATCAACCGCCGAATCCGCGTAAGTCTCCTTTACAGCCGCCACGAACGCAGTGCTCATCACCACATCGCCGAGCCAGTTAGGGAGACGGATCAGGATTTTCATTTTTTTAGATGTGAGATATGAGATATGAGATATGAGATTGACTTCTGTCTCAAATCTCATATCTCACGTCTAGAATCTAACTATACAGCTACATTATTTTCCCTCAGCGCATCATTTAATGATGTTTTTTTATCGGTCGATTCTTTGCGGGTGCCGATTATTAAAGCACAAGGCACCTGGTAATCGCCGGCAGGGAATTTTTTGGTGTACGAGCCCGGAATAACTACCGAGCGGGCAGGAACCCGGCCTTTGTATTCGATCGGGTTCTCGTGGGTAACATCAATAATTTTGGTCGATGCAGTTAATACAACATTTGCACCCAATACCACTTCACGTTCCAGGTGTACACCTTCAACAACTATGGCTCTCGAGCCTAAAAAGCAATTATCTTCAATTATAACAGGAGCTGCCTGTACAGGTTCAAGCACACCGCCGATACCAACACCACCGCTTAAATGCACATGTTTACCAATTTGTGCACATGAGCCTACCGTAGCCCAGGTATCAACCATGGTGCCTTCATCAACATATGCGCCTATGTTTACATACGACGGCATCATTATAACGCCTTTTGCAAGGTGCGCACCATAGCGTGCAATTGCGTGAGGAACCACGCGTACACCGGTTTGGGCATAATCCGTTTTTAACTTCATTTTATCATGAAACACAAACGGGCCGACCGAAATTTCTTCCATTTGGCGGGTGGGGAAGTAGAGGATAACCGCCTTCTTCATCCACTCGTGCGTGTGCCAGCGTGTGCCAATCAATTCAGCTACGCGCATGGTACCTTTATCAAGGTTTTCAATTACGGTGTCAATAGCATTAACGTACTCGGTATAATTCAGCAGGTTCCTGTCTTCCCAGGCAGCCTCTATCAATTTTTTAAGGTCTTGCATCAGTAAATTTTAACTTTCGGCAAATTAAAGGATTTTTAAAGAATTTGTTCAGTAAAGTTAACATACAATTAAACAAATGGAAAATTGTTTAGGTTGAATAGACAAGTGTGTAAAACTTTGTAATTTTGACCACTTATGCCGGTTAAAGAAAAACTTAGGATAGATAAATATTTGTGGGCGATAAGGCTTTTTAAAACCCGCACCCTTGCTTCAGACGCCTGTAAGGCCGGGCGTGTAAAGCTGGAGGGGCAGAATATTAAACCCGCACACGAGGTAAAAATAGGAGAGGTGTACCAGGTGTCAAAAGGGCCCGACAGAAAGATAGTTAAAGTTACGGGTATGCTGGAGAACAGGGTTGACGCCAAAACTGCTGTTAACTTTTATGAAGACGTTACTCCGGTTGAAGAAACGCATGCCTTTAAATCAATGTTCCATGCCCCGGTTCTGAAACGAGACAGGGGTACAGGGCGCCCAACCAAGCGCGACCGCCGCGAAATTGACGACCTGAAGGACGACTATTTTGAAAAAGGCAACTAAAACAGCTGCTATATCGTTATCTTGGCAAACTAGTGTACCATTTTAAGCTGCAAAATTTGAATGATAACCAGGCATACCACCTTTTTTAAAGCCTTAAATCTTGTAGTCGACTACCTGGTATTGAACATTAGTTTAATAGCAACTTATTATATTGAAAACAGTACCAGCATACTGGCGGGGAGCAACAAAAAATACCTGCCCATTGTGCTGGTTTTTAATTTGATATGGATGCTGTCGGCCAATATAGCAAAGCTGTATTTCGATGTGCTGAACAAGGATTCAATCATAACCTTCCGCAATGTAATTAATGCTTATTTTTTGTTTATCAGTTTTATCTGCTTTACCATATTGATATTAATTGGTACTGAGGCTTACTTTATTACCCGGCAATACCTGTTTTACTCGCTGGCACTGTTTGGATCGTTGTTAGGAATTTGGAAAGTTATTTTCCTGCTGATACGTAAAAGGCAGCGCGCATCGTTAATGGATACCCGCAAAGCGGTAATTGTTGGCGCCGGCCGCACGGGACAGGATTTGCACGAATACCTGCTTAAAAACTGGGATACCGGCTACCGGGTAGTCGGCTTTTTTGATGATGAGCCAGCCAACGTTAGCGAATCCGGTTTATATTTAGGCGATGTAAAACACTGCATGCCATATGTGAAGCACCATAAAATAACCGAGATTTTTTGCACCCTGCCTGTATCCGAAGCTAAAACCATAAAAAAGCTGATGCTGGATGCCGACAAAAACCTTATCCGCTTTAAATCGGTACCAGAGTATTATGACTATGGCAACAAGCCGGTTTATATTAAAAGTTTCGGGCAAATACCGGTGATCTCTGTCCGCGCCGAGCCCTTGGAACACCTGTTAAACCGCTTGATAAAGCGTACGTTCGATATCATATTTTCATTGTTTGTTATCCTTTTTATTTTCAGCTGGCTGTTTCCCATCCTGGCGCTCATTATCAAACTGGAATCAAAAGGGCCGGTGTTTTTTGTGCAATCGCGTTCGGGGCATAATAATGAGCCTTTTAATTGTTATAAATTTCGCAGCATGTATGTTAACGGCGATGCTGACAAAAGGCAGGCGACGCGCAACGATAGCCGTGTTACGAAATTAGGGGCCTTTATGCGGCGCACCAGTTTGGATGAACTGCCGCAGTTTTTCAACGTGCTGATAGGCAACATGTCGGTAGTGGGGCCACGGCCGCATATGATAACCCATACCGAGGAATATTCAGACTTGATAGACATGTTTATGGTAAGGCACTTTTTAAAGCCCGGCATAACAGGCTGGGCGCAGATAAAAGGCTTTCGTGGCGAAACCAAAACGGTTGAGGATATGAACCAGCGCGTTGAGGCCGACTTGTGGTACCTCGAAAACTGGTCGTTTTTGCTCGACCTTAAAATTGTTTTCTTAACGGTAAGGAATTCGCTGGTGGGTGATGAAAATGCGTTTTAACAAGCTACCTTTTAGAATAATACTTTTATAATACCTTATATATGAACGACAAAGCTTTAATTATCCTGGTTGCCGGGCCGTACCGCTCAGGAACAAACGACGACCCGGTACTGATGGAAAACAACCTGCGGAAAATGGAAGAAGCCGCGCTGCTTATTTTCAGGGCGGGGCATATACCCGTGGTTGGCGAATGGTTTGCACTGCCGCTATTAAAAGTTGCAGGGTCAAAGCATCCGGGAGATGCTATTTACGAGGAAATTTCGTACCCGATCGCCCGCCGGATGATTACCCGGGCAGATGCGATATGGCGAATTGAAGGTGCCTCAAAAGGCGCCGACGGCGATGTGGAAAAGGCGCGATCGCTGGGAATCCCGGTTTATTATAAGGCAGAGGATATACCGGGGATTTCGTAGCCTGTTTTGGCGGAGGGTGACTAAAAGACCAGCCCCGGTGGATAAGATACATGCCGGTAAAGCGTTCCGTTTTTATACGCGGAACACCCGGAACGTTGTGAAACATGCTGATTATCAGGTGTTCCAATTTTGGTGCATTTATGGATGCCTCAATAAATTTACTTTTTTAAATATGCAGCCGCGATTTTTAATTAAATCTGCTGCTATCTAATTTCCTGCCAGCGTTTAAAGGTAGACTGGGCTTCATCGCGTAATAGTTGTACAAATGGCAGCTTTCGTTCGTCCATACTGCATGCTATTTCATCGTATATGAAATGGTCGTCAAAACCTATATCGGCGGCATCTGCCTTGGTGTTGGCGTAATATATTTTGTCAATATGTGCCCAGTAAATAGCGCCCAGGCACATAGGGCAAGGCTCGCAACTGGTATAGATATCACAACCGGATAAATTGTAAGTCCCCAACGCTTTGCACGCCAGCCTTATAGCCGAAATTTCGGCATGAGCAGTGGGATCATTCTCTGGTACTACTTTATTGGCGCTGCTTGCCACAACCTCGCCGTCTTTTACAATCACCGCACCAAACGGACCGCCAAGGCGCTGCTCAATATTGCTTTCGGCCAATGCAATGGCCATCCGCATAAAGTTTTCACGCATTCCGTTTTCCATAGGTTCAAAATTAAAAAACCCCGGTAATTTGCCGGGGTTTTTATTGTTACACATGTTTAATTTTTTGAGGCGTAGGGCGTCCGCACATTCGCACATCAAAAAATTCGCACATTATTTTTTCTCCTTAGCGTAAGCGTCGTTTAATTTTTTCAAATAATCAGCTGTAACGTCAAGGCTTGGGTCTGCATATAAAAGCTGGGCATTACCTGTTTGGAAGGTCAGCACCATTTTATAGCCATTTTCTTTGGCATATTGTTTGGTGAACTCGTAAACTCTTTCGTAAAGCTTTTTGCTTTCGTCGGCCTGGGCGGTTTGCATCTGGGCGCTTGCATTTTGCTCGTAGCTCTGTTCAGTTTGTCCGTCACGCTGTAAACGCTGCTCGGTAGTTTGGCGCTGATCAGCGCTCATTGTAGCGGCGTTTTTTTGGTAGTCAGCAATTTGGCGCTGTAAATTTTGTCTTCTTCCGCCTACATCGTTCTGCATGCTTTTGCCTTTTTCTTCCAGGCGTTTGCGCATGTCAATCGAGGCATTGTATTTCGTATTAACCGTATCTTCGTTTATGTAAACAATTTCGGGTTTTACACTTGTTGCTGCAGCTGGTGTGGCCGGGGTTGCGGGTTTGTTTTGGTTACATGCCACTATGCTTCCGGCAAGTAAAGCACCAAGAGCAATTTTTGTAATAATTGAAGCCGAAGTTTTCATTGTTTTAATTTGTTTTACTGCGATTTACGCAAAGAATTTTGCTTGTATTGATTTATAAAAATTTTGACAAAGATAAACTTTCAACACAAGTATCCTAATTTGATGTGCGAATGTGCAAATATGCGGATGTGCGAATGATTTTTTGATGTTGAATGTTAGAATTAAAAATGTCTCATGGCGATTATAGCCGATGTTTTCTCTTTTTCATCCGCACATCCGCATATCCAAAATCCGCACATCATTTTTTTTTCATCCGCACATCTGCACATCCACGCATTCGCACATCATTTTCCACACTTATTACTTATCCACAAATGCGGTAATATGGGGTATTTTTCGTACTTTTGAAGGTTATTGTTTTTACCATATATGAGCGAAGAAAAAGAAGACAAATCAAATTACTCAGCAGATAATATACAGGTTTTAGAGGGTTTAGAGGCGGTGCGGAAACGTCCGTCGATGTACATTGGAGATACAGGCGTTAAGGGCCTTCACCACCTGGTGTACGAAGTTGTAGATAACTCGATAGATGAGGCACTTGCCGGCTATTGCGACACTATAAATGTAACTATCCACAAAGGCAATTCAATTACCGTAGTTGATAATGGCCGTGGTATCCCTACAGGTATTACCACCAAAGAGAAAGTATCGGCATTGCAAATTGTAATGACAGTTTTGCACGCCGGCGGTAAATTCGACAAAGATACTTACAAGGTATCAGGCGGTTTGCACGGTGTGGGCGTAAGCTGCGTTAACGCGCTGTCGACCCATATGAAAACTGTGGTTGAGCGCGAAGGAAAAATGTTTACCCAGGAGTATGCTCAGGGTAAGCCATTATTCGAAGTAAAAGAGATTGGCAAATCAGACCGCACAGGTACTACTCAAACTTTCCAACCGGATCCGGAGATATTTACTTTAACTACCGAGTATAAGTATGATACCCTGGCCGCCCGTTTACGTGAGCTGGCTTATTTAAATAAAGGCATCCGCCTTACGCTTACCGATGAGCGTATGCCCGAAGAGGACGGCAGTTTCCTAACCGAGGAGTTTTATTCTACCGGGGGCTTAGCTGAATTTGTCAGATACCTTGACGGCACCCGTACAGCCATAATACCAGAACCAATTTATGTCGACGGTATAAAAAACGGCATCCCGGTTGAACTGGCTTTGCAGTATAATGATACGTATTCAGAAAACGTGCATTCTTACGTAAACAACATCAACACGATTGAGGGTGGTACACACGTTGCCGGTTTCCGCCGTGGTTTAACCCGTACTTTGAAAGCCTATGCTGATAAGGAAGGCCTGTTAAAAAACATGAAGATCGAAATTACCGGTGATGACTTCCGCGAAGGGATGACCGCTGTAATTTCAGTTAAAGTGCAGGAGCCGCAGTTTGAAGGACAAACGAAATCGAAGTTAGGTAACAACGAGGTAATGGGCGCCGTGGATATGGCGGTAGGCGAAATTTTAGGTAACTACCTGGAAGAGCACCCTAAAGAGGCCCGCATGATTGTGAACAAGGTAATACTTGCCGCAACCGCCCGCGCCGCTGCCCGCAAGGCACGCGAAATGGTGCAGCGTAAAAGCGTTATGGGCGGCTCAGGCTTACCCGGTAAACTTTCAGATTGCGCCAACAGCGATCCGGCATTGTGCGAGTTGTACCTTGTCGAAGGTGACTCGGCGGGTGGTACCGCCAAACAGGGCCGTAACCGCGAATACCAGGCCATTTTGCCGTTAAGGGGTAAAATCCTGAACGTGGAAAAGGCCATGGAACACAAAATTTACGAGAACGAGGAAATAAAGAACATGTTTACCGGCCTTGGCGTAAGTCGTGGTACCCCTGAGGATGATAAGGCCTTAAACATGACCAAACTGCGTTACCACAAAATTGTGATAATGACGGATGCGGACGTCGACGGTTCGCACATTACTACGCTGATTTTAACCTTCTTCTTCCGATATATGAAGGAGCTGATTGAAAACGGGTATGTGTATGTTGCATCGCCACCGTTATACCAGGTTAAAAAAGGTAAAGAATTTGAATACTGCTGGACAGAAGAACAGCGTGATGCCGCCATACAACGCCTTAAAGGTGCAGGTAAGGAAGACAGCGTGCACGTTCAGCGTTACAAAGGTTTGGGTGAAATGAACGCCGAGCAATTATGGGATACCACCATGAACCCTGCTACCCGCACACTTAAACAAGCCAGCATTGAAAATGCAGCGGAGTGCGACCATACATTCTCCATGTTAATGGGTGATGAGGTTGGCCCGCGCCGCGAGTTTATTGAGAAGAATGCGAAATACGCGAGAATAGATACATAGTATTTATTCATCGATATTATAGAAGGCCATTTGAGTAATCAGGTGGCCTTTTTTGTGAAAAAAAATAAACGAATAGGGTGGCCGGAAATATATTTTTATGGAAGAACGGTTCCCCTCTTGAAAGCTACCGCGACTTCTTTCTTTAGCACCATCTTCCCTTTCCCATAATCAATCACCGCTTTATATTTCATCAATATATCGCCGCCTATTACGCCCAATACTTCAGGATGTCCGAGCTGACGGTAGGCAATGTTTATGGTTGATAAGTCCAATACGGCTACTTCAAATTCATCAACTAAAAGTTTGCCAATATGTAAGTCGCTAATTAAGGCAGTAGACGATTCCATAGTGGTGGTGCCAAGTCCAGTGGACAGTCGGTCGCTGATGTTCAATACGGCTTTGGCATAGGCCTGCAGCAGCAGCGTTTTGTCGAATGCTGTTTTTGATGCCCCGGTATCAAGCACGACCTTAAATCGTTTGCCAAACACGCGGATATTTAACAATGGGTGGTAACCTTCCTCATCCAGATCAATAATGTGCAGGGGAACCCGGTATTTTTTGGTGGTCGTTTTTTCGTTTTTAGTCATGGTCTGAGGCGTCTTGCGCCATTTCAATTATTATGGTATCCATGCGTTGGAGCTCATTCTGGATATGTGCGAATAGTTCCTCGTTTGAGGGGTCGTCCTGCAACAGCGTAAATAAGCCTTGTAAATTAGCTAAGGGGCTTCGTATTAAGTGAGACTGCTTCCAGGCCATATCTTTAATACTATTAATATGGTTCTGTATCCGTTCATAAGCGCTTTTTAAATCATTCTCGGCCTTTAGCTTAGCAGTGATATCATTTGTCATCGACAATCTTACAGGGCGGCCTTCAAATATAATGTCGTACGACATTATTTGCACGAAGATAATTGAACCATCTTTTTTGAGGTGACGTACAACGCGGCGGCTGTCCCAGTTTTTTACTTCCTGCCTGTAGCCTTCCAATTGCTGTTCATAGTCTTCTTCAGGCCGGAACACCTTTGCATTTTTGTGTATCAGTTCCTCTTTAGTATAGCCGTAAAGCCTGGCTCCGGCATCATTTACGGCAATTATAGTTTGGTCGTCTTTGGCAATCATCCACATTGGCATAGGGTTGCTGTCAAAAAGCAAACGGTATTGCTGTTCGGATGATTTTAATTCCTCTTCCGCCTGTTTACGTTCCGTAATGTCAATCATCGAACCAATAATAGTAGGTACCCCTTCAATTTCGGCCCTGCTTCCATAAAATTCAACCCAATTTGTTGTGCCGTCTTTTTTCAGGCCCATAGCCTCATAATGGACACTTTCCACTGCGCCTTCCATGCGGTGCCTTACATGCCTGATTGCAGTTGAACGAAAACTTTCATGTATGACAGTTTCAACAGATACAGTGTTGATAAGCTCACCGGGTTTGTAGCCAAAAATTTCGGCAAACCTTGGGTTTACATAAACAAACCTGCCATCCTGAACAATATATACTCCAACTATTGATTTTTCGGCAAGTGTCCTGAACTTTAATTCGGCCTCCCTAAGCCCGGCCTGCATTTTTTTGCGGTCGGTTGTGTCGCGTGCAATTACCATTATACGGTCGCCTTTAAACCGTTTTACGTTTACTTCAACCGTAAAAATGTGTCCATCTTTTTTCTTAAACCGCCTTTCCCGTATCACTGGTGCGCCTTCGTTGGCCATGTTTTTTGGCAACGGATCTATTTTCAGCTCCTCCGGATCAATTATTTGGGTAATATTCATCTGCAGCAACTCTTCGCGGGTATACCCCATCATCATGCACATAGCAGCATTTACGTCAGTAAACCGGCCCTGTAAGTCCAGAATATAGATAGTGTCTGATGCCTGTTCAATAAGCGAGCGATATTTGTCTTCGCTGTTCTGCAATTTGCTATACTTATTTTTATTTAGTCGCAGTTGGGTAAAAAGCAGGATAAGTCCAACTACAATATGACATAGCGGGAAATAGAATTTGGTAAACGCTGAACTTATAATCAATTCATTCAGCGGCAAAATATCAAATATCCATACCACTATAGCTGCGCATCCGGCAATAATAGACACGGCTGCTATTATTAAAACGATAATATTTTTGTTGGGCTTAAACATTTGGAGATGAAAGGCTTGGCTTTAAATTTTTGCTTAAATGTTTAATTCTAGTGTAACGGCTGCGAAAATTATTCATTATCTTAATAGTAAACCAAAGCGTTTAACTGTTAAGATAGGCAAATTTATAGCTAATATTCCTATACCACACGGCAATTTATAACAAATGTGTATATCACACCAATAAATTACTCAATAATTAATTAAAACGGATAGCCTATAGCAAGGTTAAATATGTAATTGCTTCCGCGCCATTTTGCATCGGTGAAATCGATCCCATTTATCGTGGTCCGCTGGCTGGCCGGCAGGCTCGGCTTTATTAGGGGAAAGCCGATATCTGTGCGTAAAATCAGCACTGTTAGATCAAACCGAAGGCCAAACCCGGCGTCGACCGCCATTTGGTTGATGAAGTTGCTGCCAAATGCTGCGCCCGGTTGAAATTTATTAGGTCTTAACAGCCAGATATTACCGGCGTCAACAAATAAAGCGCCTTCAACAATGCTGAATAATTTAGGGCGGAATTCGGCATTTGCTTCAATTTTTATATCTCCTGATTCGTCTGCAATAAAGGCTGAACCCGGCGTAAGGCTTGGTGGCAGGTTATACGCACCCGGACCTATAGACCTGGCCTGGAACCCCCTTAAACTATTTGGCCCGCCAATAAAGAACTGCTGGCTGTAGGGGAGCACCGTCGAATTGCCATAGGGCAAACCTACGCCCACCAGTAGCCTGCTGGCAAATTTTATTCCCGGAGTAAGTTTATGGAAAAATCTGAATTCGTTTTCCAGTTTAACATATTGATTAAATGGCGTGCCGAATAATTTGCTGACTTTGCCGTGCAGCGTGTCGGCGCCGGTTAATATACCGTAAAGGTTGCCCGACATGCTTACCTTGCCGTTATAATAAAAAGTATTGGTCCTATAATCTTCGGTGGTATTGGTATAGGTGTAACTGTAGCTCGGACCGAAGGTAAACTGGTTGTTAATTACGTGGGCCAGCGCCGGGTTGCGGGTATGTTTTATGCTGTCCAGGTAAATCTTGCTCACACTGGCTGCGTCAACATACGTTACGTTTATCAAATTCAGGTCATGCTGCTTGTGCAGGCTTGGTTTCCAGGAGTAGCCCCACGAACCATTAAATGAGTTTAGGGTATATAATTTGGTGCGGTTAATTAATGTGTAACCGGTTGTTAAAATGGTATGCGGAATAAACGCGTTGTTCGTGGTGAAATTAAACGGACTTATAAACCTTGGCCAGCTAATGGATGGCTGTATACCCGTTTGGTAAACGTTGTAGCCGTTGTTATTGCTGCCAAACTGTATATCGGTACTTGCAAACAGTGTAACGGTAAACAACTCCGCGCCCTTAAAAGTATTTCGGTTACGGAAATTTAGGTTTACCTGCGTGCCATTGTAGTTTGCTGATGTTTGCCGCGCCAATAAATCGAGTGAGAGCGATTTGCGTTTGTATTGGGTTAGCTGGTAATAAACATCTAAAAATGCCGAATCGGGGGTAACGTCCTCAAATCTGTTTTTCACATATTTAAATGGCCCGAGGTTTATCATCCGGTTTAACGAGCTGTTATGTTGCGTACGGTTGTAAACATCGCCGGGATGCAGCAACACCGAGTTTTTGAAGGTAAATGGCCTCACGGTATTTTTAGGATCGATAACATTGTACCAGCGGTATTTTACCGCCGAATCTAACTTTGTTCCTGTATCGCGTAGCGAATAGTGAGGGTAGACGTAGATATCTCTTATTTTATATATCCAACGGGCCTCATCAGGAGTAGCATCTTTAACCTTCACAAACATATCTATTTGGTGATTGGCTACGGTGCTATCGTACCGCATTATCAAATCCTCCGGTGCGAAATAAAAGAAGCCTTCTTCCTTCAACCTTGCGTCAATACGGATGCGCTCGTTTTTTATAATATCCAGGTTGTACTTATCGCCAACTTTTAAAAGCGTTTGTGCTGATGTGCCTGTAACTGCCGTATCCAAATCATCCTTCTGGGTTGGAAAGGTTATGGAGCGGTAATGATAAGAAGGCCCCGCTTGCACGGTGTACACCGCCTTGGCGGTTTTACCTTTACTTACCGTATCGCCATTTACCTGAGCCAAAAAGTAGCTTACATTTTGCAACCTGTTTTGTAATATACTGCTGTTTTTTTCTAAATCAACACTGCTCACCAATACAGGTGGTTCGCCAAAATGCGTATTTAAATAATGCCGCAATCCTGTGCGTTTATTGGTGCGCGTTTTATTGTATATCCACAATTTTACCCGTAGTCCCAAAATGCTTGCGTTTGGTATTGGACGCAAAAGGGACTGCAAATTTTCCTTCAATTCGTCTGCGTCGCTTTTTTTAATATCCTTGTCGGTAATTTTTACCTCGCCGCCGGTGTATAGCTTTTGGTTGGCGGCTAAATACTTGGTATTGCTGCAGGCACTTACCAATAAGGCTATCGAAATAAATATTAAATATCTAAGCTTGGCCATGTGTTAATTTGATGTTTTTTTGATTTCTGCTGGCGTTTGTACCGGTGCAGCAGTCGAGTCGGCTTTTTTATCAGCCGCCTTTTGTTCTGTTTTTATCTGCTTTTGTTTGTCGTTGTATTCTTTCTGCAGCTCCTTATCCCGCTTCGATTTTTTCTTAAACAGCTCCATAAAGCGGTTGTATTCGTACGTTAAGGTGAAGCCTATGCCCGTTTCAATAACCTGCCCCTCCACAACAATAAACTCATCCTTTCGGTAAACTCTAACCATGTAGCGGCCATCTTTGGTTATCTTGTAATTCACCGATACGTTGCCGGCAATGTCCGTCGATTTTTGACCCGGCTGATTTTGCCCTTCCAGGTTAAAGTTATTTCCCACGGTCACCGTCAGTCGGTCGTTAAGGAATTGCTTGGAAAGGCCTACATTCAAATCAGTTCGGTTTTGCGCCGTGCCTGATGAATAATCCTCACCGGAAGTTAAATCGAAACTCAATTGCACGCCGCCTATCAGGTTGCCTGCCAGCTTGTTCAGTTGGTCGGACAATAAACTGCTCACGCTGTTGCGTATGGCGCCGCCAATACCCGCGTTGCCACCCTGGCTCTGGAAGGGATTGTCGCCAATAAAATGCCCCAGTACCAGTACGCCCAGTACCTGTTTATTAAGTTCATTAGGATCCTGTCTTATTTGTGCCAATCGTGTGTTAACTGTGGATATCACATCAGACGGTACAGTGTAATTGCCCTCCGGTAATGTTATATCAAAACTGATATCCGGCTTCAACAACTCGTTCTTTAAGCTAAGGTCAACATGAAAAGGCAGCTTTTGCTTTAACATGGTATTGGTTGCGCTGCCATCGTCCTGCTGGTTTACCAAATCGATAGGGGGGACGTTTGCAATATAAGTGGCAGTAAGGTTAACATTGGCGCTGGTTGGGTCGCCTGTCCAGGTGATGGTACTGCCTTGCTTAAAATTAAATTTCCGTTTCACGGTGGCATAGGCGAGGTTATATGAGCCCTCATTAACGGTGTAAGTGCCTGTAAGGTTGATCTTACCACTTGGGTCGATAGCTGCATTTAGTTGGGCGTCGCCTTTTAGTTCTACAATGTCGCCGTTGCGTTCATCAACTACAATGGTAAATTTTGCATTTTTATTTACCGTGATGTTAGCGGCTACATCAAGCCCGGTAATGTCCGATTTTCGCAACGAATCCAGCTGTTTGGCCAGGAAGATGGAATCGAGCTTTGGTGCGTTGGGATTTATTACTTCAACAACACCTTTCCTGTCTTCAATGCTGGGGTCATCAGTCGGCAATACTATGGTCAGGTCGGTTTTGTCGTTAACGGTAAGGTTGGCATCAACTACCGGTTTGGCCATATTTCCGCGGATGCGGATGCGGGTATCGATAAACAGTTTGCCATAATACAGCTTGTTATCATCCCGTGTAGAGTTTATCGCCCTAAAATTATTGGCATTAATATCTATCCCAAACCTGTAATCGGTAAATGTTTTGGTATAAAGCGTGCCGGTTACCACCGCCTTGTTACCTAAAGAATCAACAAGATTAAAATCATTAAACAGTATGCCGTCATTATTAAACGTTATCTTTTCGTTCGGCATAGTGAAATACGAGTTCAGCATCGATACATTGAACCCAACTTTGTTAAAATTAATGTCGCCCCTTACCACGGGTGCATCCGTTGTACCAGTTATTTTTAGCTGGCCGTTAATATCACCGCTTGAACGCCTGATGCTGCCGAAACTAAAGCCCTCGATGCTCTTCATTTTTAAGGTGATGATATTGAGGTTTAAATCAAATTTGCTTTCGGGTGCGGTGTAATATAAGCCGTTTAAATTAACCTGGTTGCCCTTGCCGGTAACAATTACATCGGCGGCGTAAGCATTGGCGGTTTGGTTGTTTACCTTAAGCGCTACATCGCCAACGGTGTCTGTCTTAAAGTTAAAGTCTTTAACATTTAAAGCGGCTGTAAACACCGGCGACGCCTGGAAATTGCTGATATGCGCATCGCCATTTATTACGCCACCCACTTGTAACGAGTCTTGTTGGGCAGCTTTGGTCAGCGTTTCGATCTTAAAGTTTTTAAAGCGTACGGTAATAGGCGCATTAAACTCCTGCGTATCGCTGTTGATGCTTAACACCTGGTTGTTATTGGTGAGCGCGAAGTCGCGGGCCATTATGCCTTTGCTGCCAAATTGCAGCGCATTGTTAGCATTAACCGTCCACGGGGTGTAGTCCAGTATCAGCCCATCCTGCAAAAAGTTAAATTGGTACCCGCCGGGCAATACATTGAAAACGCCCGCCAGCCGGTAGCGTTCCTTTTTTGCGGCATCGCGTATCTGCAGGTTTACATTCAACTTGTTGTTTTGCGCACTGCCGGTTAAGCTGGTGTACAGTAAATCGAGGTTGGACGATGCTTTTACCTCATCAACATTAAAGCTGTAATTAAGCGCATTGTTTTGTGTGTTAACAGCAAACTTTACGTTGTTAACCGTGTTGGTGCCATAAATAATTTTTGGCGCCGAGCCATTTATAGTTAAATCGCCGGCCTGGCTATCAAAATGACCGCTTATCAATACCGGGTCGAGCCGTTTTAAATCGGGCACCAGTTTGTCTGTTATTGATGTTTTTACCAATCGTACATCAAACTTAAATTGCTGCGGCGAGTATTTTGCTTTGGGTGCATTTGTAGCGAGGTTGGTGTTGTAGTATTTATTGATCAAATCCTGCATGGCAGGGCCAACCTCGGTTAGTTTGTATTTGCCTGCCATGTGGGCATTTAGCATCGGGGCCTTTAAACGCAAGGTACTGCTATCAGCATTGGCCGTTGATATAAGGCTGACTGTATCCAATTTAATTACCTGGTCTTTTTGGGCAACCAACAAATCGGTGACCTGTATTTTGCCGTTCAAATAATCAGGGTCGGCGGTAGGTACATCGGCAGTAATTTTCCCATGCACGCGCATATCGCCGGTCGTAAGTTTTAAATTTTTAAGGTTGATGCTATCCAGTTGTAAAGTTGCCGCAACTGACGGATACTTTTTATTCATATCGGCCTTACCATCCAATGCAAAGCTGATGTTGGGGTCTTTCATGGTAGCTTTGGCGGTATAGTTGCCATCGTGTGCCGTGCCGGTCATAACCAAATTTTGGTAGTTATATCCTTTTACATAAGCGCTAACCACGTCGCCGCTGAATTTCAGGCTGGCCTTTTTAGGATCGAGACTTACGCCATTTACTTTGGCGGTCAGCGTAACAGTACCCACGGTCTGCGGCTGCTTCGTCAATGCGCCAACATTTAAATTATTGGCCTTAATATTAGCCGAATAAACTTCCTTACCGGCATGGTTGCGGTTTTTCATCGTTGCATCCAAATCAACCGCGCCATAGGTTGAGCGCAGGGCCATTTTCGTACCAAAGTCGTACATGGTACCTTTAAAAGTGCCTTTCAGTTTTAAATTAGCCGGGATACTTACCGATGCCGGAATCATTGATGGGGCAACCAGTTTGCTGATATCCGCGCGACTCGTAGTGATATCATCAATCTTAACATCAAAATACGATTTATCCATATTTGGCAAGCCTTTCATTATTGCCGATGCCTTGATATGGGTATTGGCCAATCCTCTTACTTCAAAATCAGGAATACGGAGGTTGTTTAGTTTACCTATCACTTTGCCATCAATCCTGAAAACCGAATTTGGCGAACTTTTAAATGGCTCCATTGTAGCCATAGTCGGCATTAGCAATAATACGTCTTTCAAGCCCAGGCGGCTGCCATCTAAATTGGCATTAACATAAAGCTGACCTAAATCTTTTGTAAGCGATTCGATTGACGGGTAACCAACCTGCAATTGTTTCTGTAGCACGGTTTGCGGGGTTTCAACATACAGGTCGTTCAGGTATGCCGTTTTTGGCCCATATAAAAATGAGGTATGGAATTTCTTTAAAATCAGGCCACTTTTTTCACTGAAAGTAAAATCGTTCACTTTGCCTTTTATAGTGTCGGTACTGTAGGCAATGTCCTGTACGCTGGCGTTAAGATTTTTGATATTCATATGCGCAAAATCGAGGCCTTTGGCTAACGGACTTTGTGCATTGTTATCAAACTGGATATTATCGTTAGTAAAAGTAACTTTAGCCAGGTTGGCCCGCCAACCCTTGCCACTTTTGGGCGAAGCCACCAGCGTATCTAATTTTTTAACCGCTTTTACTACTTTCTCCTTAACATTTTCGGGTTTGGCAAACACAAAGCCTGCCTTAGTATCATTTAGTTCAATATTTTTGATGCCGACAATTTGATTTTTCAGGTCGATCTTGTCCATCTCGACCAAAAACTTGCCCAGGTTAACCTTGCTGCTCATGTCCTTGCTACGATAGTCGACTTTAACTTTTGATACGTCGATGGTTCCCAGGTTAAGTGTCATGTTGATGGGCGTGGTAGTCGTATCCACCGGTATTACTTTGGTGCCTTCTGAAGTTATGGGCGATTGTATGATGCGGGCGTTAACATCCGACAAGTTGATTTTTGGTATAGTAAACTTCATTTTATCCATATCAAAATCCTTAATCCGGGTATCAAAATGTCCGAGGATGAATTTTACATCGTTGCCGCTTATTTTGTCTTTATAGGACACATTGATTTTATCGAGGATGATTTTGTCAATAGAGAACTTCATCGTCGAGGTGGTGTCGGTTGGCTTTACAGGCTTTTTTTGCTCGCCCGCAAAAGCTTTCATAATGTAATCGAAGTTGAAACTACTGTCGGCGCCGCGGCTTATGTTGGTGGTAATGCCTTCCAGGTTTATTTCGTTCACCTCAACCTTGTGGCTAAGCAGTTTGAACAGGCTGATATCGACTTTTAACTTTTCGCCGGCTATAAGGGTGTCTTTGTGCTGATCTTCAAAATATACATCCTCCAGCACGATCAGTTTGGGCAAACCAAGGCTGATATGGCCTATTTTAACGGGTGTATGGATTTTATCGTGTATAAATGAAACAGCCTTATCCTTAACAAAATTTTGAACGGCAGGAACCTGGATTAAAATTACGATAAGTATTACCAGGAAAAGCAGGCTGGCAATTATCCAGAGGATTGTTTTTAGGGCTATTCGTCCAAATCGTTCCAATTGTATAGTTTTTTCAAAGGTTAAGCGTGCTTTTGTTCTTTAATTTATAATCAAATAACTAAGCTAAAAGTTTTTGAAAACCTTCCAAAACTTTAATAAAAAGGGCGATTTTTTACTTCTTTAAGGAATTGAGCACTTTATACCCCACCAGCTCTTCCCAGCGGGCGCCGGAGGGGCGGTAGTAAACCAAAACCTGGTAGTCATTTTCGGTTTCAAAATAGCTGCCTTCGAGAGCGGTGATATCAGCTTTCCCTTTTCTGTCGACCCAAACATACGCGTAATCATAAACGCCCTGTTTTAAAAATATGCTGTTTACATATTTGCCCAGGCCGGCATCAAAAGTCATTTTGCTGTGTTCGTCAAGCTTATAGTCATTAAAACGACCAACGATGTAAGGGCTGCCGGCATTAGGCTGTTTGGTAGTTGCCAGGCTGAACAACATGTGTGCGTAGTCGGCGTCATTGCGCGGGTCGCTGCCGTCCTGGTTAAGCACGTAGTAGCTACCATTAAGGTCGTATTCTAATGTATAATTTGGCTTGTTGCGGTCAGGATCGGTAAGCATCAGCACGGAGTTTGCCGTATCGCGGTAAATGTGCTGTATATTTTGCGAATTTAACTTAAGGGTGCGCGTATCAAAATGCCTGAACTCGTTTACCGCAGGGAAATCATTTATCGTTACATCGCTGTAAATAAGTTGCGTGCCACGGATGTAAGTTGGCTGGGTATTCATTATCCCGGTTTCGGGGCGGTTATTTTGCATTACAAGCGTGCGCACATCGCGGCCTGGGTTTTGCACCCGCAGGCTGCCATAATCGAGCGTAAAGTTTAGCTTTTGATTGCTCTGACGGGTGGCGTTGTCGTTTGATGGCACAAGCTCGGCCAATATATTGATTTTCGGACTAACCACATACAGTTTACGGGTAAGCACCAGTTTTGTTGGGTCGCTGTTTTCGTAAACCTTTAAGATATAATTGCCGGGTATTTTTGGTGCGATGTTTTCGTTTGGAAGCTTAAGCTCGTAATGGGTGTATTTTTGTACGGTGGCGATGGAATAGCTATAGGTTAATATGCGATCGTCGTTATAGTTTTTCAAATATTCCGCAGTCGAGATATTTGAAGAGTTCCATTCTGCGTCGCAATGCTCAATGGTATAATGATAATTAAGTGTGCCACCTGCAAGGTTATCAAACCCTAAAGTAACCGTTTCGCCTGAGTTTAAGGGGATGATAGGGAAGGAGGCTGGTTTAGCTGAATTATAAAACTCCACGCTTTTTATTTCGTGGCGGTAAACGCTGTCGGTATAGGGTTGGGCGGCGGCAGATAGGCTCAACGATAGGAATAATGTAGTGAGAATGCCTTTAAAACATTTGTTGTTTTTACTCATGCCGTAAATATAACAATCAACACCATCGGCTGTGTCCCCACAGCCGACTTTTTTATTTGTCCCCACAGCCGACGAACTAATTTGTCCCTTCCGGCGACCGTTTAATTGTCCCCACAGTGGCTTGCGGTGTGGTTTGTGGGGACACAAACCACAGGGGAGTTTTATTACGCTTCCAGCTCCATTATCTGCTCGGCCAATGCTTCCCATTGCAGCTGTATATGGCCAAGTTCCATTTTCTTTTTGTCGTAGTTGATGTTAATTTCTTTCATCTTAGCCACATCGTTGTACAGCTTGTCATCGGCTAACTGGGCTTCCAGTTCCTTTACTGTTTTTTCAAGAACGGCAATCTGCTCTTCCATTTTGCCTAAATCCTGGTTCAGTTTTTTTAGCTGCTGATGTTTGTTTTCCGAATGTGGTTGTTTTGCAGGCGCTGCCTCTTTTTTCTCTTCTTTCTTTGGCTGAGAGGCGGGGATGGCGGCCTTTGGCTCCAGCTTGCGTTTGGCAAACCAAACATCAAATTCGGCATAGGTGCCCGGGTATTGTTTTATCTGCTGGTCTTCAATAAACCAAATTTTGTTGGCGATATTATCCAGGAAGTACCTGTCGTGCGATACAACAATGAACGTGCCTTCAAATTGCTGCAAGGCCTGTATCAATATATTTACCGACTGTATATCAAGGTGGTTGGTGGGCTCATCCAGTACCAGGAAGTTGGCATCCGCAGTAAGGGCTTTTGCCAGTGCCACGCGCGATTTCTCGCCACCCGAAAGCACTTTTATCTTTTTAAACACATCATCGCCGGTGAACAAAAACGAACCTAAAATGCTGCGCAGTTCGGTCTCAGTAT
>Ga0105239_10003256_pt1 | contig 20044 bp, 19 predicted proteins | sample KBSC44metaG_FD_92761 | JGI IMG/M metagenome (GOLD analysis project Ga0105239, IMG submission 92761) | Corn rhizosphere microbial communities from Kellogg Biological Station, Michigan, USA - KBS C4-4 metaG | ecosystem: Host-associated > Plants > Roots > Rhizosphere > Soil | place: Michigan, USA... | reverse complement strand
TCTCGATCGCGACGGTCATCCTGGTCCATCTGCTGGCCATTCCTTGCGCCTATGCGCTGTCGCGCTTCAGGATGCCTGGCGCCATGCTGATTTTCGGGCTGCTTTTGATCATGCGCATGATCCCGGTCATCGCGCTTGCCATACCGCTCTTTGCCGTATTTGCCGCCTTGGGCCTGCTCGACACCATCTGGGCGCTGATCCTGAGCCATACGGCGGCCAAACTGCCTGTCGCCATCTGGCTGCTCCTGGGCTTCATCCAGGATGTGCCGAAGGAGATCGAGGAGGCAGCCCAGTCGGACGGCGCCGGCACGGTGCGCACTTTGGTCCAGATCGTGGCGCCGCTGATTGCACCTGGCATCGGCGCCAGCGCGGTCATCACCTTCCTCTTCACCTGGAACGACCTGCTGCTCGCCTTGACGCTGACCTCGAGCAAGGCCGCGCAGACGCTGCCGGTCGGGCTCACCAACTTCGTCTCGCAGTACGGCATCGACTGGGGCGCCATGTCGGCTGCCGGCGTCCTCATGGTCATCCCGACCCTTGTGTTCGTCTGGTTTGCCCAGGGCCTGCTGGTCAAGGGCCTCACAACCGGCGCGGTTCGCGGCTGAACGGCGGACATGCGCCACAAGGAACTCGATGGCTTCGACGACGGGTTGGATACGCAACTGAATGACGATCGATGAGGTTGTCACCTCACCGTGCAATGGAGGAAACGGCATGGCAGCTGACCAGATACCGGCGATATCAGACATTTCCCGACCGCCGAGAGAATTGGTCGACGCGCTTGCGGCGATCGGCTCGGCGACACTGGCCAGCGAGCTTTACCATAAGATGGGCATTCGCGACCCGCAAATACGAGGCCCGCATCCTCTGAGACCTGGCCGCACGGCGGCGGGACCTGCTCTCACGCTCCAGTGCATGCCGAAGCGCGAGGATCTCTACAACGAGACCGAGTATGAGGAGCCGGAGCGGCAGTTGCACCGTCACGTGCTTTACCCCACGCAACCGGGCGACATGGTGGTGGTCGATGCACGCGGCGACCTCGGCAGCGGCATCTTCGGTGAGATGATGCTGACCTATTTCGCCGGGCGCGGCGGGGCCGGCGTGGTGGTCGATGGCTGCATCCGCGATTCGGCCCAGGCGGCGGCATTGGATATCGGCATCTGGGTGAGGGACGTCACGCCGAATTTCCACGCCCAGACCAACATCGTCCCCTTTGCCGTCAACGTTCCCATCGCCTGCTCTAACGTGCTTGTCATCCCTGGCGACATCATTGTCGCCGACGATGACGGCGTGGTCGTCGTGCCTATCGCCCTTGCGGCAAAATTGGTTGAACTCGCCGGCGCGCATATCGAGTGGGAAGAGTTTTCGCGCTCGCGCCTGGCGCAAGGAGGAGACCTGCGGAAATACTACCCGCTGAGTCCCGAGGGCGAGGCCGAATACCGCGCATGGCGGCATGCTCAACAGAAATGAGTGATGCCGGACGGGAGGAAACCAGATGTCTGCAATCGAAATAGAACAGCTCGGCAAGAGCTTCGGCGCCGTGGAAGTTCTGCGCGACGTGAACATCGAAATCGCGAGCGGCGAGTTTGTGGTGCTGGTCGGTCCGTCGGGCTGCGGCAAGTCCACGCTGCTGCGCATGATAGCCGGGCTGGAAGAGCAGACGACAGGCGAGATCCGCATCGGCGGACGCGTCGTCGACGAAATGCCCGCCAAGTCGCGCGACATAGCGATGGTCTTCCAGAGTTACGCGCTCTATCCGCATATGAGCGTGGCCGACAATATGAGCTTCGCGCTTCGGCTGGCCAAGGTTCCCAGGCAAGAGATCGTCTCGAGGGTGAAGGCGGCGGCCGAAATCCTTGGTCTGCAGGATTTGCTTGGCCGCATGCCGCGGCAATTGTCCGGCGGCCAGCGCCAGCGCGTCGCCATGGGCCGCGCCATCGTGCGCGACCCCTCCGCCTTTCTGTTCGACGAGCCGCTCAGCAATCTCGACGCCAAGCTGCGCGTGAAGATGCGGGCCGAGATCAAGAAGCTTCACCAGCGGCTCGGCCGCACCAGCATCTACGTGACCCACGACCAGACCGAGGCGATGACGCTCGCCGACCGCATCGTGGTGCTGAACAAAGGCCGCATCGAACAGATCGGAACGCCCTCCGAACTCTACGAGAACCCGGCCAATCTGTTCGTTGCGAGCTTCATAGGATCTCCGGAAATGAACCTGGTCAGGGGCCGCGTCGAGAGTGGCGCATTCATCGCCGAACAAGGCCTGCGCCTGCCACTGCCGAAGGAGGCAGGGATAGGGAACAGGCAAGGCGTGGTTTACGGGATTCGCCCCCAGCACATCGCTGTCGGTGGCAGTCACGCAAAGGCGAGGGTCCAAGTGGTCGAGCCAACCGGGGAAGCCCAGGAAATCACCCTAACTGCTGATGGCGTCGACCTGATGGCGGAAATCCGGGAACAGCCACCATTCAAACCTGATCAAGAGGTGAACCTGGAGATCTTGGTGCACAAGGTGCATCTGTTCGACACCCAGAGCGGCACCAGGATAAACTAGGGGGCGCTTGTTCTCTCGACACTGTCCACCTTCGCCAAGGCGATGCGCCCGCTCGGCGGCTCATCCCCATCGATGAGAATGCGCTCCGCCGCTCCATCAAGATCCTCATACTGGCCGCTTCTCAGGGCCCACAGAAAGCCGCTCAGTCCAAGCGCCCCGAGGAAGAGCGCCACGGGGATGAGATAGACGAGCGTCGTCATGGGTGTTGGACCGACAGGCCGGGGCGTTCGCGCCGGTTGCGCGAAGTGTTTTCAGGCGATGAGCTTTTCGCGAAACCTTGCAGCCGCATGGCGTTTCCGATCACCAGCAGCGACGAGGCGGACATCGCAATCGCCGCGATGAGCGGCGTCACGTGCCCCGATATGGCGATCGGCACGGCGAACGCGTTGTAGACAATGGCAATGGCGATGTTCTGTCGAATGAGCCGGCCTGCCTTTCGCGAGATATCCAACGCCAAGGGCACCGCCAGTAGGCTTTCGCGCAGGAAGACGAAATCGGCGGCATTGCGACCGACATCGGCCGCGGTGGCCGGGGCCATCGAGACATGCGCCGCGCCGAGCGCCGGCGTATCGTTGAGTCCGTCGCCCACCATCAGGACCTTGTGGCCTTCCCTCGACAGCGCCTCGATCCACTCGACCTTGCCGGACGGGAGCAGGGCCGGAACGAAGTCCTCGATCCCCAAGGTCTTGGCGACGTCGCGACAGGCGTTGGCGGTGTCGCCGGACAACATCTGGACCGACATTCCGGCATCCTGCAGTTGCCCGACCGCGGCCTTGGCGTCGGCGCGCGCGGCGTCTTCGAAGGCAAAGGTGGCAACGATCATCCCGTTCTTCGAAAGCACCGTCCCGCCATAGCCGCCATATTTGCCTTCGCCGCCGGTCCGCGCCTTCCATCCAGCCCATCCGCGCCGGCCGAGGCGCCAGGTGTTGCCTTCGGTGACGGCTTCCATTCCGAAGCCGGGGTGCTCGCTGACGGACTGGAGACCGGGTTGACTGGAAGAGCCCGCGAAGCCGGCTATGGCCTTCGAGAATGGATGGCGCGAATGCGAGGCCATGTCGGCCGCGATCGCCAGCATGGCCGGGTCGATGGATGGCCCATTGATCAGCCTTGGCCGTCCGAGCGTGAGGGTCCCGGTCTTGTCGAACAGCACCGTATCGATCGCCGCCAGTCGTTCCATGGCCGAACCGTCCTTGACCATGACGCCGGCCTCGAAAAGACGTCGCGCCGCGACGACCTGCACGATCGGCACGGCCAGGCCGAGCGCGCACGGGCAAGTGATGATGAGAACGGCAATCGCGATCGTCATTGCCAGATGCCAGTCGCCCGAAGCGACCATCCATCCAAGGAACGTCAGCAAGGCAGCGAGATGGACCACCGGAGCGTAGAGCGCCGAGACCCGGTCGGCGATCCTGCGATACTGCGAGCGGCCGCCCTCCGAGGCTTCCATGAGCCGGACCATTTCGGCCAGGAAAGAATCCTTCGCCGCGGCCGTCGCCTGCATGGTCAGCGGGCCGGTGAGATTGAGCGTGCCTGCCTGAACCTGGGCTCCCGCTCCCACGGTCCGGGGCGTGCTTTCCCCGGATACCAGTGAACAATCGATATCCGAAATACCGCTGAGGATATTGCCGTCGACCGGAATTCGCTCGCCGGCGGCGATGTGCAGCGCCATGCCCGATTCGATCTCGCCGACCGGCAGGTAATCGCGCACGCCATCACCGCGCAGCACGACGGCGCCGCGCGCCGCGAGCCGCGACAGGCCATTCACTGCGGTGCGCGCCCGTTCGCGCATGACGTGGTCAAGCGTGCGGCCGATCAGGAGGAAGAACAGCAGCGAAACGGAAGCGTCAAAATAGGCGTGGTCGCCATGGTTGACGGTTTCGTAGAGGCTCATGGCGTAGGCAAGTGACACGCCGACCGCAATCGGGACGTCCATGTTCATGCGCCCGTGGCGCAATGCATTCCAGGCCGAGCGGAAATAGATGCCGCCGGCAAAGGCCAATGCCGGGATGGCGATCAGCGCCGAGACCCAGTGGAACAGGTCGCGGGTCGCGCCTTCGGCGCCGGACCAGACCGAGACCGACAGCAGCATGATGTTGCCGGCGGCAAAACCCGCGACCGCGACCGCCCGGATCAGCTCCGAAAGCGTCTTGTCCTTGTTGCCGGTCTCCGGATCGAAGAGATGCGCTTGGTAGCCCAGCCGCCCGAGCGTTGCGAAAAATGGCGGAGCCTCGTCGCCATGCCACTGGACCGAGACCCGTTTGGTCGACAGGTTGACGCGAGCGCTCTCGACGCGATCGAGCTTTCCCAGTGCCGTCTCGATCGTCTGGATGCAGGCCGCGCAGTGGACCGTGGGTACCGAAAGATCGGTCTGGCAAAGGTTGTCGCCGATCGATCGGCTTGCCAGCCTGATCTCCTGGCTGGACGGCAGAACCGATGTGGCGCCCGCCAGATCCAGCGTCATTTCAGCGCCAGGTGCACAACAGCTCATTTCATCGCCCCATGGGAAATCATGATCCTGCGGACGTCACGATAGGCTTTGTCCAGACCGGCATCGGCGTCGACTTCGACGATCCAGACACCATCCTTCGGCGTATGCTGCGCGGCGAAGTCCTGACCCGAGGCGAGGGTGAGCGTGATGGCCTTGTCCTCCTTCTCATAGGCGGGATGGCGAAACAGCACCTTGACGCCATGCAAGGCAACCGGCTTACCTCCGGCATCGGTAAGGCTGTAGCGAACCTCGCCCGCTGCGATGGTCAGTTTGCCGGTCCAGCCGAGGGCCGCCTGCGCGCGCCCCTCCTCGGCTTTCTTGTTGAATTGCTGGCTCGCCACATAGGTGTTCTCGACCACCAGGCCGGTCCAACTCGTGCTGGCGAGCGTCGCCATGGTCAGATTGACCGCGATGACCACGCCGAAGAAGGCAAGGACGATGGCCAGCATGTGCCTGCCGGTGAATTCGCGGGACTTTTGCGCCTTGGCGGTCATCTGGCGATCTCCGGTGCGTTGAAGGTGGCGGTGTATTCGTCCGACTCGAAGCTCGCCTTGTCCTCGGCCCGGAACTTGAAGGTCTGTGCCGTGCCCTGGATCTGGCCTGCCGGCTGACGTACGAAAACCTTCAGCATCTTCAGCCGGTCGGGTTCGACCGAGATGGGAACGGAGCGGCCTGCCGGCTGATCGATGCCGACCACGCTCATCTCTGCTCCTTCCAGGCCCTGAAGGGTGACGACGATCGTCCTGGGCTCGGGGATCATGTTGAGCAGCTTGACGGTGTAGCCATTGCGGATGGAACCGTCGGAAAGAGTGACGAACTGCGGATTGCGGTCGTGCAGCACGTTCACTTCGAGCCGGTCGCGCGTCAGCAGCGAATACAGCAGCCCAAGGCCGATCAGCGACCACAGGCCCATGTAGACGTAGGTGCGCGGCCGAAAGATCTTGCGAATGTGGAAATGGGCCACCTTGTCGGAGAACAGGCCGTCGGCGGTTCGGACCAGCGACGGATTGACTGAACCCGAGCCCCCGGCGGTCGCCAGCATCATGTTGGCGTTGTAGTCGGAGAGCGTCGCGTAGGAGATCAACCCATGCTCCCTGCCGAGCTTGTCCATGACGCCGTCGCAAGCGTCGATGCAGAGCGCGCAGGTGATGCATTCGAGTTGCTGGCCGTCGCGGATGTCGATCCCCATCGGGCAGACCGCGACGCAGGCATTGCAGTCGACGCAGTCGCCGACAGGCTGCCCCGCGGCGATCACCTTCTTGGCGTGGCGCGAGCGCGGCTCCCCGCGCCAGTCATTGTAGGTGACGGTGAGGGAGTTCTCGTCGAGCATGGCCGCCTGGATGCGCGGCCACGGGCACATATAGGTGCAGACCTGCTCGCGCATCAGCCCGCCGAACGTATAGGTCGTCGCCGTCAGTACGGCGATGGTGATGTAGGCGACGGGAGCCGCCGTGCCGGTGAAGATTTCGCCGGCCAGCGTTGGCGCATCGGCGAAATAGAAGATCCAGGCGCCGCCGGTGGCCGCGCCTATGACCAGCCAGATGGCGTGTTTCGAGACCCGCAGCACGAGCTTGCGGGCGGTCCAGGGGCCGGCATCGAGCTTCATGCGAGCGTTGCGGTCGCCCTCGATGGCGCGCTCGACGACCAGAAATAGATCGACCCAAACGGTCTGCGGGCACGTATAGCCGCACCAGGCGCGCCCGACCGTCGAGGTGATCAGGAAGAGGCCGACGCCGGCCATGACCAGGAGGCCGGCCACATAGTAGAATTCCTGCGGCCATATTTCGATGAAGAAGAAGTAGAAGCGCCGGTTGGCGACATCGAGCAGCACGGCCTGGTCCGGGGCGAACGGACCGCGATCCCATCGCAACCACGGCGTCAGGTAGTAAATGCCGAGCGTGATCGCCATCACGAGCCATTTGAACTGGCGAAAGCTGCCCGATGCACGCTTGGGGAAAACCTTCTTGCGCGCAGCATACAATGGCTGGCGCACTTTGGCGGAGTTGACCGCCTCTGCCTCGAGCCGTTCTACCTGCGTATTGTCCAGCACCGGTCTCTCCCGTCATGCAGCTTGTGATTTCGCCAGGCGGTCGCCCTATCGATGCGTGGCAGCGCGAAATGCAGCGTCGACCGGACTTTGCCTCCGGTTGGATCGCGCCGCGTTGATGCAGGTCAATCCCGGGACTAGAATACAGTCGAGGCCCGGCAGGGCCGGGCCTCGTCGCCTGGACGGAGAGGGCAGGAGAATAGGCCCCCGTCGCTATTCTCCGCCGCCAAGCGAATGTACGTAGACTGCGAGCTCCTTGACCTTGGTCTCGCCGAGACGGTCGATCCAGGCTGGCATCACGCCGTGTTTCGGCGCGCGCACCTGGGCGGCGATGGCTGCCTCGCCGGACCCGTAGAGCCAGATGGCATCGGTCAGATCGGGGGCGCCGAACTCCCTGTTGCCTTTCGCGTTGGCGCCATGACAGGCCACGCAGTTTTCCGCGAAGACCTTGGCGCCGGGCTCGATCAGACTTGCGTCCTGGACCTTGCCGGAGAGGCTCGCCACGTAGGCGCTGACCTGTGTGATTTGCTCGGGCGTGATGATGTCGCCAAAGCCCGGCATCTCGGAGATGCGTGTGTCCGGGTCGGACGCGAAGCGGATGCCGTGCGTGATCGTCTGCTGGATCTGGTCGGCCTTGCCGCCCCACAGCCAGTCGTCGTCATTCAGGTTGGGAAAGCCCTTGGACCCCTGTGCGCCCGAGCCATGACACTGAACGCAATTGACCTTGAATGTGGCTCCGCCGGCCGCGACCGCGAATTCACGGAGGGCATCGTCGGCGGCAATCTCGGACACGGTCTTCGATTGAATTGCCGCGACATACTTGCCCTTCGCAAGTTCGGCCGCCGCCAGCTCGTTCTTGACGTCATTTCGGCTCGAATAGCCAAGCAGCCCACTCGTCGCGGAGGACAGCATCGGCCATGCCGGATAGGCGATGGTGTAGCCGATAGCCCAGGCGATGGTGATGTAGAAGGTTATCACCCACCACCTGGGAAGAGGGTTGTTGAGTTCCCTGATGCCATCCCATTCATGGCCGGTCGTCGAGATGCCCGACACGTCGTCGATATGCTCTGTGCTCATGATCAGTCATCCTTGAGGGGAATGCGGGCGGCTTCATCGGCCTGGCTGCGGCCGCCTGGTCGAAGTGCGAAGGCAATGCATCCGACAAAAAAGAGCGCCATCGCCAGCAAGCCCCAACTGTCAGCGAATTCCCGCATCAGATTGTAGTCCATGGTCGTCCTCCTCAGCGGTAACCGGCGGCTTCGTCGTAGTGTTTGAAATCGACCAGCGTGCCGAGCATCTGCAGATAGGCGACAAGCGCGTCCATCTCGGTGACCTGCTGCGGATTGCCGTCGAGATCGCCGACCTTCGCTTTCGGATAGCGGGCCAAGAGGCCGGATGTGTCGGCGTTGGGATCGGCCTGCGCCGTCAAATCGGCGTTGGCGTTCGCGATCATGTCGTCGGAGTAGGGGACGCCAACGCGCCTGTTCGCAACCAGATGCGTCGAGAAGTCCTTCACCTCGATCGGCTTGTCCTTGAGAAAGGCATAGCCCGGCATGATCGATTCCGGCACCACCGATCGGGGATCGGACAGATGCTGCACATGCCACGTGTTCGAGTAGCGGTCGCCGACCCGGGCCAGATCCGGCCCGGTTCGCTTTGATCCCCATTGGAACGGGTGATCGTACATCGACTCGGCCGCCAGGCTGTAATGACCATAGCGCTCGACCTCGTCCCGGAATGGCCTGATCATCTGGCTGTGGCAGAGGTAGCAGCCCTCACGCACATAGATATTGCGGCCGGCGAGTTCGAGCGGCGAGTAAGGCCGCATGCCTTCGACCTTCTCGATCGTATTGTCGAGATAGAAGAGCGGGGCGATCTCGACGATGCCGCCGACCGTCACCACCAGAAGGGAACCAACGAGAAGAAGCGTGGCGTTCTTCTCGATGATCGCGTGTCTGTCCATCAAGCCCATTTCTGGCTCCTATTGTGCAGGCTGGAGAGCGGGAACGGAGCCCGGCAACGGTTGCTCCTGGCGCTGGTGGCCGAGGATCGTCATGGTGATGTTCCAGGCCATGATCAGGGCGCCGGACAGGTACATGGCTCCGCCGATGGCGCGCATGACGTAGTAGGGATGCATGGCGGCGACGGTTTCGGCGAAGGAGTAGACCAGGAAGCCCTGCTCGTCGTATTCGCGCCACATCAGGCCCTGCATGATGCCGGAAACCCACATGACCGCGGCGTAGACGACGATGCCGAGTGTCGCCAGCCAGAAGTGCCAGGTCACGAGGCGCAGCGAGTAGAGGCGTTCACGGTTCCACAGCTTCGGCACCATGTAATAGATCGCGCCGAACGAGATCATGCCGACCCAGCCGAGTGCGCCGGAATGAACGTGGCCGATGGTCCAGTCGGTGTAGTGGCTGAGCGAGTTGACCGACTTGATCGACATCATCGGGCCTTCGAAGGTCGACATCCCGTAGAAGGCGATGGCGATCACCATCATGCGGATGATCGGATCGGTGCGGATCTTGTCCCAGGCACCGGACAGCGTCATCAGGCCGTTGATCATCCCGCCCCATGACGGCATCCAGAGCATGATCGAGAACACCATGCCGAGCGTCTGCGCCCAATCGGGCAGGGCGGTATAGTGGAGATGATGCGGGCCAGCCCAGATATAGAGGAAGATCAGCGCCCAGAAGTGGATGATCGAAAGGCGATAGGAGTAGACCGGCCGGTTGGCCTGCTTGGGCACGAAGTAATACATCATGCCGAGGAAGCCGGCCGTCAGGAAGAAGCCGACCGCATTGTGGCCATACCACCATTGCGTCAGCGCATCCTGGACACCGGAAAATGCGGAATAACTCTTCGAGCCCAGGAAGGAGGCCGGCATCGACAGGTTGTTGACCACATGCAGCATCGCGATGGTCACGATGAACGACAGGTAGAACCAGTTGGCGACGTAGATATGCGGTTCCTTGCGCTTCAGGATCGTGCCGAGGAACAGGAGGAGATAGGCGACCCAGACGATGGTCAGCCAGATGTCGACATACCATTCAGGCTCGGCGTATTCGCGGGATTCGGTAATGCCGAGCAGATAGCCGGTGGCCGCCATGACGATGAAAAGCTGGTAGCCCCAGAACACGAACCAGGCGAGATTGCCGCCGAAAAGCCGGGCGCGGCAGGTGCGCTGCACCACATACATTGACGTGCAAAGCAGAGCGTTGCCGCCGAAGGCAAAAACGACGCCGGATGTGTGCAGCGGCCGCAAGCGCCCAAAATTGAACCAGGGCTGGATGTTGAGATCCGGGTAGGCAAGCTGCAGCGCGATGACCACGCCGACGAGCATGCCGACCACGCCCCAGAACATGGTGGCGATGGCGCCGTAGCGGATCGGCCCATCCATATAGGCGGACGGATCGATCGGCGCTGCCGGCGCGAAACTGGTCTTGCGCAGAAGAATAGCGATAAAGCCCAGCAGCACGATGAACAGCACCCACATATGCTGGCGGAAAGGCTCATCCACGCCAAAGCCGGCGGCCACCAGGGCCGCGAATGCAAACAGGCTTAGAGCCACAGTTTCAGTGCCGAATTTCATGACATGTCCCCGACCTCGGATTCCGTGCGCGGAAAACAATCCGCATCAGCACCAATTCCTCAGCCGGGTTGCCGGCGCCTTGATCCATGTCAAAGCCCACCGCGTTATCATTGGGCAGCGTAAGCCTTGTGAAAGACCGGAGGCTGACATTGAATTCGGAGAAAGTGCGAGGATCGTCGCTGTTTGAAAACTACCGGGACATCTCCACGCTGGCCGGGCGGGAGGCCGTCCCGACCGCTGTGATGCGGCGTGCGCATGACGAGAAACTCCGCCTTTGCGATGCTTTGGAAAAAATCGCGGACGCTCTGCCGGGTGTTGATCGGATGATATGCCTCAGCACAGCCAACTCGATCGTGCCGCTTCTGCGCAGTATCCATCAGTACGAAGAGGCGATCATTTTTCCGGCTTACGAGGAGGCGGTGGTCGGCAGCGAGGCGAACCTTGCCTCGACCCGGCGATTGCGGGCCGAGCATGTGGAAGACGAATGCTTTGCCGGTGAGGTGACTGAAATCCTGCTGGCCATCGGACATGGCGAGACAGTCGAGAATCCCGAAGCCATCGGGTTCATGTTGCGCGGCCTGTTCGAGAACTTGCGCCGGCACATCGCGTTTGAACGCGAGCACGTGCTGCCGATGATCGGGATCGCTGATTGAGGTCAGGCGCCAGAGCGGCCGGCCAAGCGGGTAAGGCTGGTCACCGTTACATGTCGATTGTTCTCGGTCCGGATTAGCCCATCTGTCCGCAGCCGGGTCAACTGGCGGCTCACCGTCTCGATCGTCAGGCCGAGGAAATCGGCGATGTCGGCGCGTGTGAGCGGCAGCTCGAAGCTCGTCGCGTTGGTGGCCGGATCGAGCGTGGGATCGATGTTTCTGGCAATCATCAGGAGGAAGCTCGCCACTTTTTCGGCGGCCGTCTTGCGTCCCAGCGTCACCATCCAGTCGCGTGCTTCGTCAAGCTCGTTCAATGTCTGCTTGAGCAGGCGATGCTCGAGCTCTGGCGATTCCCTCATCATTCTCTCGATGGACGCTCTTGGAAACGAGCAAAGGGAGACGGCCGTTGCCGCTTCGGCGTTGATAGCGCTTTCCACCTTGAATGGCCGCCCCAGAAAATCGGGAGCAAACTGAAGCCCGACAATCTGTTGGCGACCGTCCGAAAGGCTTTTCGTCAGCTTCACCACGCCGGAAAGCACGTTGGAATAGCTGTCGACGGTCTCGGCGTCGCCAATCAGTTCCACGCCCGGTTCAATGGTGTGCTTTGACGAAATCTTGGCGAGCCCGACCAATTGATCGGCGTCGAGCGCACCGCAGACGCCGCGATGCCGCGCCTCGCATGATTGGCAAAGCACGGGAATGCCGGCGCTATGAACATCTTGACGCACTGTCATCACGATCGTCCCATGGCCCTGGGTATCGGCAAGATAAGTGTCGGCCATTGAAAAAGCCTTGTGACAGTTTGTCCGGTGCAAAGGCTTTGACCGAAATCAAGGCATTGGCGCGCGATTGCGGCCATTGCCTGACCTTGCAAACACAGGGAAAGCGACATGCAACCGGAAGTGGCCGCCAGGCTTGGCGAAAATGTACCGCGCTACACGAGCTATCCGACGGCGCCTCATTTCCACCCGGGGGTTGATGCGACTGTCTGTCGGACTTGGCTCGAAGCGCTCGAAAGCCATGACGAGATATCGCTCTATCTGCATATTCCCTACTGCGACAAGCTGTGCTGGTTCTGCGCATGCCACACCAAGCAGACCCGGCACTATCAGCCGGTGGCAAATTTTCTACACTCCTTGCATAGAGAGATCGAGACGATTGGCAGCCTCGTGCGCGGCAAGGGCCGGGTGCGCGCCATCCATTTCGGCGGCGGCTCGCCGACGATGCTGAAGCCCGAGGACATCCTGTCGCTGGGAAAAGCGCTGCGGGATCGTTTCGATGTGCTCGACGATGCCAGCCTCAGTGTCGAAATCGATCCCAGCGACATGGATGAGGCCCGGCTCGACGCCCTCTGCGCGATCGGCATGACGAGAGCGAGCCTCGGCGTTCAGGATTTCGATCCCAAGGTGCAGCAAGCCATCAATCGCGAGCAAAGCTTCCTGCTGACCAAGAGCGTGGTGGACGCCGTGCGGGCGCGTGGCGTGAATTCGGTGAACCTCGACCTGCTCTACGGACTGCCGCACCAGACCCTTGAGAGTGTTGCCCGGACCGTCGCCCAGGCGTTGACGTTGCAGCCCGACAGGCTAGCGCTGTTCGGCTATGCACATGTTCCCTGGTTCAAGAAACATCAGACCATGATCGACGAAGCATGGCTCCCCGATTCTGCCGGACGGTTGGCGCAATCGCAGCTCGCCGCCCGGCTGATCGTGGACGCCGGATACGAGGCCCTGGGCCTGGACCATTTCGCCAAGCCGGACGATACGCTCGCCATCTCGGCTCGCACCGGCAAGATACGTCGCAATTTCCAGGGCTATACAGAGGACAATTGCGAGACGCTGATCGGGCTCGGGCCGTCCGCGATCAGCCGGTACCGCCAGGGCTACGCCCAGAACATCGTCGCAACCGGCGCATACGAGAAGGCCGTGGATTCCGGACAGCTGGCAGTGGCGCGCGGCATCGAGCTCAGCGTCGACGATCTGGCGAGAGGCTGGATCATCGAGCGTCTGATGTGCCATTTCGCCTTCTCGGCCATCGAACTGGTCGAACGCTTCGGCGACGTCGGCCAGCGACTCCTGGCCCTAGCAAGTCGACTTGCGATCAGCGGCGGCGACCTGCTGCTTCGGCTCGACGGCGAAAACTTCGTCGTGCCGAAGGACAGCCGCCCGCTTGTCAGGACGGTGGCAGCGAAGTTCGACAAGTACCTCGAAGCCGGCACGGCCAGGCATTCAGTGGCGGTCTGAGCGCCTGTCCGGTCAGAAGTGCTCGCCGACCCTGAACGGGCCGATACGCGTTCCCGCCGCGATCAGATAAGCGGTCGACCAGCCGATCAGGAGAAACCCGTTCACGCCCTCGAGCGCCGCCAGGACGCGCCAGCCATGGGCGGGAACCACGTCGCCATATCCGACCGTCGAAAAGGTGATGGTGGAAAAATAAAGCGCGGTCTCGAAGTCAGGCAAGACGCCGAGTTCAAGATATACGCCGGCCCACAGCCACACCTCGGCCGTGATGACGGCAAAGAGCCCCATGACGACGCTGATCATCGCAATCACTCGGCTGCGCCGGCCATGCATGCGGAAGCGAGCCACGAGGTGCGCCATGGCGTGGGTGATCGCGATGAGGCCGAAGGTGTGGATGAGGACCGTCAGGCTGATGACGATCGTGCCGGCGAACAGATTTATGACCATATGCTGATCGTAGCGGCGCAGCGGCGCTTTGCATTGTGCAAGATCAAACCGATGGAGGCGGCCTTCTTCTGGGGCGCCGGCCAAGATCCGGCATTGCGCAAATATTTCGCGGTCGACTTTACCGAATTACAATCAGTCATCTGCTAAGGTACATCGATATCTCGGACGATCGCCGCCAGGCGAAGGCATGATGCCGCCCCGTCCGTGCCGGTTTGAGGCCGGCGGTTGCGCTCTTCACGCATGACTGCGGCGCCGGCGATGCGCCCTGTTTCGCCGCCGCGCCAAGCGCGTCGGCTTCCGAAAGGCTATCCGATGAAAATCCTGATCGTGGCGGCGCTGCTGGGCGCACTGCCTCTCTCCAATGCCATGTGCGCCACGCTTGGAGCACCCAGGGGCGATGTCGTCCTGACGGTCACCGGTCACATCGACAACACCAACGCTGGAAACACCGCGACCTTTGACATTGCCATGCTGCAGGCACTTGCCGGCAGGCGGGCGATCATGGAAACCCCCTGGACCGAGGGCGCCACCGAGTTCGATGGGCCATATCTGAAGGCCGTCCTCGATGCCGCCGGCGCCCATGGCAAGACGCTGCGGGTCAAAGCCCTCAACGACTACGCGGCCGACGTTCCGGTCGAGGATGCCACCGACTATGAGACGATCCTTGCACTCAAGATGAACGGCAAGCCGATGTCGGTTCGCGACAAGGGGCCCCTCTTCATGATCTACCCGTTCGACAAGAACCACGAACTCTACAACGAGAAATACTTCTCGCGTTCGGTGTGGCAGATCAAGGAAATCGAGGTCGTCGATTGAAGCCCGAGCTGATCGAGAGCCGGGAGGCCGTTCGGCGGGCCGGGAAGGCGACGCGATACCTGATCGCGGTCTCCGTGGGGCTGATGCTTGCGCTTGGGGGCGCCTTCGCCCATCTGGCCGCTAGGCAGAACACACTGCAGGATAGCATTCGCGAGGACGCCTTGTGGGCGGTCTACCAGCTGGATAGGGAAAGCCGGAGCCTCGCGCAGGCGATAGACCGGCTGACCAGCAAAAGCGCCGTCAGCGCCGAGGAGGTCAGGGCGCTCAATCTGCGCTATGACATCCTTTATTCGCGGCTCTCGATCCTCGACAATTCAAAATATGCCTCCTTCTTTGAAACCAACGAAACCTTCCGAGGCGTGCGTATGCAGGTGCGGGGTCTCGTCGTCGGACTTGAATCCGTCTTCGACCGCATAGCCGCCGACGGAGCGGTCGAGCATGCGACCTTGATCGGCGCCTCGGATACCCTTGTTCGCCTGCTGAAGGTCACGGAAGGCCTGCTCAGCTACACCAACGCCTCGGTTTCGGCCTCACGCGCCGATGCCCGCGACGAGGTGATGCGGCTGCAGCAGCTGTCGGCGCTGGTCGTCCTGGCGCTGGGCTGCTCGATCGGACTGCTGATCCTGAATCTCATGCGCCAGTTGCGCATCGTTCAGGTCACTAGCCGTCAGCTTGAGGCGACGGCGGACGAATTGTCGATGGCGTACCGTGCGGCCGAGGTTGGCAACCGCGCCAAGTCCGAATTCATGGCCACCGTCGGCCATGAGATCCGCACTCCACTCAATGCCATTCTCGGCATGTCCGAACTGCTCTCCCTTTCGCAACTCGCGCCGCGCGACATGGAGAGTGTGCGTATCATCACAAGCTCCGGCCAGGCCCTGCTCGAGGTCATCAATGAGATCCTCGACTTCGCCAAGATCGAACATGGCGACTTCGCCGCCGAAAGTGTTCCCTTCGACGCGCCGGCCATGTTGCGTGACGTCGCCAGGGTCATGGAGGGCAGGGCGGGCGAGCAGCGCGATCGCATCGAGATATCGAATGGCTGCGCGCATCATGGCGGATGGTACGTCGGCGATCCCACCCGGCTGCGGCGCGTGCTGCTCAATCTGTTGAGCAATGCGGTGAAATTCACCGAGAATGGCCTGATACGTCTCAGCATGGCGGAAAGCGAAGATGGGGCGCGGTTGCGCTTCCAGGTGTCCGACACCGGCATCGGAATCCCGCTGGAATCACGCCATCGCCTGTTCATGCCGTTCAGCCAGGTCGATGGCACGATCAGCAGACGCTTCGGGGGTACCGGCCTTGGGCTGGCCATCTGCAAGAAAGTGGTCGAGGGGCTCGGCGGCACGATCGGGGTCGACAGCAGCCTAGGGGTCGGGAGCTGCTTCTGGTTCGAGGTGCCGGCCAAGCGCAGCGATCCGCCCGTCGTCACCACGACGCGCGCCGTTGTGCTGCCATCATTCAACATCCTTGTGGTCGAGGACAATGCGGTGAACCGCGAGGTGGCGCAGCAGTTTCTCGAATTGCTGGGCCAACGCGCCGTTCTGGCCGCAGATGGCCGCGAAGGCGTTCGCCTGGCATCGGAATGGCAGTTCGATCTGATCCTCATGGACATGCAGATGCCGGTCATGGATGGGATCGAGGCCACCCGTACCATCAGGGCGGCGGGCAACAGGGTGCCGATCGTTGCGATGACGGCAAATGCGTCCGATGAAGATCGCAGACGCTGCATCGAGGCGGGCATGGACGGGTTCGAGGCCAAGCCGGTCACCATGGCGAGGCTCGGCCATCTGATTGACGGGCTCGCCGGAGCCGCCGGCCGAATGGCGCCTGTCATACCCCGCCTGGGCGGCGATGAAGCCGCTGACGGCGGAACTCCCATGGACCTGCGGACGCGCGAATTGATCGAGACTCTTGGACAGGATGCATTCCACAGATTGATGGATTCGTTTCTGGACGACTCCGCCGCGCTGCTTCGCGACCTGCATCGCGCAATGTCGAGCAGCGACCGGACGCTCGCCGACAGAACGCTCCATTCGCTCAAGGGCGCCGCTGCCAATCTGGGCCTGACGTCACTCGCGGCCTTGGCTGATGAGGGCCGCTGCCGACCACTCGACGTCAAGCTGACCAAGGATATCGAGCAGGAAGTTGCGCGGATCGACCGAAACGGCAGAAGGGCGGCGTAGTGATGAGCAACGAAAGCATCGGCATATTGATCGTCGAGGACAACCGCACCAACCGGATGCTGATGGAGATGCTGGTCGGCCAGATCCCGAACTGTGTTGTCACCAGCTATCCGGCGCCGGCGGATGTGCTGCGCGATCTGCCTTCGATCAGCTTCGACCTCGGCATCGTCGACTACCAGATGCCAGGCATCAACGGCATCGAGCTCATCGAACACATCCGCAGCGACCGACGGTTCGCCGACACGCCCTTCGTGATGGTGACGGCCGATGGCGACGCCAGCACGCGCATGGATGCCATCCATGCGGGCGCCATCGAATTTCTGCACAAGCCGATCGAGCCCGTGGAGTTCAAGGCTCGCACAAGAAACCTGGTGAGGCTGTGCGAGGCGCAGAAGGAGCTTGCCCACAGGGCGGAGTGGCTGAGGAGCGAGGTGGAAAAGGCCACGCTCGAACTGCGCCACCGCGAGGAAGAGATCATAAATCGCTTGACCCTCGCCGCCGGATACAAGGACCGGGAAACCGCCATGCACACGACCAGGATGGCGCACTACAGCGCCGTGCTAGCGAAACAGCTGGGATTTTCCCCCGAGCAATGCCGCGACATCCAGCTCGCGGCACCGATGCATGACATCGGCAAGGTGGGCATTCGCGATGCTATCCTCCTTAAACAGCAGAAGCTCAGCGATGCCGAGCGACAGCGGATGAACGAACACACACTGATCGGCAGCGCCATCCTCTCCGGATCGACATGCTCGCTGCTGAAACTGGCCGCCGAGATCGCTGAATCGCACCATGAGCGCTGGGACGGGGGTGGGTATCCAAACGGTCTCAAGGGCGAGGCGATTCCGCAGGTCGGACGCATCGCCGCGGTGGCCGATGTCTTCGATGCCCTCACCTCGGAGCGTCCTTACAAAGCCGCATGGCCTGTCGGCCGGGCATTCGACTACATCAAGGAACAATCCGAACGCCATTTCGACCCAGCCTGCGTCCAGGCACTGCTAGCGGCGTCCAAGGACATCCTCGAAGTGAAAGCCGCCTATCCAGACGATCCCGCCGAGAAGCGCTACATGGCTTGAAGTCGCATACAGGTGTCCAGCAACCGGGGCGCAGGTCTGCCAGTTCCCTCCTTGCCGGCTGCTTGATCCGACGCCTTTGCGCCAGATCAAAGCCCGACTGTCGTTTGTGTGCGAAACGCTCCGGAGAGGCGAGGGGGGAGCACACGCGACGTCATGTCTACCAACGGCATCAGCACAATGATCCATATGACGCTGGCCAGGGCCGTTCCCTATGTTACTGGCGCGCTGGCCGCCCATGGCTTCGACGTCGTGCAGTCCATTGGCATGAGGAGCCAAAAGCGGGCCGAAGACGGTTCCAGGATTTTCGGCTTCAGGGTGCTCGGAGTTTCCAATCGCGATATCGTCTTCCAAGGCGCCAACGGCACCGCCAACGCGATCTGGTGCAACGTGTTTCTGTCCGAGCACAGTGAAAACGCGGTCAAGGTCATGGCGGTGGATCCGCTGCCATCGGTAGCGGCGGCCGATCCATCGGCGATGAACATACGCCTGGCACTGTCCAAGGCTATACTAAGCCTTTAAGGCGCGACCGAGCCCGCAGATCTGCTTGGCGAACACCGTCTTCGTCCGAGAGCTGTCGATTTGCCCGCTGCTGTCGCAGGTGGCGGGTTCGGACTGGGAAGCCGCGCATGTGGGGACCGAAGCACGCGCCGCCTGCCGCCTGTCGGTTGTCCACGCGTCTGTTTTCTGGTGCGTCCTTTCACCGAGGCAAAGGGGAAGCAGCCCGATGCACCGACATCACATCTGAACGGCGCAGATCGTCGACCGCGTCAGGAATCGCTTCTCACGACCATTGTCGAGCGAGAACATGCCGCCGCGACCAGGCACCACGTCGATGATCAGATCGGTGTGCTTCCAGGCCTCGAATTGCGAAGCGCCGATGTAGAAGGGCGCGTCTTCGATGTGGCCGAGCAGTACATCGTGGTCGCCGACGATGAAGCCGGCGCGCGGATAGCACATGGGCGACGAGCCGTCGCAGCAGCCGCCGGATTGGTGGAACAGCACCGGCCCATGTTCGGCAACGATCTCCGCGATCAGTTCGATGGCGGCCGGCGTCGCCGTGACCTTTGCGTGCATGGTCTTTCCGATCTCCAGTCTTGGGCGCGGCCCCTCGCGGAGCCGCGCCTGTGCGACAAAGAGCCGATCAGAAGAAGCCGAGCTTCTTCGGGCTATAGCTGACCAGCATGTTCTTGGTCTGCTGATAATGGTCGAGCATCATCTTGTGCGTCTCGCGGCCGATGCCGGACTGCTTGTAACCGCCGAAGGCCGCATGCGCGGGATAGGCGTGGTAGCAGTTGGTCCAGACGCGGCCGGCCTGGATCGCGCGGCCGAAGCGATAGGCGCGGTTGCCGTCACGTGTCCAGACGCCGGCGCCGAGCCCGTAGAGCGTGTCGTTGGCAATGCTGAGCGCTTCGTCGTCGTCCTTGAAGGTCGTGACCGAAACCACCGGTCCGAAAATCTCTTCCTGGAAGATGCGCATCTTGTTGTGGCCCTTGAACACCGTCGGTTTGACGTAATAGCCACCCGCCAGATCGCCGGGCAGGACGTTACGCGACCCGCCGGTCAGCACCTCGGCGCCTTCCTGGCGGCCTATGTCGATATAGGACAGGATCTTTTCCAGCTGCTCGGACGAGGCTTGGGCACCGATCATCGTCGCCGGGTCAAGCGGATCGCCCTGCACGATCGCCTCGACGCGCTTGAGGGCGCGTTCCATGAAGGTGTCGTAGATCGATTCATGGATGAGCGCACGGCTTGGGCAGGTGCAGACCTCGCCCTGGTTCAGCGCGAACATGACGAAGCCTTCGATCGCCTTGTCGAAGAAGTCATCGTCCTCGGCGACAACATCCTTGAAGAAGATGTTGGGCGACTTGCCGCCCAGTTCCAGCGTGACGGGGATCAGGTTCTGGCTGGCATATTGCATGATCAGCCGGCCCGTCGTGGTCTCGCCGGTGAAGGC